>JAESGR010000075.1_pt1 | contig 288770 bp, 265 predicted proteins | sample 9269771 | NCBI WGS metagenome assembly JAESGR01 (sample SAMN15739572, study PRJNA653492) | algae metagenome | isolation source: Chroococcus sp. CMT-3BRIN-NPC107 and co-occurring heterotrophs from well... | place: USA: Clark Mountains Wilderness, California | collected 2010-04-18
GCATCCGCACGCTCGACGCCAACCCGGAGCTCTGCGCCGACCTCGCCGAGCGCGGCCTCAGGCAGGCCGAACGCTTCTCCCCCGAACGCTTCGCCGCGCGCATGGACGAGGTCTACCGGCGCGTCGCGGCCCAGCCCCCCGCCGCAGCCGGCTGATCCCTGCGGCGGAGAGGTCGGCCCGCGCCCGCCGACGGAAGCGGTTGAAAGCCCGGGAGGGCACGTCTATCAGGGCCCGTCGCCCGGGGCCCGAACCCCGGCGGCCGCGGGACAGGGGCGCCGCGCCTCGCACGGACATGCTCGACGAAGCCCGCCCGCACCGGCGGATCAGGATGACAGGCAGCCCCCGCGCTCCCCGCGGGGCCGCGACGGGACCAGAGACGCTCGAACCCCATTCATGGCCGATCTCATCCTCTTCGACATCACCCGTCTGGCGGGGCGCCTTCGCATCCACACGCCGACCGGGATCGACCGCGTCGAGTTCGCCTATGCCCGCCATCTCGCGCAGCACCATCGCGAGGCCCTGAACTTCGTGATGCACTGGCGCGGTCATTTCCGCGCCCTGCCCACCAAGACGGTGCTCAAGTACCTCGACGTCGTGGAGCACCAATGGGGCGTCAGCCAGCCCGGCGAGACCCGCCGGCTGACGCAGAAGATCGGAACGTTCCTGGGCGACACCGCCCTCGCGGAGGGCCTGGACAGCAACGTGGTCCGCCAGCAGCGCCGGGACATGCGCCGCCTGTGGCGCCTGCGGCTGCGGATCTCGATCGGCAGCCGCAGGCTGCGCCTGCCGCCGCGGCCCGCCGGCGAATGCCGCTTCTACGTCAACGTCTCGCAGGAGGGCGTCGAATCCCGGGAGGGGATCGAGGCCCTGGCGCAGCGGGACGGCGTCCACCCGGTCTTCCTGCTGCACGACCTGATCCCGATCACCCACCCGGAATACATGCGCCCGGGCTTCGCGGCCCGGCACGCGCGGCGACTCGCCACCATGCTGAGCGCCGGGGCGACGATCCTGACCAACTCGGCCTTCACGGCGGACGAATTGCGGGACTACGCGCAGCGCAAGGGCCTCAGCGCCCCGCCGATCGCGGTCGCGCTCCTCAGCTTCGGCTTCGACGTGCGCGAGGAGGAGCCCGTCTTCCACCCCAAGGTGCCGTACTTCGTGTGCCTGGGCACCATCGAGCCGCGCAAGAACCACATCTTCCTGCTCCAGCTCTGGCGCCAGATGGTCGAGCGCCTGGGCGAGCGGGCGCCGAAGCTGCTCCTCATCGGCCGGCGCGGCTGGGAGAACGAGAACGCGATCTCCCTCATCGAGCGCTGCGCCGCGATCCAGGGGCACGTGCTGGAATGCGGCGCCGTGCCCGACATCATCCTGCAGCGGCTCGTGCGCGGGGCGTCGGCGATCCTGTTCCCCTCCTTCGCGGAGGGCTACGGCATGCCCCTCGTCGAGGCCATGAGCCTCGGGGTGCCGGTGATCGCCTCCGACCTCACGGTGTTCCGCGAGGTCACGCAGGGCATCCCGGAATTCCTCGACCCGATCGACGGGCCGGCCTGGATGAGCCTGATCGAGGATTACGCCGACCCGGCCTCCGTGCGCCGCACCGTCCAGGTCGAGCGCATCCGCGACTTCGCGGCCCCGACCTGGGCCGACCATTTCCGCGTCTTCGAGCAGGCCCTGGACGGCATCCGGGAGCGCGCGGCCCCCGCTCCGCTCCCGGCGCCGGCCGGCTGAGCGCGGAAAACAGGGACGGGGGCGGCGGTCCATCCGCGCTCGCCCCCGTCGAAGGACCCCTCGAAAGCCGGGCCCGTCGCGTTGCCCCGCGGACCGGCCGCCTCGAAGGCCTGCGGGAGGGATTAACCCGCCCTCGACGACAGGCGTGTGACGGGAGCGCTCAGGATCCGCCCGGACCCTGGCGCTCGCCGAACAGCCGGTCGCCCTGCTGGTCGATGATCTGCTTCGCCTTCATGAGCGAGAACGCGACGGCGTCGTCCCGGCTCGGATGCTTCTCGGCCCGGACGAAGCGGTGCTCGCGCAAACCGTCGGCGGTGTCCTTCTCGATCGTGCCGCAGGTCTGGAACTGGCCGCCGTCGCGAAAAGGCGCGGGCCGGATGCGGTAGCCCTTGTACTCGACCGCCTCGGCGGGCGCCTCCGGGGCTTCCGCGCGGGCGCCGCCGAAACGGGCGAACAGGTTCTTCAGCAAAAACATGGGGCCTCCTCGGGGCCGTGATGCGGGACCAACCTGGCGCAGGGCGCGGACGCGCTCACGCCTTCACGAGCCATTCGTGGGCGGGATCGTTGTGGAAACGCCAGGTGCGCTTCGGGCCCGCCATGACGTTGAGATAGTAGAGATCGTAGCCGTGCGGCGCCGCGCAGGGGTGGTAGCCCCGCGGCACCAGCACCACGTCGCCATCAGTGGGCGCCATGGTCTCGTCGAGGGAGCGGTCGTCCGTGTAGACCCGCTGCAGCGCGAACCCCTGAGGCGGGTCGAGGCGGTGGTAGTAGGTCTCCTCCAGGAGCGATTCCGCGGGCAGCGCGTCGCGGTCGTGCTTGTGGGGCGGATAGCTCGACCAGTGGCCGGACGGCGTGATCACCTCCACGACGAGGAGGCTCTCCGCCGGCTCGCCCTCGGGCAGGATGTTGCGCACGTGGCGGGTGTTGGTGCCTCGTCCGCGCGTCTCCTGGCCCACGTCGTCCGGCGCGATCAGCCGCGGCGGGAGCGTCCCCTCGGCCGGCGCGGTGCAGACCGCCAGCTCGCAATCCCCGGACGCCGTGACCGTCCAGCGCGAGCGCGCGGGAACGTAGACCGAATGCGGCGCGCCTTCGAACGGCGAGGCGCGCCCGCCGACGATCCCGAAATCCTGCCCGCCGGCCTCGATGCGCGCCGTCCCCGACACCAGCACGAGACAGGCCTCGCGGCCGCCCGTCTCCTGCGCCACGGATCGTCCGTCCGCGAGGCGGTAGACCTCGAAGCCCACATAGGTCCAGCCGGCGGAAGCCGGCGTGATGGCGTGGACCCGGCCGTCGCGGTCGGGGGCCTGCGGCTTCACGAGGAGGTTCGGCATGATGGTTTCCTTCAGCGAAGCCCGGTCTCGGCGAGAACGCGCGCGAGGTGCTTGTAGCCCATCGTGGCGTAGGTGAGGGGATGGGCCTTCGCGGGGTCCTGCTCGGCCTCGATCACGACCCAGCCGTCATAGCCCTTCAGCTCCCGGAACACCGCGGCGAAATCCACCATCCCGTCGCCCGGCACCGTGTAGACGCCCGCGATCACCGAATCGAGGAAGCTCCAGTCCTCGGCGCCCGAGCGCTCCATCACCTCGCGGCGCACGTCCTTGGTGTGGACGTGGCCGATGCGGGCACGGTGGCGGCGGGCGAGATCCGCCGGATCCGCGCCGCCCCAGGTGGCGTGGCCGGTGTCGAGGAGGAGACCGGCGGCCTCGCCGGTGGAGCGCATATAGGCGTCGATGTCGGCGCCCGACTGCACGATCGTGCCCATGTGGTGGTGGTAGACGAGGCGCACGCCCTCCTTGAGCGTCGCCTCCGCGACCTGCGTGACGCGCCGGCCCCATTCGGCCCAGTCGGCATCCCGCATCACCGGCCGCTGCGACAGCGGCTTCGAACGGTCGCCGTGGATCGCGTTCGAGGTCTCCGCGAAGACCAGCACGTTCGAGCCCATGGCCTTGAGGAGGTCGAGATGGGGCCGCAGCGCCCGGATCTCGTCCTCGGCGGAGCGCGTCAGCAGCTCGGCCGAGTACCAGCCCGACACGCAGGCCATGCCGAAGGGCGCGAGCGCGGCTTTGAGCGCGTTCGGCTCGCGCGGGAACTTGTGCCCGAGCTCCATGCCCTCGAAGCCGACCTGTTTCGCCTCCGCGAGGCAGACCTCGAGCGGCGTCTCGCCGCCGAGCTCCTGCATGTCGTCGTTCGACCAGCCGATGGGGTTCGCCCCGATGCGGATCATGGGTGTTCTCTCCTGCTCGATCTATCTCCCTCCCCCCGCTTGCGGCGGGGAGGGACTAAGGGTGGGGGGCGGTCCCGCTTCTCGTGTGCTTGGCGAAGGGCCGACGCAGAGCACGTCCGGACATTCTCGGCACGGCCCCAGCACCCCCCACCCCTGGCCCCTCCCCGCCGCAAGCGGGGGGAGGGGAGTGCTAATCCGCCCGCTGCAGCGCCAGCGCATCCTCGTAGCGCTCCCGCGCCGCGTTCACCTGCGGGCGCGCCGAGACCTCGGGCACCGCCACGTCCCACCAATGCCCGCCCGCATCGGTCGAGGCGAGGGGATCGGTGTCGATGACGATCACCGTCGTGTCGCGCGAACCGCGCGCCTCTTTCAGCGCCGCCTCGAGCCCCGCGATCCCGTCGACCTTCACGGCCCTGGCGCCGAGGCTCGCGGCGTGAGCGGCAAAATCGATATTCGGCAGCGTCACGTGTTCGGCGTCGCGCAGGAGGTTGTTGAAGCTCTCGCCGCCCGTGGCGCGCTGCAAGCGGTTGATGCAGCCGAAGCCGCGGTTGTCGAGGAGGACGACCGTGAGCTTCTGCCCCAGCATCACCGCGGTGGCGAGCTCGGAGTTCATCATGAGGTACGAGCCGTCGCCCACCATCACGACCACGTCGCGCTCCGGCCGGGCCATCTTGACGCCCAGAGCCCCCGCGATCTCGTAGCCCATGCAGGAATAGCCGTATTCGAGGTGGTAGCCGAGCGGCGCGTGCGACTGCCACAGCTTGTGGAGCTCGCCCGGCAACCCGCCTGCGGCGCAGACCACGATGGCGGATTCGTCCACGCTCCGCTGCACGGCGCCGATCACCTGGGCGTCGGAGGGCAGTTCCGCATTGGTGGCGCCGGTGTAGCGCGCGGCCGTCTCGCTCCAGCGCACCTTCTCCTGCGCGGCGCGCTCGGTCCAGGCCTTGGGCGCGGTCCAGTCTCCGAGCGCGGAATCGAGCTCGTCGAGCCCCACGCGGGCATCCGCGACGAGCGACAGCGCCGCGTGCTTCACGGCGTCGAAGGCCTGGACGTTGAGGCCGACGATGCGCCTTCCCGGGTTCTTGAACAGGGCCCAGGACCCGGTGGTGAAGTCCTGCAGGCGCGTGCCGACCGCCAGCACCACGTCGGCCTCCTCGGCCAACGCATTCGCGGCGCCCGTGCCCGTGACGCCGATCGCGCCCATGAGGCTGCCGTCGTCGTGGGCGAGGCTCGATTTGCCGGCTTGCGTCTCGCCGACCGGGATGCCGTGCCGGCTCGCGAAGGCGGAGAGCGTTCCTTCGGCCTCCGCGTAGAGCACGCCGCCGCCCGCGACGATGAAGGGTTTTTTCGCGCCCTTCAGCGCCGCCGCCGCCGCCGCGAGCTCGTCCGCGTCGGGCCGGATGCGCCGGGGGCGCCAGACCCGCTCGGCGAAGAAGCTCTCGGGGAAGTCGTAGGCCTCGGCCTGGGTGTCCTGGCAGAGCGCGAGCGTCACAGGCCCGCATTCCGCCGGATCCGTGAGCACGTGCAGCGCGCGCTGCAGCGCGGGGACGATCTGCTCGGGCCGCGTGATGCGGTCGAAATAGCGCGAGACGGGCTTAAAGCAGTCGTTGGCCGAGGCCGTGCCGTCGCCGAAATTCTCGATCTGCTGCAGCACCGGGTCGGGACGGCGGTTGGCGAAGACGTCACCGGGGAGCAGGAGCACCGGCAGGCGGTTGACGTGCGCGACGGCCGCGGCCGTCACCATGTTGGTGGCGCCAGGCCCGATCGAGCTCGTGCAGGCCATCATGCGCCGCCGCCGCGAGGCCTTCGCGAAGGCGATCGCCGCGTGGGCCATGCCCTGCTCGTTGTGGGCCCGGTAGGTCGGAAGCCGGCTCCGTTCCGCATGGAGCGCCTCGCCCATGGCGGCCACGTTGCCGTGGCCGAAGATCGCCCAGACGCCCGCGAAGAGCGGCAGCACGGCGCCGTCGATCTCGGTGCGCTGCGCGGCGAGGCATCGCACCAGGGCCTGCGCCATGGTGAGGCGGATCGTGATCATGGGGTTCCTCCCGTCGCCGGCGCGGGTCCGGTCGTGCTCTTGTCGTGCAGGTGTCGGGCACGCGGACCGGCCCCGTCAAGCGGCCTGCGTGATCCGGGCCGCCGTCTCATGGGCGCCGCAGGCCCGTCATGCGGCCTCCGGACGGACCCGCCGCCAGGCCCTCCGCCCTCCCGCGCGCCCGTCACGCGGCCTCGGGACGGACCCGCCGCCAGGCCTTCCGCCCTCGCGCGCGTCACGCGGCCTCGGGACGGACCCGCCGCCAGGCCTCGACGAGGCGCCGGAAGCGCGCCGCCATGTCGGCGATCGCGGCCTCGTCGTCGATGTCGCCCTTGAGCCAGCGCCGGGCCGCGTCGGCGAAGAGCGTGCGGCCGACCGCGAAGCCCCGCACGAGCGGCTCCCGCGCCGCGCTCGCGAACGCCGCTTCGAGCTCCGCTTCCGGGGCCTCCAGCCCGAGCAGGACGATACCGCGGCAGAGGGGATCGTTGGCCTCGATCGCCACTGCTACGGCCCGCCAGGCGGACGCATCCGTCTGCGGCTCGAGCTTCCACCAGTCGGGCCTGATCCCGAGCCCGTAGAGCCGCCGCAGCACCGCGGCCACGGTGTCGGGTCCGAGCGCCCCGTGCTTGCCCGCGATGATCTCGACGAGAAGCTCGCGCCCGAGCGTGCGGGCGGCGTCGTGGACGCGCAGCAATTCGCGCTCCTGGCGCGCCTTCAGATCCTCCGGGTCGTCGGGGTGGTAGAAGCAGAGCGCCTTGACGGTGTGGCCGACGGGCCATTCGACCAGATCGGCGGCGAGGCTCCCGCCGCCCTCGAAGTCGAGCGGACGTGAGCCCGGCGCCTCCACGGGCCGGCCGATCCAGAACGGGTGGTCGGCGGCGCGGAACAGCGCCTCGCGCCCGTAGGTCCCGTCGAGCAGCATGCCGAAGCCGGGGCGGCCGTCCGCCACCCGCGCGGCCGCCTCGACGGCGAGGCGCTTGAAGGCGGAGATGCGCTCGAACGGCGCGCCCGCCTCGCGCGCCATGGCCTCCATCTGCGCCCGGTGGTCGATCGCGAAGGCCATCAGGGTGTCGGGGGCGGGCCGCCGGGTCGTCGCCCAGTGGATGTGGTTGAGATCCGCGTCGTGCCGCAGCGCCCTGTGCGGGCTGCCTTTCGCCAGGAAATGCTGCAGTTCCGTGAAGGTCGGGATCTCGGGCGAGCACAGGAGGCGCGAGACGGCAAAGGCCCCGCTCGCATTGGCATAGGCGCAAGCCGTCTCGAGCGGCTCGTCCCGGAGCCAGCCGCGCAGGAAGCCGGACAGGAACGCGTCGCCTGCGCCGAGCACGTTGTAGACCTCGACCGGGAAGCCCGGACCCCGCACGCCGTCGTCGAGGGAGGCGGGAATCGCGCCCGGGAACACCACGCAGCCCATCGGCCCGCGCTTGCACACGATGGTGGCCGCCGAGACCGCGCGGATGGCGCGCAAGGTCTCGAGCGTGTCCTCCGATCCGCCGGCGATGTGAAGCTCCTCCTCGGTGCCGACGACGAGGTCGCACAGGGGCAGGATCCCTTTGAGGTGCTCGGTCACGGTCTCGGAGCGCATGTAGCGCGCCTCGCCGGCATCGTGCCCCATGAGGCCCCAGAGGTTCGGGCGGTAGTCGACGTCGAACACCACCTTGCGGCCGTGCGCCCGGGCGATGCGGATCGCCTTCATCTGGGCCGCGGCGGTGTTGGCGCGCGAGAAGTGCGTGCCCGTGACCACGACGGCCGCCGCGGAGGCGATGTAGGCCTCGTCGATGTCGCTCTCGTCGAGCGCCATGTCCGCGCAGTTCTCGCGGTAGAAGATCAGCGGGAAGGTCTTGTCGTCGCGGACGCCCAAGACCACGAGGGCGGTGAGGCGCTGCGGGTCGGTCCTGATGCCCGTGGTGGCGACGCCCTCGCGCTCCATCTGCTCGCGGATGAAGCGGCCCATGGCCTCGTCGCCGACCCGGGTGACGAGCCCCGATTTCAGCCCGAGCCGCGCGGTGCCGATCGCGATGTTGGAGGGGCAGCCCCCGACCGCCTTCGAGAACGAGGCCATGTCCTCGAGCCGGCCGCCGACCTGCTGGCCGTAGAGATCGACCGAGGAGCGCCCGATGGTGATTACATCGAGCGCCGGGGCGGCGGCTGTGCGGTTCCCCACGGTGGCGTCGTTAGCCGGCGGCATGTCGTCCTCCCCGGGCAGGCCTCGCGACGTCCCCGGGGGTGCGCAAGCCTTGCCGTTCATCGTATCCGGGCAGGCCTCGCGCTGTCCCGAGAGGAACAACGGCGCCTTGCCGTTCTGAATCGCCCATTCTACTAGCAGCACGGTTCGGGGCATCAATTCCAAAAAGCGAATCGGGGAGGCGCGCATGATCAGGGTTGCCGTGCTGGGGGCTGGCCGCATCGGGAAGATCCACGGCCGCAACGCCGCCGCCCATCCGGGGGCCCGGGTCGTCGCGGTCGCCGACCCGCACGGCCCCTCGGCCGAGGCGCTGGCAGGCGCGACCGGGGCGCGGGTCGCCCCCCTGGACGAGATCGTGGAGGCCCGCGACGTCGACGCGATCCTGATCTGCACCCCGACCACGACCCATGCCGACCTGATCGAGCGCGGGGCGCGCGCCGGCAAGGCGGTGTTCTGCGAGAAGCCCGTCGATCTCTCGAGCGGGCGCATCGAGAGCTGCCTGACCGTCGTGGAAGGCGCGGGCACGCCGCTGATGATCGGCTTCAACCGTCGCTTCGACCCGAATTTCTCTGCGCTCCGCCAGCGCCTCGGGGACGGCGAGGTCGGCGAGGTCGAGCTCGTCACGATCCTCTCCCGCGACCCGGGCCCGCCGCCCCTGAGCTACATCGCGACCTCGGGCGGCCTGTTCCGGGACATGATGATCCACGACCTCGACATGGCGCGCTTCCTGCTCCTCGGCGACGAGCCCGCGGAGGTGCACGCGGTCGGCTCGTCCCTCGTGGACAAGGGCATCGGGGAGGCGGGCGACGTCGACACCGCGGCGGTGCTGCTCAAGACGAAGGCCGGCCGCATCGTGCAGATCTCGTGCTCGCGCCGCGCCACGTACGGCTACGACCAGCGCATCGAGGTGCACGGCTCGAAAGGCATGATCCGCGCCGGCAACATCCACCGCACCACGGTCGAGGTCGCGAACGCCTCCGGGATCACCGCCGACCCGGTGCAGGACTTCTTCCTGGAGCGCTACGCGGAGGCCTACCGGGCCGAGTTCGACGCCTTCGTGAATGCGGTTACGAGCGGGAAGGCGCCGGCGCCGACGGGCCGCGACGGGCTGATGGCGCAGCGCCTGGCGGATGCCGCGACCGAGTCGGCGCAGACCGGCAAGCCCGTGCGGCTCTGAAGGCCCGGCCGACCGGCCGTCTCCTCCCGGGACCGGGCCGCTCCCGAGATCAGGTCAGGACGCGCCGGCGGCGCGTCGGTTCAGCGGGGCCGCCATGAGATCCTATCCCTTCGTCACCGTGGACGTGTTCACCGAGCGCCGCTTCGGCGGGAACCCGCTCGCCGTCGTCCTGGAGGCCGAGGGACTGTCCGATGCGGAGATGCAGGCGCTCGCCGCGGAGTTCAACTACAGCGAGACCACCTTCGTGCTGCCGCCGCGGGATCCCCGCCATACGGCCCAGGTGCGCATCTTCAACCGCACCCACGAGATGCCGTTCGCGGGCCACCCGAACGTGGGCACGGCCTACGTCCTCGCGAAGGCCGGCCGGGACCGGGACGGCGTGATGCTGTTCGAGGAGATGGCCGGCCTCGTCGAGGTGCAGGTCCGGCGCGACGGGGCCGGCGCCGTCACGGGCGCGACCATCGCGGCGCCGCAGCCGCTCTCGCTCGGGCCGGAACTGCCCGCCGACGCGGTCGCGGCCTGCGCGGGGCTCGAAGAGGCCGACGTGCTGGTCTCGGGCCACCGGCCCGTGGAGGCCTCGGTCGGCGTCACCTTCGTGCTCGCGGAGGTCGCCGGGGACGCGCTCGCCCGGGCGGCGCCGCAGCGGGACCGGTTCCGGGACCTCGCCGACGCCACGCCCTCGCTCCGGGGCCGGCTCTCGCTCTTCCTCTACGCCCGGGACGGCGAGCGGATCCGGGCGCGCATGTTCGCCCCGCTCGCCGGGACGCACGAGGACCCCGCGACCGGCAGCGCCAACGCGGCCCTGGCGGCCCTGCTCCTCTCGCTCGAGGGCGGCGACAGCCGGGATTTCACGGTCGTGCAGGGGGTGGAGATGGGCCGTCCGAGCACGCTCCACCTCACGGCCCATCGCGCCGCGGACGGCTTCCGCGCCCGCGTCAGCGGCACTTGCGTCCCGGTCTTCAGGGGCGAGGCGCTCGTCTAGGAGGGAGCCGCGCAGACGTCGTCGCGACCTCAAGCGCGCGCGGCGCCGGCCCGCGCTTCCGTATCGGTCTCGCCCGCGTGCTCCCGGAGCACCGCGAGAAAGACGTCCGCGTAGCGGTCGAGCTTGGCCTGGCCGACGCCGTGGACCTCCGCGAAGGCCGTGCGCGTGGTGGGGCGGCGCTGCGCCATGTCGATGAGGGAGCGGTCGGAGAAGATCACGTAGGCGGGGACCGCCTCCTCCTTGGCGAGGCGCGTGCGCAGGCCCTTGAGCGCCAGCAGCAGCGGATCGTCGGAGGGCACCACCTCCTCGGCCTGGAAGGCGCCGGCGCGCCGGCGCTTCCGGTCGCGGGGCTGCATCAGCACGTCGGAGCGCAGCTCGATCCGCTCGCGCCCGCGCAGCACCGCGTCGCCGCGCGCCGTGATGGTCCAGCGGCCGTATTCCGCGATCTCGAGGTTGACGAGCCCGGCGGCGTAGATCTGGCGCAGGAGGGAGCGCCACTCGTTCTTGGAGCGGTCCTTGCCGACCCCGAAGGTCTTGAGCCCGTCGTGGCGGAAGCGGCGGATCGCGTCGGTCGCGTCGCCGACGATGAGGTTCACGAGGTGCTCGGTGCCGAAGCGCTCGCCCGTGCGGGCGATGGCCGAGAGCAGCTTCTGGGCCTCGAGCGTACCGTCGAACGACTGCACGCCCTCGATGCAGAGGTCGCAGTTGCCGCAGGGCTCGGCGGTCTCGCCGAAATAGGCGAGCAGGGTCTGGCGCCGGCAGCGCGGCGCCTCGCACAGGGCCACGAGCGCGTTGAGGCGCTGGCGCTCGACCCGCTTCTGCTCGTCGGAGGCGTCCGAATCCTCGATCTGGAGGCGGCGCAGGCGCATGTCGTCGAGGCCGTAGAGGGTGAGCGTCGCGGCCGGAGCCCCGTCGCGGCCCGCGCGGCCGATCTCCTGGTAATAGGCCTCGATCGACTTCGGCAGGGCCGCGTGCGCGACGAAGCGCACGTCCGGCTTGTCGATCCCCATCCCGAACGCCACCGTGGCGACCATCACGATCCCGTCCTCCTGGAGGAAGGCGTCCTGGTTGCGGGAGCGCTCCGCGCTCGACATGCCGGCGTGGTAGGGCAGCGCCCGGTAGCCGGCCTCGCCGAGCGACTGGGCCAGGCGCTCGGTGGCGTCGCGGGAGGAGCAGTAGACGATGCCGCTCTCGTGCCGGTGCTTGTCGAGGAAGCCGAAGAGCTGGCGCTTGGTGTTCTCCTTGGCCTGCATGGCGAGCCGCAGGTTCGGCCGGTCGAAGCCGTGGATGAAGACCCGCGGCTCGCCCTCGAACAGCCGCGCCAGGATGTCGCCCCGGGTCGAGGTGTCGGCCGTGGCCGTGAGCGCGATCGCCTGGATCCCGCCGAGGCGCTGGCGCACCTCGCCGAGGAGCGCGTATTCGGGCCGGAAGTCGTGGCCCCATTGCGAGACGCAGTGGGCCTCGTCGATGGCGAGGAGGTTCACGCCGGAGCGCGCGAGCCATTCCGTGGTCCCGGTGTTGGCGAGGCGCTCAGGGCTTGCGTAGAGGAGCCGCATCCGCCCGTCACGCACGGCGTCCGCGACGCGGCGGTTCTCCTCCGGGTCGTTCGCGGAATTGAGGCTGCCCGCCTCGATCCCGAAATGGCGCAGGGCCGCGACCTGGTCGCGCATGAGCGCGATGAGCGGCGAGACCACGACCGTGAGCCCGCCGCGCACGAGCGCGGGCAGCTGGTAGCAGAGCGACTTGCCGGCCCCCGTGGGCATCACGGCGAGCACGTCCTCGCCGCCGAGCACGGCGCGCACGATCTCCTCCTGCCCCTCCCGGAAGGTGGGGAAGCCGAACACGTCGTGCAGGACTTGGGCGGGATCGCGCATGAAGGGCGCGATGTGGCCCCTGCGCGCGCGAGGGTCAATGCGACATGGGGGGTCCGGGCTGCCACCTCCAGCGGAGCCTCGAAGTGCGCCGGCCGGGCGGCACCCCGGCACCGAGCGGGGGTCCGGACCCGCCCGGTCGTCAGGACGGGGAGGGACCGGCCTCGCCCCTCCCGCCGAGCCACGCGAGCGCGCCTTTCGCGGCCGCGACGCCGGTCGCGAAGCTCGCCTGGAGGAGATAGCCTCCCGTGGGCGCCTCCCAGTCGAGCATCTCGCCGGCCGCGAACGTGCCCGGCCGCGCCCGCAGCATGAGGCGCCCGTCGAGGGCCGCAAAAGCCACCCCGCCCGCGGTCGAGATGGCGCGCTCGATCGGGGCGACGCCCGTGAGGCGCAGCGGCACGGCCTTGATCGCCCGCGCGAGCGCCGCGGGCTCCCGCGGCAGGCCGGGCCCGTGCGCCTCGCGCAGGAGCGCGATCCCGACCGGCGCGAGGCCGGCGGCCTTGCGCAGGAAGGTGGAGGCCGATTGCTTGGCCTGGGGCGCGGCGAGACGCCGGGCGAGGACCTCTGCCGGGAGGTCCGGGCGGAGATCGACGGAGAGCACCGCGTGTCCGCCGCGCAGCACCGCCTCGCGCAAAGGGGCCGACAGGGCGTAGACCGCGCCGCCCTCGAGCCCCGCGGCGGTGACGACCGCCTCGCCCCGCACGGTCTGCCCCGCGAAGGCGAGCGCGATGCGCTTGAGGGGCTCGCCCGCGAAGCGGCTGCGCATCACCTCCGACCACGCTACCGTGAAGCCCATATTGGCGGGGCGCAGGGGCGCGACCGGGATTCCCTGCGCGGCCAGAGGCCCCGTCCAGGCGCCGTCCGAGCCGAGCCGGGGCCAGCTCGCGCCGCCGAGCGCCAGGATCGCGGCATCGGGCCGGACCGCGACCCGCCCGCCGTCCGGCCGCGCGAAGACGAGGGCGCCGGTCTCGTCCCAGCCCTCCCAGCGGTGGCGGAGCGCAACGCGCACGCCGAGACCGTCGAGGCGCCGCAGCCAGGCGCGCAGCAGCGGCGAGGCCTTGAAGGCGGAGGGGAAGACCCGCCCGCTCGAGCCCACGAAGGTTTCCTGCCCCAGGCCCTCGCACCAGGCGCGCAGGTCCGCGGGCGGGAAGGCCTCGATCAGGGGCCCGAGGCGCTCCCGCGCCTCGCCGTAGCGGGCGAGGAAGCGCTCCAGGCCCTCGGTATGGGTGAGGTTGAGCCCGCCGCGCCCGGCGATCAGGAGCTTGCGCGCCGGCGAGGGCATGCGGTCGTAGACCGTGACCGCGCAGCCGGCCCGGCCCAGCACCTCGGCGGCCATCAGCCCGGCCGGACCGCCGCCCACGACCGCGACGGAAGGCGCTTGGCCTTCGGCTGGACTGCCTCCGACAACGGCGGCGGATGGGTTCGGGCCTTCGGCGGACCCGCTGCCTCCGACGGCGGAAGCGGCCGGGCCTTCGGCGGGATGGGATGGAGGGGAGGTCGGCATCGGCTCTCGCGGGCGGGACGAGGCCGCTCGCCTGCCACGCATTCGTCCCATGGGATTGGTGTGAGGCCACATGAATGCGGGAACGCGGTTCTTCAAGGGGCGGCCCGTTCGGGTTATCCCCATCGTCAGAGAATCACCGACCGGGCCCGGGCCGGCGCCGAACGAAGGGCGCCGCCCGGCCTCCGCATGGGGCGACGAGGGGCATGAGGATCACGATCTCCACAGGGGCGGGCCACGAGCGGGCCGGCCTGCGGCCCGCTCTCGCAGGCGTCGCGCTCGCGCTGGCGCTCGCGGGCTGCTCGTTCGACCTCACCCCGTCGGCGACCGACGAGGTCAAGGCGGTCTCGACGAGCGAGGCCGCCGCCGCCGCGTCCCTGATCTCCGCCTACCGGGTCGCCAACGGGCTTCCCGCCGTGAGCGTGGACGCCCGCCTCAACGAGGCCGCGGTCTTCCAGGCCCGCGCGGTCGCGCAGGCCGGCACGCTCTCGCACGGCGCCTTCGCCTCGCGGATGAGCGAGTTCGGCATCCGCGGCGCCGCGGCCGAGAACCTCACGGCCGGCCCCACCACGATCGCGGATGCGGTCGCGCGCTGGAAGGCCTCGCCCGGCCACAACGCCAACCTCCTCATGCCGGAGGCGCGCCGCATCGGGCTGGCGCGGGCCGACGCGGACAACCGCTACGGCCGCTACTGGGCGCTGGTGCTCGGGCAGTAAGCCTCCACCGGTGCAGGGGGCGGCGGCCGGGCGCCGGTGCCCGGGCCGTCAGACTCCCCGGCGCAGGAGGGCGGCTGGGCGCTGGCGCTCGGGCAGAAGGACCCGTACCGGAATTTCCCGGTGTCGATGCAATGTAGGACGGGGGCTGCACCGGGAGCGGTTCTCGCGGCCTCCCGAATCGGCTCCTCTTGCGGCCACGCTTCGATGCCGAGGAGGGGAGACGCCCGATGCAGTCCCATTTCGCCATGCTGGCCGGCTACAACGCGTGGGCGAACGGCCGCGTCTACGACGCGGCCGCGGCGCTCGGCGACGCCGATTACCGCGCCGACCGCGGCGCGTTCTTCCGGTCGGTGCACGGCACCCTCAACCATCTCCTCGTCGCCGACCGGATCTGGATGCGCCGCTTCACCGGCGAGGGCGAGGCGCCGTCCCGGCTCGACGCGATCCTGTTCGAGGATTTCGGGGACCTGCGCGCCGCGCGGGCGCGGGAGGACGAGCGCATCGCGGCCTATGTCGCGGCCCTGTCCGAGGCGACGCTCGCGGGACGATTCCGCTACCGCACGATCGTGAACCCGGCCGATGTCGAGCAGCCGCTCGCCCCGGCCCTGATTCATTTCTTCAATCACCAGACCCACCATCGCGGCCAGGTCCACGCGCTGCTCACGGGTCTGGGGCGCGACGCGCCCTCCCTCGACCTGATCCTGTTCCAGCGCGAGACCGGGATCGGCCTGTCCTGAGCCCCTCCGGGGGGACTCCAATCGTGCTCCGGCGCGAGACCGGGATCGGCCTCACCCGAACCCGTCCGGCTGGGCCTCCGATCCCGGTCCGGCGCGCGACCGGGATCGGGGTCCTGGGCCCGGTCGGCTCCGCCGCCCCCCGAACGAACCGGCGCCCTTGCCTTCCCGGGGAGGGCGCGCGAGGTTGGCCCCATGCCCCGCCCCATCGACTACTACTTCTCCGTCGTCTCGCCCTGGGCCTTCATCGGCCATGCCCCGTTCATGGACATCGTGCGGCGGCACGGGCTCGCCGTGAACTACAAGCCGGTCTCGCTCGGGAGCGTCTTCGCCCAGACCGGCGGCCTGCCGCTGCCGCAGCGCGCGCCGCCGCGCCAGCGCTACCGCCTCGTGGAGCTGCAGCGCTGGCGCGACCGGCGGGGCCTCGCCTTCAAGGTCCACCCGAAGCACTGGCCCTTCGACGCCAAGCTCGCCGACCGCTTCACGATCGCGATCCAGGCCGCGCACGGGGATCCGGACCCGTTCCTGCGCCGCGCCTTCCGGGCGATCTGGGAGGAGGACCGCAACCTCGCCGACCCGGATGTCGTCGCCGCGCTCGCCCGCGACGCCGGGCTCGACCCCGCACCCCTGTTCGAGCTCGCCCACGGCACCACCGCGGAGGCGATCTACGCCCTCAACCTCGAGAACGCGATCGCCGCCGACGTCTTCGGCTCGCCGGCCTACGTGCTCGACGGCGAGGTGTTCTGGGGCCAGGACCGCCTCGAGCTCCTCGACGACGCCCTCGCGAGCGGGCGGCCGGCCTACAGCCCCGACACCGCGGCCTGATCTCCGGCGCCGCTCGCGCCGCTGCAGCGGGAGCGCCGCGTCTCTGCTCCGCCGCGACACCGCTCACGCCGTTGCAGCGGCGGCGCCCTCGGCTCTTCCGCCGCGGCGCGGCTGGCGCGCCGTCGCACCAGCGGCGCCCTCGGCTCTTCCGCCGCCGCGCGGCTGGCGCGCCATTGCACCAGCAGCGCCCTCGACTACTCCGCCGCGGCCCGGCTGGCGCGCCACTGCACCAGCAGCGCCCGCAGGGCCGCGGGCTTCACGGGCTTGCCGAGCACGTGCACGTCCATCGCCGTGGCGGCGTCGCGGACCGCGAGGGTCCGGTCGGCGGTGAGGAGCAGGGCCGGCAGCGGGCGGCCCGCCGCCTCGCGCAGGGCCGCGATGGCGTCGAGCCCGTTGCCGTCGTCGAGGTGGTAATCGGCGAGGATCGCCTCCGGGATCCCGGCCTCGAAGGCGGCGAGCGCGCCGGCGAGGTCGGAAGCGGTCGCGACCTCGCAGCCCCAGCCCGTGAGCAGGGTGCGCATGCCCTCCTGGATCGCGGGCTCGTTGTCGAGCGCCAGCACCTTCAGGCCCGCGAGCGGCGCGAGCGGCGCCCGGGGCGCGTCGGGCGGGGCCACGGTGGCGGGGAGCGCCGCGATCGGCACCGCGACCCGGAAGACCGAGCCGCGGCCGGGCTTCGACATCAGCGTCACGGGGTGGTCGAGGACGCGGCCGATGCGCTCCACGATCGAGAGGCCGAGCCCGAGGCCCCGGGCCACCTTGGCGCCCTGGTCGAGGCGCTGGAACTCCCGGAACACCACCGTCTGCTTCGAGAGCGGGATGCCGAGGCCGGTGTCCCAGACCTCGATCACGAGCTGCCCCTGCCGGCGCCTCGCCCCCACCAGCACCCGCCCCGCGGGCGTGTACTTGACCGCGTTCGAGACCAGGTTCTGGAGGAGCCGGCGCAGGAGCCGGCGGTCGGAGCGCACCGTGAGGGACGAGCCCACGAAGGTGAGCTTCAGGCTCTTCTCGGCCGCGACGGGGCCGAACTCGCGCTGGAGCTGGCGGAAGATCTCCTCGATGCGGAAGCTCGACCATTGCGGCTTCATGGCGCCCGAATCGAGGCGCGAGATGTCGAGGAGCGCGGTCAGGATCTCTTCCACCGCGTCGAGCGACGCGTCGACGTTCTCGGCCAGGGCCGCATGGCCCGCCTCGCGGTCGCGCTCGACGAGGGAGGTGGCGTAGAGGCGCGCCGCGTTGAGGGGCTGCAGGATGTCGTGGCTGGCGGCGGCGAGGAAGCGGGTCTTCGAGATGTTGGCTTCCTCGGCCTCGGCCTTGGCGCGCGAGAGCGCCTCGTTGAGGCGGGTGAGCTCCTCGGTGCGCTCGCGGACGCGCTGCTCCAGGATCTCGTTGGCGCGCTCGCGCGCCTCTTCGGCGGCCACCGCCTCGGTGACGTCGGTGTAGGTGGTCACGAAGCCGCCGTCGGGCAGGTTGTTGGAGCGGATCTCGATCACCACGCCGGAGGGGTGCAGCTTCAGCCGCACGGGTTCGAGGTCGTGGACGAAGCTGTGGAGGCGGGCCGCGATGAGCCCGTCCGCCTCGCCCGGCCCGTAGGCGCCGCGCTCCGCGTTGAAGCGCACGATCTCCTCGAGGCCCACGCCGACGCGGACGAGGTCGTCGGGCAGGCTGTAGAGGTCCAGGAAGGCGCGGTTCCAGGCGAGGAGGTGCAGGTCGCGGTCGAACACCGTGATGCCCTGGCGGACGTGGTCGAGGGCGTGCTGGAGCAGGTCGCGGCTGTACTGGATCGCCGCGGAGGCGTCGTCGAGGAGCTTGAGGGCCTCGCCCGTGGAGACGTTGCGCCGGCGCAGCAGCAGCGAGAGCGCGAGCCGCGACGAGGAGGCGCCGATCGCCGAGGCGAGGAGGTGCTCGGCGTAGCGCAGGAGGTGGATGTCGGCCTCGTCGCGCCCGACGAGCAACTGGCCGCGGCTGCGCGCGAAGCTCTGGAAGGACTGGAAGGTGCGCTCCTCGCCGAGATAGCGCGCGACCGCCACGCGCAATTCGTCCACGGTGACGCTCGGGCGGAACAGGCGGAAGGTCGGGGCGACCGAGGGGTCGGGCTCGTCCACGTAGGCGTTGGCCTGGAGCCGCTCGATGGCGCTCGGCGGCTTCAGGAGCGAGAAGCCCACATAGGCCAGCACGTTGAGCCCGAGGCTCCAGACGACGCCGTGGGTGAGCGGCGGCATCCCGATCCCGAACAGGATCGTGGGCTTGAGGGCCGTGATCCCGAACGGGCCGGCCACGATGAGGTCCGACCACACCACCCCCTCGCGGATGAGGCTCGGCAGCAGGAGGGTGTAGGCCCAGGTCAGGAAGCCGATCGCGAGGCCTGCGCTGGCGCCGAGCGCCGTGCCGCGCCGCCAGAACAGCGCGCCCACGAAGGCGGGCGCGACCTGCGCGATCGCCGCGAACGAGAGCAGGCCGATCGAGGCCAGCGCCGCGTCGCCGGCGGCGCGGTAATAGGCGTAGGCCAGGAGGATCACGGCCACGATGGCGATGCGGCGGATGCCCAGCACGGTGCCGCTCTGGTCCTGGGCCTGGGCCGCGCCCGCCTTCTCGCGCCGGCGCAGGACGATCGGCATCACGAGGTGGTTCGAGATCATGATCGCGACCGCGACCGAATCGACGATCACCATCGCGGTCGCGGCCGAGAGCCCGCCCAGGAACGCCACGAGCGCGGTCACGTTGGCGCCGTCGAGGAGCGGCAGCGCCAGCACCGTCATGTCGCGGTCGACCGTGCCGTCGCGGAAGCTCGCCAGCCCCGCGAGCGCGATCGGGGCCACGAAGAGGTTGATGAGGACGAGGTAGAGCGGAAACAGCCAGGCGGCGCGGCGCACGTCCTCGATGGAGCGGTTCTCGACCACGGTCATGTGGAACTGGCGCGGGAGGAGGAGGCCCGCGCAGGCCGCCAGCATGATGAGGGTGAGGTAGCTGCCGGGATCCGAGGTCAGGGAGGCGAGCTCGGTCGGCAGGCCCCGCTCGGCGAGGCGGAGCGTGATGCCGTCGAGCCCCCCGAACATCCAGAAGGTCACGTAGCTGCCGACCGCCAGGAAGGCCACGAGCTTGACCACGGACTCGAGCGAGATCGCGATCATCAGCCCGTCCTGGTGCTCGGTCGCGTCCGTGTGCCGGGTCCCGAAGGCGACCGCGAAGCCGGCGAGCACCAGGGCGACCACGAGGGCGAGGTCGCCGAAGACCGGCACCGCGCGCACGAGCCCGGCGCTGCTCGGCGCCGCGAGGAACACCCCGAGCGAGGCCGAGACCGCCTTGAGCTGGAGCGCGATGTAGGGAACCGTGCCGACGACCGCGATGAAGGAGACGAGCGCCGCGACCCGCTCGCTCTTGCCGTAGCGGGCGGCGATGAAATCGGCCACCGAGGTGATGTTCTGCGTCTTGGCGATCCGCACCACCCGGGCGACCAGCGTATGGCCGAGGCCGATCACCAGGATCGGCCCGATATAGATCGCGAGGAAATCGAGGCCCGACCGGCTCGCCAGCCCCACCGAGCCGAAGAAGGTCCAGGAGGTGCAGTAGACCGCGAGCGCGAGCGCGTAGATCGTGGCGCGCCCGGGCCCCTGCATGAGACGCCGCCCCGCCCGGTCGCCCCAATGGGCGACCGTGAAGAGCAGGCAGAGGTAGACGAGCGCGCAGAGTACGACCGCCCAGCCGGCGACCATGGCATGTCCTCGGGTTCCGGGCGGGACACTAGCCGGATGCGGGGCGCGGGGCCATGGGGCATCCGCGACGGGCCGGAACGGGCCGAATGGTCCGGAATGGTCCGGAATGGACCGGGCGGTCCACCGCCCTTCCATCACCGGGATCGATGGATCGCTTCGCGACTTTTGATCGATCCGGCCGCCCGCTTGCCTTACAAGGCCCGGCAAGACCGCCCCGCGGGACCGAAGGAGCCGCCCGATGAACGCCCCCGTGCCGACGCCCGCCTCCGCCGGCGCCCCGCCGATCCGCAGGGAAGCCCTCCACGCCCCCACGAGCGGCATCGTCGACGTGTTCAACTACGGCCGCAACCGCGAGGGGCTGATCCCGCTCTGGGTCGGCGAGGGCGACCGGCCGACGCCGGCCTTCATCGCGGACGCCGCCGCCCGCTCGCTCGCCGCGGGCGAGACCTTCTACACCTACCAGCGCGGCATCCCGGCCCTGCGGGAGGCGCTGGCGCGCTACCACGAGCGGCTGTTCCGCACGCCCCAGGACCCGGAGCGCTTCTTCGTGACCTCGGGCGGCATGCACGCGATGCAGATCGTGATGCGGATCGTCTCCGGCCCCGGCGACGAGGTGCTGGTCCCGACCCCGGCCTGGCCGAACTTCGTGGGTTCGATCACGGTGGCGGGCGGTACGCCCGTGAGCGTGCCGATGATCGCGGGGCCGGGGGGCTGGACCCTCGACTTCGAGCGCCTCGAGCGCTCCGTCACGCCCCGGACCCGGGCGGTGGTGATCAACTCGCCCTCGAATCCGACCGGCTGGACCGCGACGCGGGAGGATCTCGCCGCGGTGCTGGAGCTCGCCCGCCGGCACGGGCTCTGGATCGTCGCGGACGAGATCTACGGCCGCTTCGTCCACGATCCCGCGCTCGCCGTCGACGGCATCCGCGCGCCCTCGTTCCGGGACGTGATGGCGCCCGAGGACCGCATCCTCTTCATCCAGACCTTCTCGAAGAACTGGGCCATGACGGGCTGGCGCCTCGGCTGGATCGAGACCGCGCCGGCGCTCGGCCAGGTGATCGAGAACCTGATCCAGTATTCGAGCTCCGGCACCCCGGTCTTCGTGCAGCGCGGCGGCGTCGCGGCCCTCGACGAGGGCGAGGACTTCCTCGCCGAGCAGATCGCGGGCGCAAGGCAGGGCCGCGAGATCGTCGGTGCGCTCACGCGGACCGGCCTCGTGGAGCTGCCGCCGCCGCCCGGCGCCTTCTACGCCTTCTTCAAGGTGCGGGGCGTGAACGACTCGGATTCGCTCGCGATCCGCCTCATCGACGAGGCCAATGTGGGGCTCGCGCCGGGCTCCGCCTTCGGGGCCGCGGGCCAGGGCTGGCTTCGCCTGTGCTTCGCCCGCAAGGCCTCCGACCTCGAGGAGGCGGTGCGCCGGATCGCGGGCGCGCTGACGGGGCACCGGCCCTGAGGGGGCGCGTCCCGGGTTCCGTGCGGCCCGCCCTCGAGGTCTCGGCCCAGCTCCTCGTCGCGGGCCTGGGCGGGCTCGTCTTCGACCTCCTCGGCCTGCCCGCGGCTTGGTTCTCGGGCGCGGTGGTCGCGGTGGTGATCTGGGTCGCGTTCGGGCAGGGCCGGCCGCTGCCGGGCCCGCTCGTCGACGCCGCCATGCTGACCTCCGGGGTCACCATGGGGACGGGGGTCACGCCCGAGGCGCTCGCCGCCATGGAGCGCTATCCCTTGAGCCTCGCGGTCCTCCTCCTCGCGCTCGTGGCGATCACGGGGGGCTCCGCGCTCTGGCTCGTGCGCGTCTCGGGCTGGCGCCGCGACGACGCCATCCTGGCTTCCGCGCCCGGCGCCATGTCGGCGGTGCTCGCGGTCGCGGTGGAGCGGGGCGGCGCCGTCGTGCCGATCACCGTCGTCCAGAGCGTGCGCTTCCTGATCCTGGTCACGCTCCTGCCGAGCGCGGTCGCATCTTTCGGCGGCCTCGGCGGCGGTCTCCCGCTCCTCGACAAGACGATCGCGAGCCCCGGCGGCCTCTTCGCCATGCTGGCCGGCGGCTGGGCGCTCGGCCTCGTCTTCGCCCGGATCGGCATCGCGGCGCCGATCCTGTTCGGGGGCGCCGCCGCGAGCGCCCTCCTGCACGGCACCGCAGCCGCCCCCGGGGTGGTGCCGCCGGTGCTCGCCGCCGGCGGCTTCGTTCTCGTCGGCGCCTTCATCGCCGACCGCATGCGCGGGCTGAGCTGGGCGATGCTCGGCCACACCCTACCGGCGGCGCTCGGGTCCTTCGCGGTCGGCATGGGAGCGGCCGCGGCCTGCGCGGCCCTCGCGGCCGTCCTGGCGCGGGTGCCCTTCGCGGATGCGCTCGTGGCCTTCGCGCCCGGCGGGCTCGAGGCTATGATGGTGCTGGCGCTCTCGCTCGGGCTCGACCCGCTCTACGTCGGCACCCACCACCTCGCCCGCTTCATCGCGGTCGGCCTCGGCTTCCCGGCCCTGGTCTCCTGGCTGCCGCGCTCGGACCCGCCGCCGGACGAGCGGCCCTAACGGGCGCTGCCTCTCCTCTCCCCGCACGCGGGGAGAGGGATGGATGCGGGGAGAGGGTGGCTAGTGCGGGGAGAGGGGGAGCGCCGCCCCGTCGATCCAGGTCCTCGTCACCTCCAGCCGCTCGTCCAGGAGGACGAGGCTCGCCCGATAGCCGGGCGCGATGCGGCCGAGCTCGCCGTCGAGGCGCAGGAAGGCCGCCGGCGTGAGCGAGGCCATGCGGAGCGCGTCGCCGAGGGGCACCCCCAGCGCCGCGGTGTTGCGCACCGCGCTCGCCATGTCGAGGTCGCAGCCCGCGAGCGTCCCCTCCGCGGTGGTGAGGCGCCCGTCCGCGCGGGTGACGGTGCGGCCCATGAGTTCGAAAGCCGTGAGGTCCGTGCCCACGGAGGGCATGGCGTCGGAGACCAGCATGATGCGGTCCGCGCCCTTGGCCCGGATCGCGACCCGGAGCGATACGTCGTCGACATGGTGGCCGTCATTGATGAGGCCGCAGAAGCTGTCGGGGTCGGCGAGCGCCGCGCCCACGGGGCCGGGCTCGCGGCCGGCCATCGGCGGCATGGCGTTGAAGAGGTGCGTGAAGCCCGTGAGGCCGTTGCGGAAGGCCTCCTCGACGGTCGCGGCACCGGCCGTGCTGTGCCCGGCGCAGACCAGCACGCCGGCCCGCGCGAGGCGCCGGATCGCGCTCATCGGGACCTGCTCGGGTGCAAGCGTCACGAGGGTGCGGCCTCCTCCGAGCGAGGTCAGGATGCGCAGGTCCTCCTCCTCGATCGGGCGCATGTGGGCCGGGTCGTGCACGCCTTTGCGCGCAGGATTGATGAAGGGCCCTTCGCAATGGATTCCGAGCACCCCCGGGATGCGGGCGCGAAGCGCCTCCCGCATCGCCGCGACGGCCTCCGCCATGCGGGCGCGGCTGTCGGTGATGAAGGTCGGCAGGCAGCCGGTGGTGCCGAAGCGCCGGTGCGCCGCCGCGATGGCGCGGATGCCCTCGGGGGTGCGGACGTCGTTGAAGAGCACGCCGCCGCCGCCGTTGACCTGCACGTCGACGAAGCCCGGCGCGAGCAGCCCCTCGATCCGCTCCCGGCTCAGGCCCGCCGGCAGGTCGCCCTCCCGCACGAGGGCTCCGATGCGGTCGCCGTCGAGGATCGCCGCATGGCCGTCGAGGAAGCGGGATCCGTCGAAGATCCGGGCGCCGGTGAGGGCATGGGGCATGGAGGTCTCCGGGTCGAGGCGGCCCCCATATAGAGCGCCCGCCGCCCGCGACCGAGGGGTCGGCGCCGGCCGCGCCCTCACGATCGTCCGTCGGCACCGCGCCCGCGCCAGCTGCGCCATAGGGCTCGAAGGTCAGCGCCGCGCCCGCTCCTGCCGCGCCAGAAGGCTTGAGGGTCAGCGCCGCGCCAGCGCCTGCTGCGCCATGAGCCTTGCGGGTCAGCGCCGCGCCAGCGCCTGCTGCGCCATGAGCCTTGCGGGTCAGCGCCGCGCCAGCGCCTGCTGCGCCATCAGGATCGCGCCGTCCATGGCGTCCGAAGCCGGGGCCGCCAGGCGGGCGGCGATCTCCGGCGGCAGGTGGGGGCGCAGGGGCTCGGCCAGTCCGCCGAGGAGCGCGACCCGGGGCGCGCCGAGCGCGAGCAGGCGTTCCGCGATGCCGGCGATGTCGGCGGCGGCGTCCGCCACGAGAGCCCGCCCGAGCGGGTCGCCCGCGCCTGCGTGATCGAGGACGAGGGGGACGAGGGCCGCGAAATCCGCCGGTTTCGCCGCATCCGCGAAGGCCACGATCGCCTCGGGGCGGCGGTCGAAGCGGTTCAGGATCGCATCGCTCAAGGGCGTCGCGGGGGCGCGGCCGTCGAGGGCCTGGACCGCGCGGCGCACGGCCTCGCGGCCGATGGCGCCGCCGCTGCCCTCGTCCGAGATCACGTTGCCCCAGCCCCCGATCTGCACGGGCCGCCCGCCGAAGACCCCGAAGCCGCAGGAGCCGGTGCCGACGATCAGGATCGCCCCCGGCCCGCCCCGGAAGGCGCCGAGCCAGGCCGTGTAGGCATCGGACTCGAGGGTGGCGCTCGCAAAGGGGTGGCCGGCGAGAAAAGCATCGCCGGCGCCGGCCCCGATCGCGCCCGCGAGGCCGAGGCCCACATGGGCGCGGCCGAGATCCGCCTCACTTAAGCCCGCGTCGGTGAGGGCCGCCCGGCAGGCCGCGAGCACCGATCCCATGACGGCCGCGGTGCCGAGGCGCAGGTTGGCGGGCCCGCCGCGGCCCTCGCCGAGGGCGCGTCCGGCAGCATCCCGCAGCCGCGCCCGGCAATTGGTGCCGCCGCCGTCGATGCCGATGAAGAGAGGATCCGCCATTCGTGTGCTGGTCCCGGCGCTCACCGTCGCGGCCCGCCTCGCGAGGAGGGATCCGCCGCTCCTGATCCTGGGGCTGCTAGCCCTTGCGCCCTGCCCCGAGCGCGGCCGCCACGATGATGGCGGCCCCGACCAGGGTCGTCCAGGTCGGGGCCTCGCCGAAGGCGAGGAAGCCGATCGCGAGCGCGAAGACGAGGCGAAGATAGGGCACCGGCGCCAGCGCCGACACCTCGCCGGCGCGGTAGGCCTCGATCATCACGCCCATGCCGATGGCGCCGAGAGCCCCGGCGAGCGAGATCAGGGCAAGGTCGAAGGCGGCGATCGGGGCCGGCCGCGCCAGGAGCGCCGCCCCGGCCGCGAGCGTCGTCATGACCCCGATGTAGAACAGGATCGCGGGCGTGGTCTCGGTGCGGGTGAGCGCGCGGCTCAGGAAGATGATCGCGGCGCCCACGACCGCGCTGAACAGCCCGTAGAGCACCGTCGGGTCGAACCCGACCGTGCCGATGCCGGTGACCACCACGACGCCCGCGAAGCCCAGGGCGGCGAGCCCGGCGCGCCGCAGGCCGACCCGCTCGCCGAGCACCGGCCCCGCGAAGGCGACCACGAAGAGCTGGCTCGTGAAGGTGAGCGTGGTGGCGAGCGCGAGGTCGAGGGACAGGAAGCTCTTGTAGTAGAACCACCAGGACGTGATGCTCGCCACGCCGCGGGCGAGATGCAGGTCGGGGCGCTCGGTCCGCAGCAGGCTCCAGCGGCCGGTCCAGACGAACCAGCCCAGCACCAGAACGAGCTGCGCGAAGGCACGGCAGAACACCACCTGCTCGGGGGTGGCGCGCGCGCCCACGGCACGCACGAGCGCAACCTCGACCGTGAAGATCAGCGCCGAGAGCGCGAGCAGCAGCACGCCGCGCCGGTGATCGGCGAAGGACCGGGAGGGGAGGGGACTCGCAGGGGCGTTCGGGGGCACGGGCGACTCGGGGCGGTCCTTCCTGCATAAGCCGCAGGCCATCCCCCGGCCAGCATGGGCGCCGCATGGCAGCACTGCCCCGCCAAGGCGCAGGCTGCCCCCGAGCCGAGGCGGGGCCGCATGGCAGGACCATTCCGCGCCGTGACCCTGCGGGCCGCACCTTTTGCGGATGGGGGCGGAACACAAATGCGGCGAAAGCGATTCCTCCCCGGGACCGCGGGCGACGCCCCCGGCCGACGATCCGGCCTGTCCCGCGAAACCGATCGACATGGGAGGAACCCTGCATGAAGGCGCTCCGCTGGCACGGCAAAGCCGACATCCGCTGCGAGGAGGTCCCGGACCCCCAGATCGAGGATGCGCGGGACGCCATCATCAAGGTGTCGAGCTGCGCGATCTGCGGCTCGGACCTGCATCTCTACGGGCATTTCATGCCCGGGATGCAGAAGGGCGACATCGTCGGCCACGAGTTCATGGGCGAAGTCGTCGAGGTCGGCGCCGCGGCGAAGGGCAAGCTGAAGGTCGGCGAGCGCATCGTGGTGCCGTTCACGATCATCTGCGGCGAGTGCGACCAGTGCAAGCGCGGCAACTTCTCGGTCTGCCAGACCACTAACCGCAACAAGAAGGTCGCCGACGCCGCCTTCGGCCACACCACCGCGGGGCTGTTCGGCTACACCCACCTCACCGGCGGCTATCCCGGCGGACAGGCCGAGTACGTGCGCGTGCCGTTCGCCGACGCGACGCACATCAAGATTCCCCAGGGGATGCCGGACGAGCAGGCGCTCTTCCTCGGCGACATCTTCCCGACCGGCTGGCAGGGCGCCGTGCAGTGCGACATCCAGCCGACCGACACGGTGGCGATCTGGGGCTGCGGACCGGTCGGCCAGTTCGCGATCCGCTCCGCGGTGCTGCTCGGCGCCAAGCAGGTCGTCGCCATCGACCGGGTGCCGGAGCGCCTCGCCATGGCCCGCGCCGGCGGCGCGATCACGATCAATTTCGACGAGGAGAGCGTGGTCGAGCGCCTCAACGAGCTCACCGGCGGCTGGGGCCCCGAGAAGTGCATCGACTGCGTCGGCATGGAGGCCCACATCACGAGCACGGTCGACGCCATGTACGACCGGGCGAAGCAAGCGCTCATGATGGAGACCGACCGGCCGCACGTGCTGCGCGAGATGATCTACGTCTGCCGCCCGGCCGGCGTGATCTCGGTGCCGGGCGTCTACGGCGGGATCCTCGACAAGATCCCGTTCGGGGCCGCCATGAACAAGGGCCTGACCTTCCGGATGGGCCAGACTCACGTGAACCGCTGGGCCGACGACCTGGTGCGCCGGATCGAGCGCGGCCAGATCGACCCCTCCTTCGTGATCACCCATACGGCGTCGCTCGAACAGGGCCCCGAGATGTACTCGGTGTTCCGCGAGAAGCAGGACAGCTGCATCAAGGTGGTGCTGAAGCCCTGACCGGCCCTTCCCCGCAACCGCCATCGGAGGTGACGCCATGCGCTATGAAACCGGACGCCGTCGGGGTCAGCCCGATTCCGCCACCGACACCCTGGCCCGGGGTCTCGGAGTCTTCTCGATCGCGCTCGGGATCGCGGAGGTCGCAGCCCCGCGCGCGCTGGCGCGCTGGCTCGGCATGCGCGGCCAGGAGCGGCTGATCCAGGCCTACGGGGTGCGCGAGATCGCGACCGGAATCGGGATCCTGGCCTCGCGGGATCCCACGCCCTGGATCTGGGGCCGCGTGGCGGGCGACGCGCTCGACCTCGCGACGCTGGCGACCGGCATCGAGCAGGAGAATCCCAAGCAGGCCAATGTCGGGATCGCCATGGCCGCGGTCGCGGGCGTCACGGCGCTCGACCTCTACTGCGCCAAGGCGCTGAGCGGCGAGAGTCCGACGCCGCTGCCGCCGTTGCGCGACTACAGCGACCGCAGCGGCCTGCCGCGCGCTCCGGAAGCCATGCGCGGCGCCGCCCGGCGGGATTTCCAGGTCCCGCCCGACATGCGCGCCGAGTTGCCGATGCCGCGGCTCTGACGCGCTTTCGCAACGGCGGAATGCTGTCGGAGCCGGCAGGACGGAACGCGACGGGATGATGCCGCCCGCGTGACGGCGGCGGGCCAGGTCATCGCCGGGCGGGGTCTCTCCGCCGGCGGGCCTTCGCGCGCGGCCGCCGGGATCCCGCGGGACCGATCCGCCGGTTCCATGGGACAGGCCGAGGCTGTCGCCACGAAAGCTCTTGCCGAACGGGCGGCTCTGGCCCAGCTTCTGGAGCAGAGCCGCGCCGCGGGACGGGCTCGCGCACGATCCCTCCTGCGGAGCGAAACGCGACGGGCCACACGACAAGCCACTTGAGATGGCGCTGGGAGGAGAGAGCATGACGAGCCGGATCGTTGCAGCCGCCTGGGGCGTGAGCTTCCTGGCGCTCGTGGTGGCCGCGCCGGGCGCCGTGGCGCAGGGCACCTCCGGGGCGCCCGCGGGGGTGCCCGCCAATTCCGATCCCAACCTGCCGCCGCCGGACGTGCCGGAACTGCCGCGGATTCCGCCGCTCGCCGGCGATCCGGCGCCTGCCCAGCAGGCGGCGCCCGCCGCCCCCGCCGCCCCCGCGGCACCCGCCCAGCAGGCGGCCCCGGCTGCCCCCGTCACGCCCGCAGCGCCTGCCGAGCAGGCGGCCCCGGCCGCGCCGGCTCCGGCCCCGGTGCAGCAATCCGCCCCGGCCGCGCCGCCGGCCTCTCCGGCGCCGGTCGCCCAGCCCGCGGCCCCTCCCGCTGCGGTGGCCCAACCGTCTCCCGCGGCGCCTCCCGCTGCCGCAACGGCCCAACCGGCTCCCGCCTCACCTCCGGCTGCAGCGACGGCCCAACCGGCTCCTGCCGCCGCGCCGGCCCCCGCGACCGCACAGCCCGCAGCGCCGGCCGCGGCACCGGCTGCGCCCGCTCAGGCGGCCGCGACGCGCGGACCCGCCAATATCTGCCAGGAACTCGTCGCCTTCCTGCGCCGCCCGCCGGCCGCTCCGGCCGCCGCGGCGCCCGCACCCCCGCCGCCCCAGAACGCCCCCGCGCAGCAGCAGGCCGCCGCCCCGCAGGCACCCGCCGCCCAAGGCGCTGCGCCCCAGGGCGGATCGGTCCCGCAGGGCTCAAGCGCGCCGGCGGTCGAGGCCCCGCGGGGCGGCGCCACACCCGCACCGGCGACCCAGGCGGCGGCCGGCCCGCAGGCCGCCGCGGGCACGAGCGCGCCGGTCCCGCAGGCGCCGAGCGCCGCCGCCGCCAAGCCCCTGCCCGTGAGCCTGCAGGAGGCCGAAGGGCTCGCGCAGGGCAACAACATCGCGGGTTGCCGCGACGCCGCCCAGAAGATCCGCCGCGCCGGTGCCGACATGCCCTCCGCGCTCATCGCCCTCGCGGGCCTCAAGCTCGAACTCCTGCAGCAGGCCGGGACGCCGCGCTGAATCGAGGTTTCACGCTTCATCTGCCCGGCGGGCGAGGGCCCGCAGGGCAGATGAGGCTGACCTGAGCGTCTGCGCCACCCCGTGAGGAGAGGGGCCGCGGACCACCTTCCCATGCGGTCCCCGGCCGAAGTTGCCCGCGACCGCCGGGAGACGCGCGGTGTCATCCCCGGCCGGAGCGCGACAGCGCGCAGGGGAAGGGGATCCAGCACGATGAAACTGCCGCGAAGCGGCGCCTCGTGGTCTCGGGAAAGCGGAGCTGCTTCGCAGCGAGTCGTTGTGCTGGATCCCCTTCCCCTGCGCACTTCGTGCTCCGGCCGGGGATGATACGGGGGTGTCCCGCAACGCGAGTGCTCCGGCCGGGGATGACACCGAGCCCTTCCCCTGCGCCCCGACGGGCTCCGGCCGGGGATGAGCACGGGGGATCGTTCGCGGTCGCGCCCGGCGGGACACGCCCCTTCGCCGGGAGGGCGGCGCCTGGGCGGCGTTCCTAGTTCCCGATCGCCACGCCCTCGCGGCGGCTGTCGGCGCCGCCGGTGAGGCCGTTCGGACCGACTACGATGGCCTGGACCCCGGAGGTCATCTCGACCAGGCGCACCTCGTGGCCCTTGGCTTCGAGCGGCGCCTTCCAGGCCGCGGCCTCGGTGCCGGCCTCGAGCTCGGTCGGGCCGTTGCGGTTGAGCGCGTTCGGCAGGTCGACCGCGACCTGCGGGTCGAGGCGCCAGTCGAGGATCCCGACGAGGGCCTTCGCGACGAAGCCGATGATCTGGCTGCCGCCGGGCGAGCCCACGACGGCCGCGAGCCGGTTCTCCCGGTCGAACACGATCGTGGGCGCCATCGAGCTCCGCGGGCGCTTGCCGGGCTCGACCCGGTTGGCCACCGGCCGGCCGTCCTCCAGGGGCGCGAAGTTGAAGTCGGTGAGCTCGTTGTTGAGGAGGAAGCCGCCCTTCGTCATGATCCGGGCGCCGAAGCCGCCCTCGATCGTGGTCGTCATCGCGACCGCGTTGCCGTCCCGGTCCACCACGGAGATGTGGCTCGTGCCGAACTCGGGCCCGTCCGAGGGCGCGAACCGGAACTCGGTCCTCTGGAACGGCGGGTCGCCGGCCTTGGCGACGCCCATCGAGCGGTCGGGATTCGCGAGGGCGGCGCGGCCCTTGAGGTAGCCGGGATCGATCAGGCCGCGCACCGGCACGTTCACGAAGGCCGGGTCGCCGAGGTAGAGCGCCCTGTCCGCGAAGGCGAGGCGGCCGGCCTCCGCCAGCCAGTGCGCGGCCTCGGGGCCGGGCTTCAGCGCGGCCATGTCCCGCGTCTCGAGCACGCTGAGGATCTGGAGCACCGCGACGCCGCCCGAACTCGGCGGACCCATGCCGCAGACCCGCCAGGTGCGGTAGGGCCCGCAGACGGCGCCACGCTCCTCGACCCGGTAGCCCTTGAGGTCGTCGAGGGTCATGTCGCCGGGATTGGCGGCATGGCCCGTCACGGTCGCGACTACGTCGGCCGCGATCTCGCCGGTGTAGAACGCCTCCGCGCCGCGCTCCGCGATCGCGCGCAGGGTGCGGGCGAAGGCGGGGTTCTTGAGCACCGTGCCGACGGGCTTCGCCGCCCCGTCCTCGCCATAGAAGAGGGCCCGGGCCACGGGATCGCTCGAGAGGAACTTCTCCTGACCCAGCATGCCGCCGAGGCGCGGCGAGATCGCGAAGCCCTCCTCGGCGAGGCGGATCGCCGGTTCGAACACCTGCGCCCAGGGCAGGCGGCCCCAGCGCTTGTGCGCGGCCTCCAGCAGCCGGACGGTGCCCGGCACCCCGACCGAGCGCCCGCCCACCACCGCCTCGATGAACGGCATCGGCTTGCCGTCGGCCTTGAGGAAGCGCTCGGGCTTCGCGGCGGCCGGCGCGGTCTCGCGGCCATCGAGGGTGACGAGGTTCGCCTTGTCCCAGTGCAGCAGGAAGGCGCCGCCGCCGATGCCGGAGCTCTGCGGCTCCACGAGGTTGAGCACGAGCTGCACTGCGATCGCGGCGTCGGTCGCGCTGCCGCCGGCCGCCAGGATCGCGCGCCCGGCCTCCGCCGCGAGCGGATTGGCCGCCGCCACCATGTCGCGCGCCGCCGTGCCGGCCTGTCGCGCGCTCCGCCCGGTCGCGCCTTCCGGAGCGGGACGGGCGGCCTGTTCCGCCGCAGGCGCGGGTGCGGGCGCCGGCGCGACGGCCTGGGCTGCGGCCGCCACGGGTGTCAGGGCGACGAGGCCGGCGCCGAGCGCGCGGCGCCAATCGAAGTTCGGCACGGGCATCGCGGGTCTCCTGCTGGATTCGGGGCCGCGCCAGCCTAGCAGCCCCTGCCGCCGCCCCGCTACCCGAGCCGGGGGCTCGCGCCGCCTGACGCCTTCCCCAACGGAAGGCAGCACAGTTCCGCCGCGATCCCGGAGCATGATTCGACGCTCTGCGAACGAGACCAGGGAGGCTGACCATGCGTGCCTACAATCTGTTCCGCAGGACAGGCCCGGATCCGCTCTACTGCGCCGTGCCGGAAGACTACACGCTGCCGTCCTTCGTGACGGCGCCGGCCTGGGAGTTCCGCGGTCGCCTCGAGGAGCGCGGAACCAGGCCCTTCGGCTTCGACACCCGGGCCGCCGCCGCAGGCGTCCGCTACAACGGCTTCCATCTCTTCCCCTGCTTCCGGCAGGAGCACGTCACGCACTGAGCCGACCGGGCGCCTTCGCACCGGCCGCCGCAGGCCCGGTCCGGCGACGGCTCTTCGATCCATGAAAAAAGCCCGGCTCAAAGCCGGGCTTTTCGTCGTTCGGGATCGGGAATCTCAGAAGCGCGCGTCGGCCACCTTCGCGGAATCCGACACCTTGGCGGACACGCTCTCGTAGCGGTCGATGCGCGAGTCGATCATGCCGTCGATCTTCTCGTAGACCTCGGCGACGCTGAGATGGCGGGTCTTGCGGCCGTCCTTGGCGAAGAACAGCGACTTGTTGGCCTTTGCGGCAGCCGGGAACACCTGCGGGGCGCTCTGCTGCGGCTTGTCGTCGACGAGGGCCATCAGCTTGCCGGCGCTGTCGGCGCCGAGGAAGTGGGCGAGATAGAACTCGGAGCGGTTGATGCGGCGGCCGATGCGGCGCTCGATCAGGGTGCGGTCGCGCTTCATCATCTCGCCGGCCATCAGCCCCGAGAGGTAGGGGTCGCGGCGCAGGCGCAGGATGTGCTCGCGCATGTCCGCGTCGGCGACGGTGAGCTTGCCCTTCACCTTGGCGATCGCGGCCGCCTCGGTCTCGAGGCCGTGCTTGGCGCCGTAGTTGCGCACCATCTCGAGCCAGGTGCTGGAGATGAACTGGAACAGGCCTTCCGCCGAGGAGGTGCTGGCCTTGTTGGCCGGGATGAAGCTCGATTCCTTGTCGGCGAGCGCCATCATGTAGACCGGGTCGACCCCGGTGGTCTGGGCGGCCCGGACCACGGTCTCGGCGATCCAGCGCTGGACCCGCATGGCGCCGAACTGCAGCACCTCGTTCGGGTCGCGGGGGCTGGAGGCCGTCTCGTCGGCCTTGCCGGCTTCGGCGAGGACGATCAGCGGCAGCGCTTCGATGGAGGCCACGGGCGCAAGGCCGAGCTCGTCGCCGGCGGCCAGGGCCGAATCAGCGGAAACCGCCGCGGCGCCGAGGGCGAGGACGGCACCGAAAGCCACGCGGGCCGCGAGGCGGCGGAACTTCCCGGTCGAGCGGACGTTGGTGGATCGGCCCTGCAGCGCGCTCCGCGCCTGCAGCGAACGCTCGCGGTCTTCGGCGACACAGGCGCAGCGAGCGTCGAACGACGCATCCAGACGCTGGTTCATAGGAAGCCCCCCGCAATTTCGCGTCACCCGGTATTCCCCGAGGCGCGACCCCTTTGGTTTCGATTGCGGGCCCGTTATGCCGATGGGATGTGTCCAGAATGGGTCAGCTTGGCCGTGAAATGGGCCTAAAGTATAGCTGATCCGGCTTAGACCTTGGTTCAGTTCCGTACCGACAAGGCAAAGCGCGTCAATACCAGGTCGATCACGGGGCTGCATCTTCGGGGCAACACACGGAACGATGTTCTTTGTACGTCAGATATACTCTGGCTGATCCACAAGAGCTTCTTCTGTTTGCCTTGCGACCCTTGTTCTACTTACCCTTGAGCCACGCGCCTTCACGGTTCCGACCGGGCGGCCTGTCCGATACAGGTATCCTCAACGACAATGGCCGGGCTTCGCGCCCGGCCATTGTCGTTGCTGCCGCTCACGGGCGGAGGGGATCCGGCCTGCCGGGCCGCCCCGCCACGGGTGCTCCCACCGGAGCGGGAGCCCCGCGGGATCGGATCCTACCAGGTCACGCGGATGCCGCCGTAGAGGGAGCGGCCCGGCGTGCCGTAATCCCTGACCTCCTCGTAGCGGGTGTCGGTGACGTTCTCGGCCCGGGCGAAGAGCGCGACCGTCTCGTTCACCCGGTACTCGGCGAGCACGTCGAGCCGGGCGTAAGCGGCGAGGCGATTGGTTTCGTCGATCGAGGAGAAGCGCTCGCCCACATAGACGAGACGCGGCTCGACGCTCCAGTGCGGGGCCGGGCTGATCGCGACGCCGAGGAAGGCCTGGTGCTCCGGCCGGCGGGTGAGCCGCAAGCCCGTCTCGAGGTCGACCGCCTGGAGATAGGTATAGGCGCCCCGGATCCGGAAGGCCGGGTTGACGCGCGCCTCGGCCTCGAGCTCGATTCCCTGCATCCGGGCGCGCGCCACGTTGAAGTAGCAGCCGAAAGCCTGTCCGGGGGTGCAGATTCCGGTGTCGGTCGTGAAGTCGATCAGGTTGCGGTAGCGGTTGTGAAAGGCGCTCGCAGAGAGCCGCAGGGCGTCGTCGAACAGGCGCTGGTCGATGCCGACGTCGACCCCCACCGAATGCTCGGACTCGAGCCCCGCCGTGCCGAAGGCGGAGTGGAGCTGGTAGAGCGAGGGCGCCTTGGCGCCGGTGCCGAGGCTGCCGCGCAGCTTGGTGCCGGTCTCCCAGATCTCGTAGGCGAGCGTGGCGCGCCCGGTGACGAAGCGGTCGGACTGCGCCACGTCGTCGACGCGCCCGCCGAGCGACAGGTGGAGGCGATCGCCGAAGCTGTGCTGATAGAGAAGGAAGGCCGAGCGGGTCTCCTGCTCGCCCCGGAACGAGCGCACGGCCGGGCCGGGCACCGGGAACACCGCCTGGTCGGAGCCGGCGGCGGTCTCGCGCTCCACCCGCGCCCCGAAGGTCAGGACGCCCGAAGGTCCGAGCTTGAGATCGCCCTGGTACTCGCCGCCGATCCGGTTGCCCTGGAAGCGGCGGTCGGTGTGAAAGTAGTCGAGCGGGCCGGGGCCGAAGGTGAAGTAATCCCTGAGCTTGCGGTCGGTCTCGTTGCCGAACACCGTGACGGTGCTGCGCAAAGCGCCCCCGAAGCCGTTGTGGATCAGGCGGGCATAGCCGCCGTTGAGGGCGCTCGTCGCTCGCGAGGGCCCGTCGGGGAAGGCCCCGAAGGCGCTGTCGTAGGCGGCCTTGTTGCGGTTGAGCGTGCCGCCGGCCTCGATCGTGGTGGCCTCATCGAGATGCACGCCGACCCGGCCCGTGACGCCGAGGCGGGTGGCGCCGTCGGCCTCGAGCGGCGGCAAGCGGCGCTCGATGCGTGGGATGCGGTAGCCGTAGGCCGAGAAGCCGTCGGTCTCCACGCCCGCGAAGCCGAGCGAGTAATAGGCGCGCCCGTTGCCGCCGCTGACCCCGCCGCGGGTCTCCTTGGTGTTGTAGGAGCCGTAGGACGCTTCGAGCGTCGCCCGGTGGCCGGTGCGGCCGCGCCGGGTGATGATGTTGATGACGCCGCCCATGGCGTCCGAGCCGTAGAGCGCCGATTGCGGTCCGCGCAGGATCTCGATGCGCTCGATGTCGGCGAGCACGATGGCCGAGAAGTCGAACTCCCGGCCCGTGGTCGAGGGATCGTTCACCCGGATTCCGTCGACGAGCACGAGGGTGTGGCGCACGTCGCCGCCGCGGATGCGCGCGGTCTCGACGCGACCGGCGCCGCCCGACTGGGTCACGGAGACGCCCGGGACCTGCTGGAGCAGGTCGCCGACGCTGCGGGCGCTCGATTTCTGGATGTCCTCGGCCGTAATGACCGAGATCGCCGAGCCGGCCCGCTGGATCGGCTGCTCGGTCCGGTTCGGGGTCACGACGATGTCGGGCGGCGCCGCGCCGGCGGAGGGCACCGCGGCCGGAGCCGGCCCGGCGGCAGGAACCGCAGGCTGGGCGGCCGCGGCGACGGGAAGAAGCGACAGAATGGGGAAAGCCGCCGCGAGAACGCGGCGCAAAGGCGCGACCATGAAGACCTCCTGCCCGCCCACCCGGCGGACCTTTGGGTTGCGATGGACGCTGGCCGGTCTTCTGGCTCGCGGGTCACAGCAAACGATCCGCCTTCCCGAACTCCGTCACGCGAGGGACCGCGCTCAAGGAGCCAGTGGCTGAGGGATCGCCGCTCTCCGCTCACAGTTGCGGGGGCAGCCGCGGCATGGGAGGAGAACTCCTCCGCACCGCGTTCCCGTTTCACCCCGGTCGCCCGGGGCACCAACGTCGAAAGCCACCCCTAGAGGCTCGCCCTTGGCCCCGCAATCCCCGGTCCCCAGGCTCGTCCCGGGAATCCTGGCCGCCGCCCTCATGCTCTTCGCGAGTGTGGCGGCCGGGGCACAGGCGCCGGCCGCACCCGCCGTCGCGGGGGCACAGGCGCCGGGCCGGCCGGGACGGGTGGTGTCGCTCAATCTCTGCGCCGATCAGCTCCTGATCGCGCTCGCCGACCGCGAGCAGGTGCTCTCCTTGAGCCCGCTCGCGCGCGATCCGTCCGTGGCCTTTCATCTCGAGCGCGCGGCGTCCTACCCCGTGAATCCCGGCAAGGGCGAGGCGATCCTGTTCACGGGCGCCGATCTCGTGTTCATGGGGCGCTGGGGCGCACAGGCCACGCGGACGTTCCTCGCCGGTCAGGGCTACCGGGTGGTTCCCCTCGACGTCTGGACCAGCCTGGAGGCCGGGCGGGCACAGGTGCGCGACGTGGCGCGGCTCCTCGGCCATCCCGAGAGGGGCGAGCGCCTCGTGGCCGAGATCGATGCGGCGCTGGCGCGCGCCAGGGCGATCGTGCCGCCGGGGCGGAGCGTGCTCCCCGTGCAGCGGCGGGGCTGGGTCCAGGGCCCGGATTCGGTCTTGAGCGAGATCCTGCGCCACATGGGCTTCGCCCTGCATCAGGAGCGCCTGGGCCTGGCGGCGGGCGGCGCCGTGCGCCTGGAGCAGCTCGTGACCGCGCCGCCCGACTTCGCGGTGCTCGACGAGGGCGCGGGCGAGGCGGCCGACAACGGCTCGGCCTTCCTGGTGCATCCGGCGCTCGCCCGGGCGATCCCGCCGGAGCGCCGGCTCCAGGTGCCGGGCCGGCTCCTGATCTGCGGCGGCCCCTCGACCCCGGCCGCCATCGACGCGCTCGCCGCCGAGGTGCGGGCGAAGGTGCGCTGAGGCAACTGCACTCGCCGCCGAGGTGCGGGCGGGTGCGGGCGAAGGTGCGCTGAGGCAACTGCACTCGCCGCCGAGGTGCGGGCGGGTGCGGGCGAAGGTGCGCTGAGGCAACTGGATTCGAGGGATCGCCTGTCGCGATCCGAACTCGCGCTTGTCAGACGCGCTCGATCAGAGCGATCCCATGGCGGACGTTTGCCGGGGTCGAAGGCGGGACGGCGGCGTCCTCACACCCGCTCGATCAACACCGCGATGCCCTGCCCGACGCCGATGCACATGGTCGCGACGGCACTCTTCAGCCCGAGCGTCTCGAGAGCGTTCACGGAGGTCATGGCGAGCCGCGCGCCCGACATGCCGAGGGGATGGCCGAGCGCGATGGCGCCGCCGTGCGGGTTCACGTGCCCGGCGTCATCCGAGAGGCCGAGCTGACGCAGCACTGCGAGCGACTGCGAGGCGAAGGCCTCGTTGAGCTCGACGAGGTCGATGTCGCCCATGCGGCGGCCGGTGCGCTCCAGGAGCTTCCGGGTCGCCGGCACCGGTCCGACGCCCATGATCCGCGGCGCCACGCCCGCGGTCGCCATGGCGACGATGCGGGCCCGAGGGGTGAGCCCGTGGCGGCGCGCGGCCTCCTCGGAGGCGATCAGGAGCGCGCCGGCACCGTCGTTGACGCCCGACGCGTTGCCGGCCGTGACCGTGCCGGGGTCGCGGAACGGCGTCCTGAGCCGGCCGAGCGCCTCGAGGGTGGTGTCGGCGCGGGGATGCTCGTCCCGGGCCACGACCGTGTCGCCCTTGCGGCCCGGGATCGTCACGGGGGCGATCTCGCGGTCGAAGAAGCCGTCCCCTTGCGCCTTCACGGCGCGGGCCTGGCTGCGGGCCGCGAAGGCGTCCTGGTCGGCGCGCGAGACCTGGAACTCCTCGGCCACGTTCTCGGCGGTCTCGGGCATGGAATCGATGCCGTACTGCGCCTTCATGAGCGGGTTGACGAAGCGCCAGCCGATGGTGGTGTCGTGGACCTCCGTCTGGCGCTGGAAGGCCTCCGTGGCCTTGCCCATCACGAAGGGGGCGCGGGACATGCTCTCGACCCCGCCCGCGACGATCAGGTCGGCCTCGCCGGTCCGGATGGCGCGCGCCGCGCTCCCGACCGCATCGAGGCCCGAGCCGCAGAGGCGGTTGATCGTGCTCGCCGCCACCTCGACGGGGAGCCCGGCCAGGAGCGCGGCCATGCGCCCGACGTTGCGGTTGTCCTCGCCGGCCTGGTTGGCGCAGCCGTAGATCACCTCGTCCACGGCCGCCCAGTCCACGGACGGGTTGCGCTCCTTCAGCACCCGGATCGGATGGGCGCCGAGGTCGTCGGCCCGCACCGACGCGAGCGCGCCGCCGTAGCGGCCGATGGGGGTGCGGGCGAAATCGCAGATGAAGGCTTCGGTCACGGGCGTCTCCCGGGCGCCGGCTCAAAGGCCGGGACGGTATCGTGGGGCTGTTCTAGCAAGTTCTCGGCAGGGCGCCACACGCGCCGCACCCATCATCCTTGCCATCAAAGCGCGCTGCCGACCCACCAGACCGCGAGGGCGAGGAGCGCGAGCCACAGGGCGATCACGAAGGCGGCCGCGGCCCGGCTCGCGGGCAGGCGCCCCGCGGCCTCGGCGCGGGCCCGGTGCTCGGCGAGGATCTCGGGCGGGATCAGGCGGATCACGAGCAGGAGCCCGAGCGGCACCAGGATCACGTCGTCGAGGAGCCCGAGCACCGGCACGACGTCCGGGATGAGGTCGATCGGGCTCAGCGCGTAGGCGACCACCACCACGGCCAGGACCCGGGCGATTGTCGGCGTGCGGGGATCGCGCGCGGCGCCGGCCACGGCGGCGAGGTCGCGCTTGATGCGCCGCGCCCAGTCGCGGAGGCGGTCGGACACGCGCATCAGCGCACGGGCCGCCCGTGAGAGATCCCTGGCTTCGCCGCGCCAGGCCGCTGTCCGTGGGGTGTCCCGGCCTTCACCGCGCGAGCCGGTCCCGCGCCAGCGTCCTGACCTTGCCGCTCGGAGCGAACGCAGGTCGAGGCACCATGGCGGGTCACCGCGCGAGCCGGTCCCGCGCCAGCGTCCTGACCTTGCCGCTCGGAGCGAACGCAGGTCGAGGCACCATGGCGGGTCACCGCGCGAGCCGGTCCCGCGCCAGCGTCATGCGCAGGACGAGGCCGTCCGCGCGCCAGTCGTAGTCCATCTCGCCGCCGAGCTGGCCCGAGACCGTGCGCCGGGTGAGCTGGCCCCCGAACCCCTCCGCGGGCGGCGCGCCGGGCAGCGCCGGCCCGCCGGTCTCCTCCCACGTGAGGTGGACTTCCTCCCCCTCTTCGCTCCAGCGCACCGCGAGGTGACCCCTGGGCGAGGAGAGGGCGCCGTATTTCGCGGCGTTGGTGGACAACTCGTGCAGGACGAGCGCCAGGTTCGTGACGACGCTCGCGCCCACGGGGACCGCCGGGCCCTGGAGCACGAGCCGGTCGCCCGGTCCCTCCTGGGCATAAGGCGCCAGGACCGCGCGGATGAGCTCGCCGAGGCTCGCGCCCTGGCCCGCCGCGGCGCCCGAGGAGCGCACGAGCTCGTGGGCGCGCGAGAGCGCCCCGAGGCGCCCGCGCAGGGCGTCGGCCATGTCCTTCGGGGTCTTGGCGGAGCGCGCCGTCATCGAGACGAGGCCGCTCGCCACCGCGAACAGGTTCTTGACCCGGTGGTTCATCTCCCGCGCCAGCGCCTGGCGGGTCTCCTCGAGCGATCGCTCCGCCTCGATGTCGGTGCAGGTGCCGAGCCAGCCCGCGATCCGGCCGTGCCCGTCCCGCACCGGTGCCGCCCGCACCCGGTGCCAGCGCATGCCGTCCCCGGACCCGCCGAGCCGCGCCTCGGCATCGAAGGGAGTTCCCGCCCGCAGCGCCCCCGCCCAGGCCCCCGCGAGCGCCTCCCGCTCCTCCGCCGCGGCCGCCTGCGTCCAGCCGTGCTCGCGCAGGGCGGGCGCGTCGAGCCCGATCGTCGCGGTCCAGCTTCCGTTGACGTGGGTCAGGCGGCCGTCCGCATCCGCGACCCAGGCCGGCGCCGGCAGGCTGTCGACCGCAATCCGGAGGGACGTTTCCAGGGTATCGGGCAAGGCGTCGGATCTCCCGGAGCCCGTTCGGGCTCGCTCCGGCTCGGGGTGAAGGAGGGACGCTCGGGGAAAAGAGAGCGCTGAGGCAAATCAGGCCGACCTTACCCCGCGCGCCCCGCGCGTCCAAGTCTTTGCGGGATCCATGAGGAGCCGGCCGCCTTCGACAAGGCCGGGACAGGGCCCGGGTGCGGCCCCGCCTCCGGGGCGGGCCGTGGCGTCAGGAAAACCACGGCCCGCCCTAGCTCTTTGGGACCGGACCGCCTAAATGCCGCGCAGACGCGACGGCACCCGCGCGGGCGCCGCCGCCACGACCGAAGCGGGCCGATGAACGATCTCACCTCCGATCCCGACCCCGCGCCGGTGCCGATTCCGGCGCGGCGCGGGGCCTCGGACGCACGGCCCGACGGGAGCGCGGAGCCTGGCGGGACTTCAGGGGTCTCGACGGAGAGCGGCGCCGCGCAGGCTCCGCCCGACGAGGCGCCGAAGCGCCGCCGCCGCTTCGCCTGGATCGGCACCCTGGCGAGCGTCGCGATCTTCGCGGCCTCCCTCGTGGTGCTGTGGCACATCGTGCAAGACGTGGACGCCGCCGAGCTCCGGGCCGCCTTCACGGCGGCGGGCGCGCGCCAGATCGGGCTCGCGATCCTGCTCACCACCGTGAGCTACGGCCTCCTCACCTGCTACGACGCCCTGGCGCTGCGCCAGCTCAAGGTGCACGTGCCCTACCGGACCACCGCGCTCGCCTCCTTCACGAGCTATGCGGTGAGCTTCAACCTCGGCTTCCCGCTCCTCACCGCCGGCACGGTGCGCTACTGGATCTACGCCCCGCGGGGCTTGAGCACCGGCGTGGTCGCGAGCCTCACCGTCATTGCCGGCATCACCTTCTGGGTCGGCATGGGCCTGGTGCTCGCCTGGAGCATGATCGCCGAGTCCGGGCCGCTCGCGGTCCTGGTCTACACCAACATCAAGATCAACCAGCTCGTCGGCCTCGTCACGGCGCTCGCGGTCGTGGGCTACCTGATCTGGGTGTCCCTGCGGCGGCGGGCGGTGCGCATCAAGGGCTGGCGCCTCGAACTGCCGGGCTTCCGGCTCTCGGTCGCCCAGATGCTCATCGGCGCCGGCGACGTCTGCGCGGGCGCGGGCGTTCTGTACGTGCTGCTCCCGGGCAGCCACGGCATCAGCTTCGAGACCTTCCTGGCCGTCTACGTCTTTGCCGTGATGCTCGGCGTCGCGAGCCATTCGCCGGGCGGGCTCGGGGTGTTCGAGGCCACGGTGCTGCTCGCCCTGTCGAGCTTCCCGCGCGAGCCGGTGCTCGGCGCTCTCCTCCTCTACCGCATCTGCTACTACTTCCTCCCCTTCGTGCTCGCGCTGGCCTTGCTCGGCGCCTACGAGATCCTCAACCGGGTGCGCGCGGCGAAACCCGTGCTGCACTGGGAGAACGAGGAGGGCATCTCGATCGACGAATCCGAGGACGACCCCGCCGCTCCGCCGCAGCGGAACTGGTGATGCCCTCCGCTCCGGACGCCGACGGCGGCCCCGCGACGGATCCGGCCGCCCGACCGGGAACGGACGGACTCCCGTCGGATGCGGCCGCCGCACCGCGACGGGATTCGGTGACAATGCTGCCCGGCGCGGCCGGCGCGCTCCTCGACGGCCTGCCCGATCCGGTCGTCGTGGTCGACCGGCGCTCCACCGTGATCGAGGCCAACCGGGCGGCGCGCGCGCTGCTGCCGGGCCTGCGGCCGGGACAGGCGCTTGCCCTCGGCCTGCGCCATCCGGACGTGCTCGACGGCGTCGAGGCCGTGTTCCTGCGCAAGGGCAGCCTGCGGGTGGACTATTCCGCGCGCCTGCCGACCGAGCGCACCTTCGAGGTGCAGATCAGCGCCCTCGCGGTCGGGAGCGAGACGGGCGACGGCGCGGCGCTGCTCTATTTCCGCGATCTCACCGAGGCGCGCCGCCTCGAGCGCATGCGGGTCGATTTCGTCGCCAACGTGAGCCACGAACTGCGCACCCCGCTCGCCTCTCTCCTCGGCTTCGTCGAGACCCTGCAGGGCCCGGCCCGCAACGATCCGGCGGCGCGCGACCGCTTCCTCGAGATCATGCGCGGCCAGGCCCGGCGCATGGCGCGGCTCATCGACGACCTGCTCTCGCTCTCGCGCATCGAGATGCGGGCCCATGTGGCGCCGCAGAGCCCGGTCGAGATGCAGCCGCTCCTCGCCCACATGGCCGAGACGCTTGCCTCGCTCGCAGCCGAGCGCGGCGTCGCGATCCGCCTCCATCTCGCCGACGAGCCCCTGCGGGTGCCGGGCGACCGGGACGAGTTGCTGCGCCTCGTCGACAACCTCGTCGAGAATGCGGTGAAGTACGGCGAGAGCGGGCGCTTCGTCGACGTCACCCTCGCCCGCGCCCCCGAGCGCGAGCGGCGGCGCGGCGAGGTCATGCTGTCGGTGCGCGATTACGGACCCGGCATCGCGCCCGAGCACCTGCCGCGCCTGACCGAGCGCTTCTACCGCGCCGACGTGGCCGAGAGCCGCGCCAAGGGCGGCACGGGCCTGGGTCTCGCCATCGTGAAGCACATCGTCGCCCGCCACCGCGGCCAGCTCGCGATCGAGAGCGAGCCCGGGGCCGGCGCCCTGTTCACGGTGCTGCTGCCCGAATACCGCGGCCCCGCGGCCTGAAGCCCCTCGGCCTCCTCCGGTACAGGCCCGAGCCGCGATCCTCCGGCCCGCAACCGTTCCCGCCACCCCTCCGGCCGCGCCGGCGCGGTGTCATCCCCCTGTCATGCGACCGTCATAGACCTGTAGCGGAAAGGTCATAGCCCTCCAGCCGCGCGGCCAGGCCCCTATCAGCGGTCATCAGACCGCCCGCCGCGCTCGGAAAAACAGGGAGATACCCCGTGAAAGTTCTGTCCTTCGCCTTTGCGGCCGGCCTCGCCGCCGCGGCGTTCACCGGCGCTCAGGCCGCCGACATCACCGGCGCCGGCGCCACCTTCCCCTTCCCGGTCTACGCCAAGTGGGCGGAGGCCTATAAGAAGGAGACCGGCAACAGCCTGAACTACCAGTCGATCGGCTCCTCCGGCGGCATCCGCCAGATCCGCGCCAAGACGGTCGATTTCGGCGCCACCGACGCACCCCTGAAGGGCGAGGAGCTCCAGAAGGACGCGTTCGTGCAGTTCCCGGCCGTGATGGGCGGCGTCGTGCCGGTCGTCAACGTGCCGGGCGTGGCCGCAGGCCAGCTCAAGCTCACCGGCGAAGTCCTGGCCGACATCTTCAACGGCAAGATCGCGAAGTGGAACGATCCCAAGATCGCCGGGATCAACCAGGGCGTGACGCTGCCGAACGCGACCATCACGCCGGTCTACCGCTCGGACGGATCGGGCACCACGAGCGTGTTCACGACCTACCTCTCGGAAGTGTCGGCGAACTGGAAGGCGGGCCCCGGCGCCGGCGCCTCGGTGCAGTGGCCGGTCGGCCAGGGCGGCAAGGGCAACGAGGGCGTCGCCGCGCTCGTCAAGCAGGTCCCGAACGCCATCGGCTACGTCGAGTACGCCTACGCCAAGCAGAACGCGATCCCGATCGCCCAACTCCAGAACCGGGACGGCAAGTTCGTGGCCCCCGAGGGCCGGACCTTCCAGGCCGCAGCCGCGAACGCGAACTGGAGCTCCGTTCCGGGCTTCGGGATCTCGCTCACGAACCAGCCCGGCGCCGACGCCTGGCCGATCACCGCCCCGACCTTCATCCTCGTGCCGAAGACGCCCGAGAAGCCCGAGCAGGTCGCCGAGGTGCTGAAGTTCTTCGACTGGGCCTACAGGAACGGCGACACGCTCGCGGCCGACCTCGACTACGTGCCGCTGCCCGACAACGTGGTCGAGCAGGTGCGCAAGAGCTGGGGCGAGATCAAGACCAAGGCGGGCCAGCCCGTCTTCGCGATGTGATCCTTCCCCTCTGCGGGATCCCAGCCTGATCGCGCCGGCCGGACCCTCCGGGGATCGGCCGGCGCTCATGACCCTCATCGAAATGGACCGGCGGATGGTCGCCCTGTCTCGCAACATCACCCTCCCCGGTGCGGACACGATGGCCGCCCGCCGTTCGCGCCAGCCCACCTTCGACCGCGTCTTCCGGGCCGCGAGCCTCGCCTCGGCCCTCCTCGTGCTCGCCGTGCTCGCCGGGATCGTCGCGTCGATGCTCCACGGCGGCTGGCCGGCGTTCCGGGAATTCGGCTTCGGCTTCATCACCTCGAGCGTCTGGGACGTCCAGAACGACCGCTACGGCGCGCTCGTCGCGATCGTCGGCACGCTGAGCTCGGCCTTCATCGCGCTGGTGATCGGCGTCCCGGTCTCGCTCGGCATCGCGATCTTCCTCACCCAGCTCTGCCCGCCCTGGCTCAAGCGGCCGGTCGCCACCACGATCGAGCTCCTCGCCGCGGTGCCGAGCATCATCTACGGCATGTGGGGGCTGTTCGTCTTCGCGCCGCTCTTCGCCCGGTTCGTCCAGGTCCCGGTGTCGCAGCTCGTCGAAGGCCTGCCGGTCTTCGGCACGATCCTCTATGCCCGCGTGCCGTCGGGCGTCGGCGTGCTCACCGCCGGGATCATCCTGGCCATCATGATCATCCCCTTCATCGCCTCGATCGCGCGGGACATCCTCGACCAGATCCCGAGCGTGATGCGCGAGAGCGCCTACGGGGTCGGCTGCACGACCTGGGAGGTCGTGCGCCACGTGCTCGTGCCGCAGGCCGGCGTGTCGCTCATCGGGGCCGTCATGCTGGGCTTGGGGAGAGCGCTCGGCGAGACCATGGCGGTGACCTTCGTGGTCGGCAACGCCAACCGGCTCTCCGCCTCGATCTTCGATCCGGGCTCGACCATCGCGTCCCGCATCGCCAACGAGTTCAACGAGGCGGTCGGCCTGCAGCTCAACGCGCTGCTCGCGCTCGGCTGCCTCCTCTTCCTCGTCACCTTCACGGTCCTCGTGATCGCGCGCCTCCTGATCGCGCGGGTCAGGACCCACTGAGCAGGGCCCCCGCATGGACGCCACCGTCAGTCAGGCCGGACCGGCCCCCGATCGCGCTTCCTGGGGCCGCGTCCGCCGCGGCCGGCACGTCGCCGACCGCATGCTCAAGACCGTCTGCGCCCTGTTCACGGTCCTCGGCGCCTTCGTGCTCGGCTGGATCCTGCTGATGCTGCTGATACGAGGCTTCGGCGCGCTCTCGGCCGCCGTGTTCACCGAGACCATGCCGGGCCCGGGCTCGGAGGGCGGCGGCATCGCCAACGCGATCGCGGGCAGCCTGATCCTCACCCTGCTCGGGATCGCGGTCGCGACCCCGGTCGGCGTGATGGCGGGCACCTATCTCGCCGAGTACGGCCGCGGCTCGAGGCTCGCGAGCGTGGTACGTTTCCTCAACGACGTGCTCCTGTCCGCGCCCTCGATCCTCATCGGCCTCTTCGTCTACACCCTCATGGTGCAGCCCATGGGCACCTATTCGGGCTGGGCCGGCGGCGTGGCGCTCGCGATCATCGCGACGCCCGTGATCGTGCGCACCACGGAGGACATGCTGCGCATCGTGCCCGGCGCCCTGCGCGAAGCCGGCGCGGCGCTCGGCGCCCCCCTCTCGACCGTCATCACCCAGGTGACCTGGCGCGCCGCGCGGGCCGGCATGGTGACCGGGATCCTCCTCGCCACCGCGCGCATCGCGGGCGAGACGGCGCCGCTCCTGTTCACGGCGCTCAACAACAATTTCTGGTTCAAACCCTCGCTGCTCGGCGGGGTCTCGAACCTGCCCGTCACGATCTACCAGTTCGCGCTCGCCCCTTACGCCAACTGGCAGCAGCTCGCCTGGGCGGGCGCGCTCCTCATCACGCTCGCGATCCTCGGCCTCTCGATCGTGGCCCGCCTCCTTCTCAGGAGGGAGAACGCCCGATGAACCCGGCCGCCCTTCAGGAGAGACCTCCCTCCATGAGCCCCACCGCCCTCACCAGCGCGCCGATCGTCGGCACGAGCGTCGCCGATACGGCTGCGCCGGTGCGCATCGCCTGCCGGAACCTCGATTTCTTCTACGGCGGCGCGCAGGCGCTCAAGTCGATCGACCTCGACGTCCACGACCGCCAGGTCACGGCGCTGATCGGCCCCTCGGGCTGCGGCAAGTCCACGCTGCTGCGCACCTTCAACCGGATCTACTCGCTCTATCCGGAGCAGCGCGCGGAGGGCGAGGTCATCCTCGACGGGCGCAACGTCCTGGCGGCCTCGACCGACCTCAACGAGTTGCGTGCCCGGGTCGGCATGGTGTTCCAGAAGCCCACCCCCTTCCCGATGTCGATCTACGACAACATCGCCTTCGGGGTGCGCCTCTACGAGCGGCTCGGCCGCGCCGCCATGGACGAGCGGGTCGAGGCGGCCTTGCGCAAGGCGGCGCTCTGGGACGAGGTGAAGGATAAGCTCCGCCAGTCCGGCATGGGGCTCTCCGGCGGCCAGCAGCAGCGCCTGTGCATCGCCCGCACGGTGGCTCAGCGCCCCGAGGTGATCCTGTTCGACGAGCCGACCTCCGCCCTCGACCCGATCTCGACGGGCCGGATCGAGGAGCTGATCGACAGCCTGCGCGCGGAGTTCACGATCGTGATCGTGACCCACAACATGCAGCAGGCGGCGCGCATCTCGCAGTTCACCGCCTTCATGTATCTCGGCGAGATCGTGGAGTTCGGCCCCACCAACCGGATCTTCATGAACCCTGCCAAGAAGCAGACGCAGGACTACATCACCGGGCGTTTCGGGTAAGACACAGCCATGCCCGACCCGACCGCCAGCTCCTGCGGCGCATCCGCCGCGACGCCAGGAACCTAGATCCATGCCCGACCATATTGTCAGCGCCTACGACGCCGAGCTCCAGGACCTGCGCCGCCTCATCACCGAGATGGGCGGCATCGCCGAGAAGATGGTGGTGGAAGCCATCACGGCGCTGATCCGCCGCGACACCGCGCTCGCCCAGGCCGTGATCGCCGCGGACGGGCGCCTCGACGGGCTGCAGCGCCAGGTCGAGGAACAGGCGATCCTGATGATCGCCCGGCGCCAGCCGCTCGCGGTCGACCTGCGCGAGACGATCTCGGCGATCCGGGTGTCGGGCGACGTGGAGCGGATCGGCGACCTCGCCAAGAACATCGCCAAGCGCGTGCTCGCGATCGCGTCCCAGTTCCAGCCCCAGAAGATCGTCATCGGCGTCCAGCACATGAGCGACCTCGTCATGGGCCAGCTCAAGGACGTGCTCGACGCCTATACGGGCCGCGACGTGGAGGCGGCGCTCGACGTGTGGCGGCGCGACGGCGCCATCGACGCCCTCTACACCTCGCTCTTCCGCGAACTCCTCACCTACATGATGGAGGATCCGCGCAACATCTCGTTCTGCACGCATCTTCTCTTCTGCGCCAAGAACATCGAGCGCATCGGCGACCACACCACCAACGTGGCCGAGACGATCCACTACCTCGTGACCGGCGAGCCCGTCACGGGCGAGCGGCCGAAGGGCGACCAGTCGAGCTACGCGACGGTCGAGGTGGGACCCTGATGCAGGGACACCAGCCGAGCGACGCGGCCGTCGAGGGGAGCCCGATGCAGGGACGCCCGTCGAGCCGTGCGGGCGTCGAGGCCCGAACCCGGTGAAGCGAACGACGTGCCCGATCCCCTTCCAGGAGAACGAATCCCCATGGGTCCCCGCGTCCTGATCGTCGAGGACGAGGAGCCGCTGACGCTCCTCCTGCGCTACAACCTCGAGGCCGAGGGCTATGCGGTCGACAGCGTCGCGCGTGGCGACGAGGCGGAGCTTCGCCTGCGCGAGGCGGTGCCCGACCTCGTGGTGCTCGACTGGATGCTGCCCGGGCTCTCCGGCATCGAATTGTGCCGGCGCATCCGGGCGCGCCGCGAGACCGAACGCCTGCCGGTCATCATGCTGACCGCGCGGGGCGAGGAGGGCGACCGGGTGCGCGGGCTCGCCACGGGCGCCGACGACTACATCGTCAAGCCCTTCTCGGTACCGGAACTCCTCGCCCGGGTGCGGGCGCTCTTACGCCGCGCCAAGCCCGCCCAGGTCGCGCACGTGCTCGCCGCCGGCGACCTCGAGCTCGACCGCGAGACCCGCCGGGTTCGCCGGGGCGGCCGCGAGCTCCATCTCGGGCCGACCGAGTTCAAGCTGCTCGAATTCCTGATGCAGCGCCCGGGCCGCGTCTTCTCGCGCGAGCAGCTCCTCGACGGGGTCTGGGGCCACGACGTCTACATCGACGAGCGCACGGTCGACGTCCATGTCGGGCGCCTGCGCAAGGCCCTCAACCGCCCGCGGGACCCCGATCCGATCCGCACCGTGCGCGGCGCAGGCTACTCCTTCGACGAGACCTTTGCCGGCGCCGCGTAGCCCCGGCACGAAAAAGCCCTCCCGGAGGAGGGCCTTGCCTGTCCCGACCGGGCCTGCGGCGGCCGGTCAGGCCCGCAGGAGCCGGCGGTCGCGCTTGCGGTCGGCGACGGGCTGGTAGGCCACCTGGGCGTGGTGGCTGCAATAGGGCAGGCCCGTGACCGAGCGGGCGCCGCAGAAGCGGAACTCGGGCTTGGTCGGGTCGCCCATGGGCCAGCGGCACATGGACTCGCGCAGGTCCATGATGGTGACGCGCTCCGAGAGCGGGATGCCGACCTCGTCCGCGACGACGGGCGGCGGGGCTTGCGGCGCGGCCTCGACGGCCAGCGCCGGCGGCGGTGGCGCCACGATGGTGGTCGGCCGCGGCGGGGGCACGGGCGTGCTCGGGGCCGGCGCCGCCTTGGCCTTCGGGCGGGCCGGCGGAGGCGCCTTGGCCTTGCCGCGGCCCGACAGGCCGAGGCGGTGCACCTTGCCGATCACGGCGTTGCGCGTGATGCCGCCGCCGATCTCGGTCGCGATCTGGCTCGCGCTCAGGCCCTCTCCCCAGAGCTTCTTGAGAGTTTCGACCCGCTCGTCCGTCCAGGTTGCGCCCGCATCCGTCATGTACTCGCCTCCTCGTCGGGCCTGCCGCTCCGGGCCGGAATCCCTCAGGCTTCGCGGGGGAACTTAGCGTCCAACCGCGTCGGGAGGGTCTGCTCCGGGGGGAAAGGCTGCCGCACGAACCGTCGTAATCGACATCCTCAAGGTACCTGACCCGCTGACTCCGGCGCAAGAGTCCCCGTCACCCCCCTCTCGTTTTCCCCCAGGAAACCCGGACCGAAACCCGGAACCCTCCAGGGACGGCCCGTGATGGATGAGTTCATTTCTCTTGAATTGACAGGGACCTCGTCTCCAATAGTATCCGCCCCGTGCCGCCCCCGCCGGGCGGCGCTTTCGTTTGGTGCGGGATCCGGCTGCGACCTCTGGTCCCGGGATGCGCCGGGCGAAGCGCCCTCCGGCCGGGCCTTTCGGGCACGAGACCAGACCCGGCACCGCCCGGGCCGGACGCGGAGACCAAAAGCCGTGAACTTGCCCTGGCTTCAGGGCGCCCCCGATCGCTGCCTCGCCGTCTTTGACGCGGAGACCAAAAGCCGTGAACTCGCCCCTGCTTCCCACCTACGCGCGTGCCGACATCTCCTTCGAGCGGGGCGAGGGGCCCTGGCTCGTGTCGCGCGACGGGGAGCGATATCTCGATTTCGGCGCCGGCATCGCGGTCAATGCGCTGGGCCATGCCCACCCGCACCTCGTGAAGACCCTCATCGAGCAGGCCCAGAAGGTCTGGCACACCTCGAACCTCTACCGGATCCCCGAGGGCGAGCGCCTGGCGCAGCGCCTCGTGGACCACACCTTCGCGGACGTGGTGTTCTTCTCCAATTCCGGCGCCGAGGCCAACGAGGCCGCGATCAAGATCGCGCGCAAGCACCATGCCGCCGGCGGCCATCCGGAGCGCTTCCGCATCATCACCTTCGAGGGCGCCTTCCACGGCCGCACCCTCGCGACGCTTGCGGCCGGCGGGCAGCAGAAATACTTGGAGGGCTTCGGCCCCAAGGTCGAGGGCTTCGATCAGGTGCCCTTCGGCGACATGAAGGCGCTGAAGGCCGCCATCACGCCCGAGACCGCGGCCCTCATGATCGAGCCCGTCCAGGGCGAGGGCGGCGTCCGTCCGGTGCCGGGCCCGTTCATGCGCGAGCTTCGCGCGCTGTGCGACGAGCACGGCCTGATGCTGATCTTCGACGAGATCCAGACCGGGGTCGGGCGCACCGGCAAGCTCTTCGCCTACGAGTGGACCGGGATCACCCCCGACATCATGTCGGTCGCCAAGGGCATCGGCGGCGGCTTTCCCATGGGGGCGTGCCTCGCAACGGCGGAGGCCGCCAAGGGCATGACGGTCGGGACCCACGGCACCACCTTCGGGGGCAACCCGCTCGCCATGGCGATCGGCAACGCGGTGCTCGACGTGATCCTCGAGCCCGGCTTCCTGGAGCGGGTCGAGCATCTCGGCATCGTCCTCAGGCAGCGCCTCGCGGAGCTGAAGGACCGCCACCCGGCCGTGATCGCGGAGGTCCGGGGCCAGGGCCTCCTGATGGGGATCAAGACCCACGTGCCGAACGGGGACTTCATCGCGGCGGCGCGGGCCGAGAAGCTGATCCTGATCGCGGCCGGCGACAACGTCTCCCGCCTCCTGCCGCCCCTCGTGATCTCGGACGCGGACCTCAGCGAGGCCCTGAACCGCATCGATGCCGCCTGCACGGCGATCGAGGGCGAGCTCAAGGCGGTGGCGCAGCGGGGAGCCGCGGAATGAGTTCGACCATGGCATCGCCCCGGAACCCACACGCGGCGGGGAGCGGCGGAACGACCACGGAGACCCGCCACTTCCTCGACCTCGCCGATTTCTCCGGCGCCGAGCTGCGCCGGGTGCTCGACGCCGCCGTCTCCATCAAGGCGCGCCGGCGCAAGGGCGAGCCCCCGGCCGAGCGCCCGCTCGCCGGCAAGGTGCTCGCGATGGTGTTCGACAAGCCCTCGACCCGCACCCGCGTCTCCTTCGACGTCGGAATGCGCGAGCTCGGCGGCGAGACCCTGATGCTCACGGGCAGCGAGATGCAGCTCGGCCGCGGCGAGACCATCGGGGACACCGCCAAGGTGCTCTCGCGCTACGTTGACGCCATCATGATCCGCACCCTCGACCACGAGATGGTGCGCGAACTCGCGCGCTCGGCCACCGTGCCGGTGATCAACGGGCTCACCAAGCTCACCCATCCCTGCCAGATCATGGCCGACGTGATGACCTTCGAGGAGCATCGCGGGCCGATCCGGGGCCGCACGGTGGCCTGGACGGGCGACGCCAACAACGTGCTGGCCTCCTGGGTGCACGCGGCGGCGCGCTTCGATTTCCGCCTGCGGGTCGCCTCGCCGCCCGAGCTCGCCCCCCGCGCGGATCTCCTGCACTGGGCCAAGGCCGAAGGCGCCGACGTCGCGGTGACCACCAACGCCTTCGAGGCCGTCGAGGCGGCCGATGCCGTGGTGACCGATTGCTGGGTCTCCATGGGCGACGAGGACGAGGGCCGGCGCCACAACCTGCTCATGCCGTATCAGGTCAACGCCAAGCTCATGGGGGCCGCGGCCAAGGACGCGATCTTCATGCATTGCCTGCCCGCCCACCGCGGCGAGGAGGTCACCGACGAGGTCATGGACGGACCGCAATCGGTGGTGTTCGACGAGGCCGAGAACCGGCTCCACGCCCAGAAGGGCATCCTGGCCTGGTGCCTCGGGGCCGTGGGCGCGTAGGGGCGGACCGGACGCCTGGCCTGGCCTCTCGGCGCCGTGGGCGCGGAGGGGACGGGCCAAAGCTTGGCCCGGCGTTCCGGGGCCGTGGGCGCCGTCCCCATGCATGACCCTCATGCGGCCCGCGGGGGCTGAAGGCGGGGGCCGGAACCCCCATATCCCCTGGAGCTTTGACCCATCCTGAAGGGCGTGGACCCGCGCCCCGGAGCCCTGTCCCGATGAACCCGACCTCTCTTGAGGGCGCCGACGATTTCGTGCTGCCCTTCGCGGCCGAGGGCCTCGACGTGCGCGGCCGCGTGGTCCGCCTCGGCCCTGCCGTCGACACGATCCTGAACCGCCACGGCTACCCCGATCCGGTCGCCCGCCTCCTCGGCGAGGGGGCGGCGCTCGCCGTGCTGCTCGGCTCCTCGCTCAAGTTCGAAGGCCGCTTTCAGCTCCAGACCAAATCCGACGGCCCGGTCGAGATGCTCGTGGTCGATTTCGACGCCCCCGATCGCCTGCGCGCCACCGCCCGCTTCGACACCGGGAAGGTGGAAGCGCTGGGCGCGGGCGCGAAATCGGCCGAGCTCCTCGGCAACGGCATCCTGGCGATGACGATCGACCAGGGCTCGGAGCGCTCGCGCTACCAGGGCGTGGTGGCGCTCGAGGGCCAGGGCTTCGAGGAGGCCGCGCACCAGTATTTCCGCCAGTCCGAGCAGATCCCGACCCGGATCCGCCTAGCGGTCGCGGAGCAGTTCGAGGGCGGGCGCCGGTCCTACCGGGTCGGCGGCCTGATGGTGCAGTTCCTGCCGACCTCGCCGGACCGCCTGCGCCAGGCCGACCTCGCGCCCGGCGACATTCCCGAGGGCCACCCGTCCCGGGACCTCGCCGCCCCCACCGAGGACGACGCCTGGCTCGAGGCCAAGGCGCTCGTCGACACGGTCGAGGACCACGAGTTGGTCGACCCCGCCCTGTCGAACGAGCGCCTGCTCTACCGCCTCTTCCACGAGCGCGGCGTCAGGGTGTTCGAGGGCCAGTCGGTGCGCGAGGCCTGCAACTGCTCGCGGGACCGCATCATGGCGATGATGCGCCGCTTCTCTCCGGAAGACCGCCGCGACATGGTGGGTGACGACGGGCGGATCGGCATCACCTGCGAGTTCTGCTCGCGCTTCTACGACCTCGATCCCGCCGAGGTGGAGGCTCAGGTGAGCGTGCCGGAGGCCGGATAGGCCTCAGGCCCGTCCGGCTCGCTCACGCTGCGAGCGAAGCGGCGAGGCGCCTCAGGAAGGCGGCTCCCGCCTCGAACTGCTCGAGGGTGATGTACTCGTCCGGCTGGTGCGCCTGGTTGATCGAGCCGGGCCCGCACACCACTGTTGGGAGCCCCGCGCCCTGGAAATGGCCGCCCTCGGTGCCGTAGGGCACCGATTCCGTGCGGTTGCGGCCGGCGATGCGCTTGGCGAGCGTCTCGGCGGCCGAGCCCGGCTCCGGCGCCAGCATCGGGACCGAGACCTCGAGCGCCGTCTCGATGCGCCCGTACTCGCCGAAGCGGTTGAGGCGCTTGCGCGCCACCTCGTCCGAGATCGCCCGGAAGCGGGCCGGGATCTCCTCGGGATCGAGGCTCGGCAGGCCGCGGAACTCCCAAGTGAACCCGCATTGCTTCGCCAGGATGTTGCGTGCGGTGCCGCCCTGTATCGTGCCGACGTGCACCGTGGTGTAGGGCGGGTCGAAGCGCCCGCTCGGGTCGCCGCGCTCCATCATCTCGTCCGCGATCCCGTTCAGCGCCGAGACGAGGTCGGCCGCGGCCATCACGGCGCTGGCGCCGAGCGCGGGCTTGGAGGAATGGGCCTCGAAGCCGTGCACCACCGTGTTGAAGGTCACGACGCTCTTGTGGGCGTCCACCACCAGGAGCTCGGTCGGCTCGCCGACGATCACGGCGCCCGGGCGCGGCAGGTCGCGGCCCATTCGACGGATCGTGTCGACGACGCCGAGGCAGGTGGTCTCCTCGTCGTAGGACAGCATGATGTGGATCGGGGTCTTGAGGTCCGCGGCCTGGAACTCCGGCACGAGGGCCAGCGCCAGGGCGTCGAAGCCCTTCATGTCGACCGCGCCGCGGCCGTAGGCGCGCCCGTTCTCGACCCGGAGCGTAAAGGGGTCGCCGGTCCATTCCTGGCCCGCGACCGGCACCACGTCGGTATGCCCGGACAGCACCACGCCGCCGTCCGCCATCGGCCCGATCGTGGCGTAGAGCGCCGCCTTGGTGCCCTCGGCGTTCGGCACCCGCACGAAGGGCACGTTCCAGCTCCGGAGGTACTCTTCCGCGAATTCGATCAGGGGCAGGTTGGACTTGGCGCTCACCGTGTCGAAGGCGACGAGGCGCGCCAGCATCTCGATCGGCGTCAGCCGCATTCCGGTCGGGGTCATCGGGTCCTCAAGGTGTGGTCGGGCCGAGGCAAGAGGCACGCCAGGGCAGCGGCTCGCCGCAGCGGGGCGGCGTCGATGCATCATCGGCCTGGTGTGGCGGCTGGATTCCGCCGCCCGAGCGCGGCGTCCTCAATGCACCGCCCGCCAGGCGTCGGGGCCGGGTCCAGTCATAGGGCCCGAAGCCGTCAATGCACCACCCGCCTGGCGTGGGGGCCGGGCACGTCCATGAGGCCTGAGGTCGTCAATGCACCACCCGCCAGGCGTGGAGGCCGGGTATGCTCATAGGGCCTGAGGTCGTCAATGCACCACCCGCCTGGCGTGGGGGCTGTCGAGGGAGAAGGCGGGGATCGCGGCCTGGAAGGTCTCGCCCGCGGCGGTGACCATGTCGTAGGTCCCCTCCATGGTGCCGTCCGGGGTCGGGAGCGGGCAGCCGCTGGTGTAGTGGAAGCTCTCCCCCGGTCCGAGCACGGGCTGCTTGCCGACGACGCCCGCGCCGCGCACCTCCTGGACGTTGCCGTTGCCGTCGACGATCCGCCAGTAGCGCGACCGCAACTGCACCCGCTCCAGCCCCGTGTTGATGATCTCGACCGTGTAGGCGAAGAAATAGCGGCCGTCGTCGGGGGAGGATTCCTCCGGCATGAAGCGCGGGGTCACGCTCACGCTGATGCCGCGGGTCACGGCCTTGTACATCGGAAGCGGTCTCCTCAAACCCTGGGGTCGCGGATGTCGGCGACGGTCATGGAACCTGGCCCTCAGGCCCGACGGCCGGGGTTGCGGAGGGACAAGCCGCCCGTCGCCGTGGTAAGGCGGCCCCTTCACCCCGTCAATCGCGCCGGCCGGAGCGCCTGCCCATGCTCGACGGCCTCATGCGCCGCCTCATCGATCCGCCGCTCGACCGGGCCGGCGCGGCTTTGGCCGCGCGCGGGGTCTCGCCCGACCTCCTGACCGCGCTGGGCCTCGGCCTCGGCCTCATGAGCGCCGCCGCGATCGTCCTGCGGGCCGACGCGGCTGCCCTCGTCCTCCTGCTCGGGAGCCGCGTCCTCGACGGGCTCGACGGGGCGACTGCGCGCGCCTCGCGCCGCACCGACCGGGGCGGCTTCCTCGACATCGTGTTCGACTTCGCCTTCTACGGCGCCGTGCCGCTCGCCTTCGCGCTGCGCGACGCGGGCGCCAACGGGGTCGCGGCCGCGGTGCTGCTGTTCTCGTTCTACATCAACGGCGCGAGCTTCCTGGCCTTCGCGGCGGTGGCGGCGAAGCGCGGGCTCGAGAGCCGGGTGCGGGGCATCAAGTCGATCTACTTCACCGTCGGCCTCGCCGAGGGCACCGAGACCATCCTGGTCTTCGCCGCCATGGTGCTGGCGCCCGCCTGGTTCCCGGTGCTCGCCTTGGGCTTCGCCGGGCTCACCCTCATGAGCGCTATCGCCCGGGTCACGCTCGCCTGGAACGCCTTCCGGGACGAGCCCGAGGAGGAGGCTTGAGCCCCGACCCTGGGGGAAGCGGGGAGAACTCGCCCGCCTTCCTTTCCCAAGCCGCGCTTGCGCCCTAGGGAAGAAGGTCGGGCTCGGCCGGGGGATGGCATGGTGGCGTTGCAGGACGGGATTCAGTCGGCGGGGGCGATCCGGCGCCTCGCCGAGGCCGGGATCATCGCGACGGCCCGGCCCTTCGCGCCCGATCAGGTCCAGCCCGCGAGCCTGGACCTCAGGCTCGGCGACCGCGCCTACCGGGTGCGGGCGAGCTTCCTGCCGGGGCCGAACCGTCCGGTGCGCGACCGGCTCGAAACGCTCCAGCTCCACGAGATCGACCTGACGCGGGGCGCCGTGCTGGAGACGGGCTGCGTCTACATCGCCGAATTGCAGGAGGGCCTCGCGCTCCCCGCCGACGTCTCGGCCGCCGCGAACCCGAAGAGCTCCACGGGACGCATCGACGTCTTCACCCGCGTGATCACCGATCGGGCGCAGGAATTCGACACCATCGAGGCGGGCTACCGGGGGCCGCTCTATGCCGAGATCTCGCCGCGCACCTTCCCGGTTCTCGTGCGCACGGGGAGCCGCCTGTCGCAGCTCCGTCTCCGCAAGGGGGCCGTGCGCCTGTCGGATGCCGAGCTCCACGCGCTGCACGCCCGCGAGCGTCTCGTGACCTCGGCCGAACCCTCGATCCAGGACGGGGTCGCGGTGAGCGTCGACCTCTCGGGCTTCGAAGGCGGGCTCGTGGGCTACCGCGCCAAGCGCCACACCGGGCTCGTGGACGTCGACAAGCCGGGCTCCTGCCGGGCCTCGGAATACTGGGAGCCCCTGCACGGGGACGGGAGCGGCTCGCTCATCCTCGATCCCGGCCAGTTCTACATCCTGGCCTCCAAGGAGGCCGTGCACGTGCCGCCGGACTTCGCCGCCGAGATGGTGCCCTTCGACCCGCTCGTCGGCGAGTTCCGGGTCCATTACGCTGGCTTCTTCGATCCGGGCTTCGGCCATGCGGGCGCGGGCGGGGCCGGAGCCCGCGCGGTGCTCGAGGTGCGCTCCCGCGACGTGCCCTTCATCATCGAGGACGGCCAGATCGTCGGCCGCCTCGTCTACGAGCGCATGGCGGAGCGCCCCGAGTTGCTCTACGGCGCGGGCGCGGGCTCGAACTACCAGGCGCAGGGCCTGAAGCTCTCGAAGCACTTCCGCTGAGAGGCGGGCCGGCGGCCCGCCCTCGCGCAGAGACCCGGCTCAGCCCCGCCGGATCAGCGTCCCCGCGCCGTGGTCGGTGAAGAGCTCGAGCAGCACCGCGTGCGGGACCTTGCCGTCGAGGATCACCACCGCCTCGACGCCCTGCTCCAGGGCGTAGATGCAGGTCTCGATCTTCGGGATCATCCCGTCCGTGATGGTGCCGTCGGCGATGAGGCGGCGGCAATCGTCGATCGTCATCTCGGGGATGAGATTCCGGTTCTTGTCGAGCACGCCGGCGACGTCGGTCAGCAGCAGCAGGCGCTTGGCCCCCATGGCGCCCGCGATCGCGCCCGCGAAGGTGTCGGCGTTGACGTTGTAGGTCTGGCCGTCGGCGCCGACCGCCACGGGGGCGAGCACCGGGATCAGCTCGGCCTTGAGCACCGCGTCGAGCACGCCGCGGTTGACCCGCTCGGGCTCGCCGACATAGCCGAGGTCGAGCTCCTTCTCGATGTTGGAATCCGGGTCCACCACGGTGCGGGTCGCCTTGCGGGCGAGCACCATGTTGCCGTCCTTGCCGGACAGCCCCACGGCCTTGCCGCCCTCGGCGCCGATCCAGCCCACGATCTGCTTGTTGATCGAGCCCGCGAGCACCATCTCGACGACCTCGACGGTCGCCTCGTCGGTGACGCGCAGGCCCGCCTGGAACTCGGACTTGATGCCGAGCTTCGAGAGCATGCGTCCGATCTGCGGCCCGCCGCCATGCACCACGATCGGCTTCACGCCCGACTGCTCGAGCAGCACCACGTCCTCGGCGAAGTCCTCCGCGGCCGCCCGGTCGCCCATGGCGTGCCCGCCGTATTTGATCACCACGACCTCCTCGTCGTAGCGCTGCATGTGCGGCAGGGCCTGGACGAGGACTTCGGCGCGCACGTGCACGTTGGGGAGGGGATCGGTCATGGTGCTTCGGCTCTGACGGAAGGGATGACGGTTCGGCGCCGCTTCTAGCGCAGGCTTGCGCGCGCCGGAAGCGGCTTGCGAGGGGCGACGGTGCCAGCCCCGGCGCAGGAGCGCGGCGGCAAAGATACGGCAGAGGTCCGCTACCCGCGCCGCAGGAGCGCGGCAGCGAGGATCAGGATCCAGCCCAGCATCAGCACGAGCCCGCCTGCGGGCGCCGCCATGGGGAAGAGCGGGCGCGCCAGGAAATCCCGCGCCGCGAGGTCGCCGCAGAAGAGGACGAGGCCGAGCACCAGCGCGAGCCCGGCGGCCGCGCCGATCCGGTCGTGGACGAGCCCGGCGCCCAGGAGGGCCGCCAGCGCCAGGAGCGCCGGGGCATGCATCAGGAGGAACTGCGCCACGGTCGTGAGATGCTGGGCGTTCGCCCAGTGCCGGCCCATGGCGGAGAGCAGGACGCCGAGGAAGCCCGCGACGGCGCCCAGGGCGACGAGGAGACGGATCATCGCAGCCAATCCTCCCGCCGGAGGCGGATCGCGCGCAAGGCCGCCTTCACGCCGCCGGTCCCTTCCGCTCGCTCAGGAGGCGCGCGATTCCGGCGCGCAGCTCCGGGATGCCGAAGCCGGTCCGGCTCGAGGTGGGCAGGATCTCGGGGAAGGCCGCCGCGCGCCGCTGGATCGCCGCCTCCGTCTCGGCCATGCGCCGCTCGAGCTCGCCCTGCTTCAGCTCGTCCGCCTTGGTGAGCACCACCTGGTAGGACACCGCCGCGGTGCCGAGCGTCTCGAGCACGCCCTCGTCCACTGGCTTGATGCCGTGGCGGGCGTCGATCAGCACGTAGACCCGCGCCAGGTTGGCGCGGCCGCGCAGATAATCGTGGATGAGCTGCGTCCAGGCCTCGACCTTGTTCTTGGCGACCGCCGCGTAGCCGTAGCCTGGCATGTCGATGAGCGCGAGGCGCCCGCCGATGTCGAAGAAGTTGAGCTGCTGCGTCCGGCCCGGCGTGTGCGAGGTGCGCGCGAGCGTGGTGCGGCCGGTGAGCGCGTTGATGAGGCTCGACTTGCCGACGTTGGAGCGCCCCGCGAAGGCGATCTCCATCGCGCCCATCGGCGGCAGGCTTTTCAGCGAATCGGCCGCCCAGAAGAAGTCGGCCGGGCCCGCGAAGAGCTTGCGGCCGGATTCGAGGAAGGGATCGTCGGGGGCATCGTCGGTCATGGATGCGTTATCGGCTCCCGCGGCCCCGTCTTCAAGGCGGGCCTTGCGCGTCCTTCACGCGGCCCGCTGCAGGGCCCGTTCGAGGCGGTCCTTCGCGGCCCTGCTCACGCGGCCGCTTTCAGCGCCTCGAGGTCGGCGCCCCGGATGGCGTCGAGATTGCGGGTGATCTTCGCCGCGTCCCAATCCCACCAGCGGATCGCGAGGAGTTCGGCGATCACGTCGGCGGGAAAGCGGCGGCGGATCTCCTTCGCGGGATTGCCGCCCACGATCGCGTAAGGGGCCACGTCCGCGGTCACCACCGCTTTCGCGGCCACGATCGCCCCGTCGCCGATGCGCACGCCCGGCATGATCGTGGCGTCCTGCCCGATCCAGACGTCGTTGCCCACGACCGTGTCGCCCCGGAACCCGGCCTGGATCGTGGCCCAGTCGAAGCCCTGCTCCCAGCCGCCCCCGAAGATGTTGAAGGGATAGGTCGAGAACCCCGTCATGGCGTGGTTGGCGCCGTTCATGATGAAGGTCGTGCCCATCGCGATGGCGCAGAAGCGGCCGATCACGAGCCGGTCGCCGATGAAGTCGTAATGGTGCTGCACGCAACGTTCGACGAAGCCCTCGGGTCCCCGCGGGTCGTCGTAATAGGTGTAGTCGCCGACCTCGATGTTGGGCTGGTCGATGAAGGCCTTCAGGAAGCCGACGCGGGGATGGCCGGGCATCGGGTGCGGGTCGAGGGGATCGGGACCGGTCGTCATGGGGGCTCGGGAGCGGGGAGGCGCCGTCTCTACCGGGACCGGCCCCGCTTCGGCAAGGCAGCCCGCCACGATCCGCTGACTGGGGTCCGCTTCGGCCAGGCAGCTCATGATGCTTCGCTGGTCGGGTCGGAGTCCGCCTCAGGCCCAGAAGAGCTTGATCTCCTTCAGCCGTCGGAACTCGGCCTCCGCGCGGCCGATCAGGTCGGCGACGCGGGCGTCTCCGTCCGCCGGCCCGGCCGGTTCGGCCGCGGCGGCTTCCCCCTCTGGCGGAGCCTCCTGCGGGTCCGCCGGCGCAGGGTCCGCGGCAGGCGCCGGTCCGCCGCCCGCGTCGGCCGCGAGGTGCCCCTGCACCGCCAGGTCGTTGAGCTCGCCCAGGGTCTCCTGCAGGTTCGCGAGACCTTCGAGCACCGCCCGGCGGCGCTCCTTGGCGCGGCGGCCGCCGAAGAGGCCGGCGAAGAACTCGGCGCCGTAGCGCAGCTTCTTGATCTCGATGCGAAGCTCGTGGCGGGGCTCGGCCTCGAGCGCGGCCAGGCGCCGGCCGCGCTTGAGCACCCGCTTCCAGCGCCGCGACAGCTCGTGGCGGGCCCTGGCCTCGATCGGCTCCTCGCGCGCCGCGGGATCGTTCGAGCGGAGCCATTCTCCGTCCTCGATCCAGGCCGCCGTCCGCAAGGGGACGAGGCGGGCGCGGGGGGTGTCGAGGAGGGCGAAGAGCGCGTCCCGGGCCGCCTTGCGGCGCTCCTCGACCGCCGCGGCCTGCGCGGCGTGGTCGGGCGCCCGGTCGGCCTCGGGCGCGTCCTGGAGGCGTCCCGCCAGCACGTCGAGGTCGCGCGCCGGCCCGAGCGCGTGGCCGAACCAGCGCAGCTCCGCGCGGATCCGCTCGCTTTCGGGGTCGTCGAACAGGTCCTTGAACAGCGAAACGGCGGCGCGCAGGCGCCGCAGGCCCACCCGCATCTGATGCAGGGCGCCCGCCTCCCCGGTCTCGCGCAAGGCGGCCTCGTTGTGCAGGGCCTGGGCGAGGCAGGAGCGGGCGACGCGCCGGAAGGCCTCGGCGGTGGCGAAGCCGGGTTCGAGCGCCGTCTTGTCGGCCTTCGCGGGCGTCATGCCGCCGGCGAGGAGCGCGTGGCCCCGGGCCGCCTTTGTCACGAGGGAGAGCCGCAACGGGGCCGCCTCGGCGAGATCCCGGGCGAGGCCGAAGAGGGCGGCGGGATCACCCGCTTTCAGTTCGAGTTCGACCTCGCCGAAGCGGATGCGGCGCCGGCCCGCAGCGATCCCGGCGCGGTCGAGGACGAGCTCGATCTCCGCCCCGTCCCGGGCGATCAGGAAGGCGCGGCGCTCGGTCCGGACCGTGAAGGCGGGGGCGATGCGCGCCGCGAGCTCCGGGCGCTCGGCGAGGAGCGCGGCGAGACCGGATCCCTGAGCGGCGTCGAGGTCGAGGGCGGGTCCGGCGACCGGGACCTCCCATTCGTTGCGGTCGAGGACGAGTCCGCGCTCGCCGCGCTCCGCCTTCACGGTCTGGATCCAGGCCTCGCCCTTGGCGCGCACCCGCACCGAGAGCCCGGCCTCGCGCAGGTCCCCCTCCGGCGTGTCGAAATAGGTCGCCTTGAGGGTTCCGCCTGCGCCGGGGGCCCGCTTGGCGCCCTTCAGGATCGGGTGCCGGGCGAGGGCCCGGACCGCATCCGCGTCGCCCGCGAGTTTCAGCTCGATCTCGCGCGGAGCCGCCTTCGGCCGCTTGTTCTTGCCCGATCCCATGTGCCGCATCCGTGTCGTCGACGCGGCGCAGGATCGCCGCAAGCGGCGGAAAACAAAAGGAGCCGGCTCATGAACTCAAGGTCCATGGCCGGCTCCAAAGAGCAGGAAGCGGACCGGGAGGCCCGCTGCCTTGGGGCGCGGCATCAGCCCTTGGCGGGCGCCCGCTTGCCGAACGTGCTGCGCAGGTTGTCCCAGAGCTCCACCTTGGCGCCGTGCTTGCGCATGATGAAGTACTGCTGCGTGACCGACAGGGTGTTGTTCCAGGCCCAGTAGATCACCAGTCCGGCCGGGAACGAGCCGAGCATGAAGGTGAAGATGATCGGCATCCAGGCGAAGACCTGCTTCTGCACCGGATCCGGGGGCTCCGGGTTCATCTTCATCTGGATCCACATCGTGATCCCCATGATGATCGGCCATACGCCGAGCATGAGGAACGGACCCAGCACCGGCACGGCGCCGGGGTTGTAGGGGATCAGGCCGAACAGGTTGAAGATCGAGGTCGGGTCCGGGGCCGCGAGGTCGCGGATCCAGCCGAAGAACGGCGCGTGCCGCATCTCGATGGTGACGAAGAGCACCTTGTAGAGCGCGAAGAAGACCGGGATCTGGATCAGCACAGGCCAGCAGCCTGCGACCGGATTGATCTTCTCCTTCTTGTAGAGCTCCATCAGCGCCTGCTGCTGCTTCATCTTGTCGTCGGCGTAGCGCTCGCGGATCGCCACCATCTCGGGCTGCACCGCCTTCATCTTCGCCATCGAGGCATAGGACTTGTTGGCGAGCGGGAAGAACAGGATCTTCAGGAGCACCGTGACGATGAGGATCGACACGCCGAAATTGCCGACGAGGCGGTAGAAGAAGTCCAGCACCTGGAACAGCGGCTTGGTGATGAAGTAGAACCAGCCCCAGTCGATGAGCAGGTCGAAGTTCTTGATCCCGAGGCTCGCCTGGTAGCCGTCGACGACCGCGACCTCCTTGGCGCCGGCGAAGAGCCGGTTCGTGACCTCGGCGGTGGCGCCGGGCTGGATCGCGCGCGCCTCGCCCAGCATGTTGGCCTGGTAGACCTTGCCGGTGGGCTCCTGGCGCGCCGTGAACGAGCCCTGGTATCCCTGCGTCTGGTCGGGCACCACGGCGGCGGCCCAGTACTTGTCGGTGATGCCCACGAAGCCGCCCGTGACCTTGTCCCAGATCTTGCCGGTGGTGTTCTGGCCCGGCACGGGGCCTTCCTTCTCGACGGCGTCGTAGGTCCATTCCTGCAGGCCCTGTTCGCCGAGCACGCCGACGAGGCCCTCGTGGAGAACGTAATAGCCGAGCGTGGTGGGCCTCCCATAGCGGGAGACGAGGCCGTACGGGTGGAGGGTCGCGGGCGCCGAGCCGCGGTTTTCGACCGTGTCCTTCACGGTGAACATGGAGCGCTCGTCGACCCCGATGGTGCGGCGGAAGACGAGGCCGCCGCCGTTGTCGTAGCTGAGCGTGACGGGCTTCGCCGGCGTGAGCGTGGTGCCGTCCGCGGTCCAGACGGTGTCGGGGCCCGGCAGGCCGCCCGGCACCGCGCCCGGCTGGCCCGCAACCCAGCCGAAATCGGCGAAGTAGGGGGTCTGCGAGCCCGCGGGCGAGAACAGCACGATGTTGGGGCTCTGCGGATCCACGGTCTCGCGGTAGTTCTTCAGCGCCACGTCGTCGACGCGCCCGCCGCGCAGGTTGATCGAGCCGCGGATCGCGGGCGTGTCGATCGCGACGCGGGGGGCGGCCGCCAGCGCCGCCTCGCGCGACACCGCGGCCGGAGCCGCGCCTGCCGGGACGGGAAGCGTCCCCGGAACCGGGACCGAGGGGCCGCCCGCCTGGCTCGGCGAGGGCGCGCCCGTGGGCGTCGCCGTGCCGCCCGAGGGCTGCGCCGTGGTGGCGGGCGTCCGCGGCGGCGTGGGCGGTGCGAAGAACACGTTCCAGCCGAGCAGGACCGCGACCGAGAGCACGATGGCGAGGAGGAGGTTTCTGTTGTCTTCACGCATGGGAGGGTCCTCTACACCAAAGGCGCCGGGCGTGCTGCGCCAGGGAGGAGGTGTCGGGTGGTGTCGGGCATCGGGAACTCGTCGCAGGCGTAGCGGGCGGGCGCCTCGCGGTGGAGCAGGGTTCTATTGCAGGGCCACGGGCGAGCCTCGAGGGGTGGCTTTCGACGTTGGTGCCCCGGGCGACCGGGGTGAGAGGCGCACGCGCCGGGCGCCTCGCGGTCGAGCAGGGTTCTGATGTCGTCGGGCATCGGGAATGCGGCCTGCACCGGTGGGGAGCCTTCTGGAATCGTCACGCCGGGGCGCTGGCGCGGGCCGCGCCGCCGGAGGGCCCGCCCGGGCGCGGGGACTTGGGCGGGTCCTTGGGTTTCGTCACCGTCCGCAGGGCGCGCCGGAGATCCTCGATCAGGAGCCCGTAATCGGCCGCCAGGATGTCGCGCCGCCCGATCACCACCACGTCGACGTCCGTGCCCTCGTGGCCGGAGGCCGCCTCCTGGACCGCTGCCCGCAGGCGGCGCTTGATCCGGTTGCGCTCAGTGGCGTGGCCGACCTTCTTGGTCACCGTCAGCCCGAAGCGCAGACCCAGTCCGTCCCCGATGCCGTCGCCGCCGCGGAGCCGGCCCTGCACCGACATCCGCTCCGTATGAAAGCGGCGGCCCGAGGCCGCCGCGAGGAAGTCCGGTCGTTTCGTCAGGCGGCCGATCGCGCCCGCGCGGGCCCCGCGCATGGCGGCCGGCTCAGGACGCCGATCAGGCCGACAGGCGCTTGCGGCCGTGGGCGCGGCGGGCCGCGATCACCTTGCGGCCGCCCTTCGTGGCCATCCTGGCGCGGAAGCCGTGCCGGCGCTTGCGCACGAGCTTGCTCGGTTGATACGTCCTCTTCATAGCCCATCTCCGGTCACAGCAGGGGCGGCGGCGCCATACGCGGCTCGCGCCCTCAAAGGGGGCCCAGCCCCCGACGATGTCTCGAAAACACGAGCAGCGCCCGAGACGAGCGCTGTCAGTTGGCGCGGCTTATGACCGAAGGAGGGGCCGAAGTCAACGCCGCAAAGCCCGCCGGAGCGGCCCCGAAGAGGCTCCGGAAGCGGGTCCTAACCCCGCGACGCCGAGGCGGCAGGAGGCCCGGGGCGGCTCCCCGCGAGCTCCTCGAGACCGCCCCGGCCGGCCCCGAGCTTCACGGGCTCTCGGCCCTCCTCGCGACGCTCCCCGAAGCGGGCGATGGCCCGGCAGGCATCCGCGGCCGCCTGGCCACACGCCTACCCCGCCCGGGCCTCCTCACGACGCCGTGACGGCAGGTGCATGGCGGAGGGCGGCCCGCTACACTGCGCGCGGTTCACCAGGGAGGCGACGTGGCAGGCGCTCCGGACGATCGGCAGGGACGCGAGGGGAGTCGCGGCCTGTGGCGCTTTGCGCCGCTCCTCCTCATCGCGCTCGGCGCCGCGGCCTTCTTCGCCAGCGGCGCCCACCGCTACCTCGGCCCCGACGCGCTGGTCGAGAACCGCGAGCGCCTGCAGGACTTCGTGGCCCTGCACCGCGCCAAGGCGCTCCTCGCCTACATGTTCGCCTACGTGACCCTCGTGGCGCTCTCGATCCCGGGCTCGGTGTTCCTCACCCTCCTGGGCGGCTTCCTGTTCGGCTGGCTCGTGGGCGGGGCGGCGGCCGTGGTCTCGGCCACCACGGGGGCGGTCGGCATCTTCCTGATCGCCCAGACCTCCGTGGGCGACGCGCTGCTCCGGCGGGCCGGGGCCCGGGTGCAGCGCCTGGCGGAAGGCTTCCGGCGCGACGCCTTCTCCTACCTCCTCTTCGTGCGCATCGTGCCGATCATCCCGTTCTGGATCACGAATCTCGCCTCCGCCCTGTTCGGGGTGCCGCTCCGGACCTTCGCGCTCGCCACCATGATCGGGCTCATCCCGGGAACCTATGCCTTCGCGGTCGCGGGCTCCGGCCTCGACGGCGTCCTCACGGACCAGATCGCGGCCCGCGACGCCTGCCTCGCCGCCGGCGGCACCCACTGCCCGGTGCATCTGTCCTGGAGGAGCCTGATCACCCCGCCCCTCATGGCGGCCTTCGGGGCGCTCGGCCTCCTCGCGCTCCTGCCCGTGATCCTGCGTGGCCTGTTCGGCGAGCGCTACCGGCGCTTCCTCGGCGCCCGGGTTCCCGGAAGGACGGAGCCGTGAGAGCCGGAGCGTTTCCCCGGCGCCCGCATCCTCGGCAGGGCGGAGCCGTGAGGGCCGGAGCGCGTCCTTCCGTCGATGCCCACGGGAGGCCCCGGCCGTGAGCGAGACCCTCACGCCCGATCTCTGCGTCGTCGGGGCGGGCTCGGCCGGGCTGTCGGTGGCGGCGATCGCGGCCTCGCTCGGCGCCTCCGTGGTGCTGATCGAGCGCGGCCGCATGGGCGGCGACTGCCTCAACGTGGGCTGCGTGCCCTCGAAGGCGCTGCTCGCCGCCGGCGAGCGGGCCCAGGCCGTCCGGACGGCCGGCGCCTTCGGGATCGACGCGGGCGAGCCCGCGATCGACATGGCCCGCGTGCGCGACCACATCGCCGCGGTGATCGCGGGCATCGCGCCCAACGACTCGGTCGAGCGCTTCACCGCCATGGGCGTGCGGGTGATCCAGGCCGCGGCGCGCTTCGCCGATGCCGGCACCGTCACGGCCGGCGGCGTCGCGGTCCGCGCCCGCCGCTTCGTGATCGCCACCGGCTCGGTGCCGGCCCTGCCGCCGGTCCCCGGGCTCGACCGCGTGCCCTTCCTCACCAACGAGACCGTATTCGACCTCGCGGAGCGCCCGGCGCACCTCGTCGTGCTCGGAGGCGGGCCGATCGGGGTCGAGATCGCCCAGGCGCACCGGCGCCTCGGCGCCGCGGTCACGATCCTGGAGGCGGGCCCGCGGCTCCTCCCCCGCGACGATCCGGAACTCGCCGGCCTCGTCGAGGCGGCCCTGCGCGAGGAGGGCGTCGCGATCCGCACGGGGGTCACGGTCGAGCGGGTGCAGCCGGGGCCGCAGGGCATCGCGGCGATCCTCCCGGGCGGCGAGCAGGTCGGGGGCAGCCATCTCCTCGTCGCCACCGGCCGGCTTCCCGTCACCGCGGGCCTCGGGCTCGAGGCCGCCGGGATCGCGGCCGACCGGAGCGGCATCGTGGTCGATGCGTCCTTGCGCACCGCGAACCGCCGGGTCTACGCCATCGGGGATTGCGCCGGCGGGGCGGCGGGAGCCTTGCGCTTCACCCATGTGGCGAACCACCAGGCCGGCCTCGTGATCCGAAACGCCCTGTTCCGCCTGCCGGTGCGGTTCGACGCCGCCGCGATCCCGCGCGTCACCTATACGGACCCGGAACTCGCCGCCGTCGGGCTCTCCGAGGAGGAGGCGAAGGCCCGGCACCGCACGATCCGGGTGCTGCGCTCGTCCGTGGCCGAGAACGACCGCGCCCGGGCCGAGCGCACGACCCGCGGCCTCGTCAAGGCGGTCGTGACCCCGCGCGGGCGGATCCTCGGCTGCGCGATCGCGGCGCCGGGGGCGGGCGACCTGATCGTCCCCTGGGCGCTCGCCATCGCCAAGGGCCACAAGGTCCAGGACCTCGCCGGCCTCGTCTTTCCCTATCCGACCCTGTCGGAAATCTCGAAGCGGGCCGCGGTGGAGCACCTGCGCGCGGCGGCCGCGAACCCGTGGCTCCGCCGCCTCCTCGCCCTCCTGCGGCGCTGGGGCTGAGCGATGGCGAGCGCGCCCGGTCCCGTCGGAAGCCGCGCCGGAACGACGGCGCCCGCGCCCGTTCGCGGCGGACGGGGGGCTTCGCCTTCCGTGCGGCCCGGGTCCCGCCGCGCGGGGAGGGCGGGATGACGGACGCCCCCCCGCCGCCGCAGCGCGACTACACGCCGGTGCCCGGAGCGGTCGAGCCGCCGCCCGCCGGCCTGCCTCCGGTCCCCGCCGCGGCCGGGCGGCGGCCCTGGCGGCGGCGCCTCGCCGGCCAGGTCGGACTCTCGGCGCGGCTCCTCGTGCTCACGATCCTGTTCGTGATGCTGGCCGAGGTGCTGATCTACGTCCCCTCGGTCGCGAACTTCCGCCGGACCTGGCTCGACGATCGCCTCGCGGCGGCGCAGATCGCGGCCCTCGTGCTCGATGCGGCCCCGGAGGAGCGGATCTCGGAGGAGCTCGAGACCCGGCTCCTCACCGGCGTCGGGGCCCAGGCCCTGGCGGTGCGCGGCGGCGGCAAGCGGCGGCTGCTCGCGGCCTCCGCCATGCCCGAGGAGGTCGAGGCCGTCGTGGACCTGCGCGACCTGTCCTGGCCGGCCCTGATCTGGGACGCCTTCAAGGTGCTGGTCGCGCCCGGCAGCGATCCCGTCCTGGTGATCGGCCCGGGCGCGGGCGTCGACTTCGTCGAGATCCTGCTCGACCAGCGCCCCTTGCGCGACGCCATGCTGGAGTACTCGCGCAACATCCTGGTGATCTCGCTCCTGATCTCGGGCATCACCGCGAGCCTGGTCTATTTCGCCCTGCAATGGGTGATCGTGCGTCCCGTCCGGCGGCTGTCCGGCAACATCGCGGCCTTCGCGGGCAACCCGGAGGACGCCTCCCGCGTCATCCGCCCGAGCGACCGGGCGGACGAGATCGGGGTCGCCGAGCAGGCGCTGGCCCATATGGAGACCGCCCTCGCCGAGGAACTGCGCCAGAAGCGGCGCCTCGCCGAGCTCGGGCTCGCGGTCAGCAAGATCAACCACGAGCTGCGCAACATGCTGACGACGGCCCAGCTCCTCACGGACCGCCTGGAGCACGTGAGCGACGAGGCGGTGCAGCGCGTCGCGCCCCGGCTCGTGGCGACGCTCGGGCGCGCCATCGCGTTCTGCGAGGCGACGCTCGCCTACGGCCGCGCCACGGAGCGCCTGCCGCGTCGCGAGCGGGTGGCGCTCGCGACGCTCGCCGAGGAACTCGCCGAACTGCCCGGCCTCGCGCCCGGGGCCGGCATCCGTCTCGACGCCCATATTCCCGACGACCTCTGCGTCGATGCGGATCCGGACCAGCTCTCCCGCGTGCTCGTGAACCTCGTGCGCAACGCCGTCCAGGCCCTGAGCCGGGCCGGCAGCAGCGGCGCCCCCCCGCGGGTGACGGTGACGGCCTGGCGCGAAGGCCGCGCGGTGGTGATCACGGTGGCGGACAACGGCCCCGGCGTGCCCGACCGGGTGCGGGCGAATCTCTTCACCCCCTTCGCGGGCGCGGGCCGCGCCGGCGGCGCCGGGCTCGGCCTCACGATCAGCGCCGAACTCGTGCGCCTGCACGGCGGCGGCATCAGCCTGGAGCCGAGCCCCGTCGGCGCCTGCTTCCGCGTGGTGATCCCGGACCGCAGACCCGAGGACGGGCCGGGGTGACCCCGGCCCTCCGAGGTCTCGACGCAACGCCCGAAAAGCGCGCGTATGCGCCAAGGCCACCGTGCGGACGACATTGCGGCCGGGAGGCCTCTCATCCTCTGTTCCGGCCCCGGATCGGAGCTCCGGCGCGTCGCCGATGATCCGTCGAGGCTCGCGGCAAAGAGGGGTTGCCAAGCGCGCGCGGACCCGATAGATCAGCCGCCTCCGGCCGACGTGCTTCTCCCGAAGCACCCGCCGATCAGCGCCCGTAGCTCAGCTGGATAGAGCACCAGACTACGAATCTGGGGGTCAGAGGTTCGAATCCTTTCGGGCGCGCCATTCTTTTCAAGGGCTTAGCTGACATCTCGGCTGATGCCGTTTCCCAGCTTTCCGAATTGGGAAGCACATGGGAAGCGGATCGTGAGCATGCGAACCGGGCGAGATCATCTGGCCTCGGTCCGGATAGGGAGCGGCCTGCTCGCCCAAGCCTAAAGAGGCTGTCTGGCGGTGGCCGCTTCTAGCTTCGCCTGAGTGACAGCGTAGAGCGCTAGCTGAAGATCATGGTGTGTCCTGAACCTTTGGCAGGGCGAGAGCGTAGCCTGTGCGGCAATGACTAGGGCGTGAGGAAGCAGCCGTGTGCGTGCCTCCTGAGAGCATCGAGCCCGGCAAGTGCTCTCTGACGAATAGGGGCCAAGTGCGGCGAGCGACCCGCGTTCTCCCGAGCGGGTGGATCCGGTACGAAGGGCGACCTGCCCGCGAGCCGTCTGCCGCTTTGAAGGCTGCTTCCCAGGCGCCCCATCCTTCGCCTTCCAGGTCAAGTGCGAAGTCCCCTGCGCCTGGACGTCTGAGATGGACGAGTAGTCATGAACCTCCCTTCCGAGAGCATCGAGGTCGGCAAGCGCTACCTTGCTGAACGCGGATCCAGTCCTCAGGTCTGACAGGTCGTCACGATCTTTCCCGACGGAAGGGTGGAGTACAGAGGGCGCCCGGCTCCGCCCACGACGAAGCGGCCCTAGCGGTCTGCCATGCCATCTGCGGCCGTATTCGCCTCCATCGTCTCTCGCCGAGTCCTCTGCACCTTGATGCCTGACACAGGGGAGGTCTAGCCATGGCGATCCCTCCCAAGAGCATCCAGGTGGATCGGCGCTATCTGTCCGACAACGGCCACGTCCGTAAGGTCCTGCGGATCACCCCTGACGGTCGAGTTCATTTTGAGACCCGGACGGGGCGCGACCAATCTAAGCGCCGGCAGTCGGGGACGCAGGACGCCCGTTCCTTCACCTGTCAGGCAGAACGCGAGGTCCCCTGCGACTGGACGCCGGAGGGGGATTAAGAATGTTGGTTGCAACACTCGACCGGCCACGCGATGCTGCCGGCACGGTGCACTGGCTGGAGGCTGGAATGTTGCTAACAAGACGTCAGGCGCTTTCGGGGTTGGGCAGTCTATCGCTCATGGGAGCCAACACACGGCCAACCTTTGCCGCCTCGCCGGTCACGCTGGTCGAGCCATACGGGCTCAACTCATCAACGGGTGACGCTGCTGCCCTGCTACGGCCGGCACTGAGCGTGAAGCTGGGTTCGCCGGTGGAGATCCAGCATATCGCCGGCGATGCCGGTGGCGCGGCCTTGAGGCGGGTTTCCGCCAGTGCGCCGGATGGCACCACGTTGCTAGTGACCCAACTCCTGAGCCCCTACAGCGAGAACCGGGCCGACGATCCGAACGCGCCCAGTTACCAGAAGATGACGGCCATCGGCCTCCTGACCGGCCCCATCTCGACTGCGCTCGTGGTCTCGCACGCTTCGGGAATCACCGACTGGGCAGCCTTTGAGAAGCGAGCCCACGAGGGCAAGCTCCGGATGGCCCACAACCCTATCCTTCTGTTCGCCCTCCCGCTCGGTATGCTGGAGGCTCACTTCAGCCAACGCTTCAGTGATGTCCTCGCGAGCACCCGGGCTGAAGTCATCGCGGCGCTCGACCAAGACAAGGCCGACGCCGGCTTCCTGCCCACCATCAGCCTTCTCACGGTCGATCGCCGGCCGCCGCTGCGACCCATCCTCACCTTCGGCGGAGAGCGCGCATCCTGGTTCCCGGACGTGCCGACGTTCCGCGAGGTTGGCAAGGGAGAGCGTACGGCGATCACGGGGGCCATTGCCGTGTTCGGGCCGCGTGGCATGTCGGCGGCGGCTCAAGCAACCGTGCTGCAGGCTGTCCGCGAGGCCGGAGGCGACGCCAGCGTGACCGCAGCGGCGTCTGCTCTGCGCTATCCGCTGGAGATCAAGGGTCCGGAGGAACTTGTCGCGGCGATGGATCGCAACGTTCGTGTGATCCGTGACATGCGGCAGTATCTGCGAGCGCCTACATAGCGCCTTCGTGAGACGCGCAACGATATTCGAGATGCCTTCTCTGCCCCAAGAAGGTGATTGCCAAAATCAAATCAGGCTGGAAAGCGTAACCCTACGCTTATCAGCCGCGCCGCCTCACCGCATCCTCAGCAACTCCACCACCTCTCGCAGCTCCGCCGAGGACCACGCCCGCCAGTCGGGCGTTCACCGAGTCCTTCATGTTAGCCTCCTTCTGGGCTGTCTCTGGCGCGTACCTGCCAGGGGCCGCTTCCGCTGTGATAGCCAGGCGCATGAGCCCTCAAGGAGGCGGTCATGAAGAGCGGCCGGACGGGGGGGACGTGGTCCAGCTTGTGGTGACGGTGCTTCTCGCCGCGGCGTTCGTCGCGGGCATCCTCTTCTGGCCGGAGACGGAGTGAAGACGCCGACCTGCGGCGACCCCTCTTCAGCATCTCCGTCACCGCCCGCGCGCTGAGGAGTGCCTGCCCCCTCCCACTGCTTCAGGCACCAGGGCTCGGTCTTGAGAGCCTCGACTTTCGCGCTTTCTTTGGAAATCTGCCCGTTTCCGCTTGGCTGGTAAGCAGGGCTGAAAGCCGGAGCGGTTGCCGTGCATTTTTCAGTGCCGGGCGGCGGCCCGCGGGGCGGCATGACGTGCCAACCCGATGCAGAGCCGGCGCTACCACTCGGAGCAAACGGAACCGGCAGAGCTCCGATAGGTTGGTGTGGCGTTCTCCCACACCCGGAGCAGAGCCATGACGATGGACGCACGCGCGATCTACGCCTCCTCCCTTCGCAACACCCATGCTCTCGAGCAGCAAGGCCTGCAGCAGATGGAGATCCAGGTCTCTCGCCTGGAGCGGTACCCCGACTATGCGGCGCTCCTCCGCCGGCACATCGAGATCACTCGCCTGCAGATCGCCCGCCTCGACAAGGCCCTCGAGACGCTCGGCGAGAGCCCGTCCACCATCAAGGAGACCGTCACGAGCGTGGTTGGGACAGTCGGCGCCACAGTCCATGCCATGGCGCAGGACGAGACGCTCAAGAACCTCTATGCCGGCTACGCCTTCCAGTACCAGCAGATCGCAGCCTACCGCTCCCTCATCGCGATTGCAGAGGCAGCCGGCGAGACGGCCCATACGAGCGGGTTCCGGCAGTCGATCCAGGAGGAGGAGGCGGCTGCGCAGCATGTTGCCGGCATCATCGAGCCGGTGACCCGCCGGTACGTCGAGCTCACGACGAGCGGCGACAAGGCTGATCGATAGCTGGCCGGCGATCGCACTCTATGCCCGGGAGCGGCTCACGCCGATCCAGGTCGTGGACCGGCTGGCCAAGAAACGCTCGCTACAAGAGGGAAGCCCTGCACGGTGGCCTGGACCGTGCAGGGCTTTGCTCAATGGCGGGTTTGTTCCCCAACGGACCCGGACGTTTCGGCAACGTCGGTGTGCACGCGCGGTTCCTAGGCCGCCCCGTGCTTCCAATTGCATTGCATCATCAGAGCATCAGGGCAGCGCCGTCGGTCCGGCGCAGCAGCGACATGGGCTTTCGGCAAGCCGAAGCGGGCGATGGGACGGCAGCGCCTATAGGGGCTTCTGGTTTGAACAGGAGGGGCCGCAGTGAACATACTCGATGAGGTACGCCAGGCGTTGCGGCCGATGATCGATCAAGGGTTGGTGCAGACGGTCCAGCAGGGGCCGTTTGCTACCTACGACGGGGGACTCACGCCAACCCACGGTTCCGTCAAGGTACTGGTGAATGCGGATGACCCCGAAGCGCATCGCGTCGATATTATGAAGCTGTTGCTGCAGGCCGGGCTGAAGGTGGAGCTTTCCCTAGGTACGAACCCACTTCGACCGAGAGGGTGACATCGCTGGTATGGCGCGCTTCCACTCGCTGACGATCGAGCGTGACCTGTTCGGGACCGTGCGCCAATGGGGCTGCATCGGCGCCTGCAGGGACGGGAGCCGGCGCAGGACGTCCCGACCGACGAAGAGATCGTGGCGGCCTTGGAGCGGCTCGCCGGGGCCAAACGCCGGCGAGGATGCCGCGACCTGTGAGGGTGGCTCCGTACGCGAACTCCACCAGTCGACCTTGGGGTAGGCGGTGAGGATTGTGCGCGCCGCCATTCGGCTTGGCCCAAGGGTCTACTCAGAGCCCGGCCCCGGGGCCGTAAGTATGGTCCAAAATAAATCTGTGCTTTGCGCAGAAATAGTATATAGGACTACTTGTTACGCCCAAGGTGGATTGGATTGAGACTTATTCTCTCAGTGAAGCAATTCATTTCTCGAACGTGCCAATATCAATAAACCTCTACCGCGTCGCCCGCGAATTCCCGAGCGAATACAGTTTCATTGAAAGAAAATTCAGATGCCCGTTCTCAACGTTGGCCCCAATTCAACCTACCCGACGATCGCCGCGGCAATGCCGTTCGCCAACCCGGCCGACACGATCCTGCTGGAGGCGGGCTATGGGAACGAGGCCGCCACAGTCACGCAGAACGGAATAACCGTAGCGGGCGATGCCACCTCGACCGGGATCGTTCTCACGCTCGGCGCCGGCGTCGCGACCTTCGCGCTTGACGGAACCGCGCCTATCGACGTTCTCGACGCCCTGGACGGTGACGGCATCGTCGGCAATGACGGCGATAACGTCATTACAGTTACAGGCGGAGCCGACGCCGTGAATGGCGGAGGGGGAGACGGCGACCGCCTGGTTGTCGACTATCGGCTCGCAGGCAGCGCCGTGACGGGCGACTCGACATCCAACTTCACCGATGCGGGCGGGCTCGGAAGCGTCACCATTAGCGGCGGCATCGAGCATTTCACTGTCTTGACCGGCACCGGCACCGACACCATCACGACCGGAGCAGGCAACGACATCATCAGAACGGGCGAGGGAGCTTCGACCGTCACCGCAGGTGAGGGTGCAAACCAGATCTACGGCGGCTCCGGCGCCGATACAGTCACGGCTGGGAGCGGCGGCAACCACATCGATGCTGGCGATGGTACGAACACCCTGACATCCGGCGGAGGCGCCGATACCATCATTTCGGGGATCGGGTCCGATACGATCGTGGCGGGCGGCGGCAACGATGTAGTCGCCATCCGCGGCGGCGCCGATAGCGTCGACAGCGGCGCTGACCAGGACAGGCTCGTCGTCGACTACAGCGCCTCGACCACGGCCGTGACAGGCGGCGCAACCGGCGGCAACCTGCTGACGGGCTATAGCGGCCACATCGCAGACTTGGCGTCGAACGTGGTGGACTTCGTAGGCACCGAGCACTTCTCGGTGACCAGCGGCAGTGGCAATGATGTGATCTCGACCGGAGCAGGCAACGACATTCTCATCGGCAATGCCGGTTCCGATCAGTTGCGAGGCGGCGCAGGACTCGATCAGGTTCAGGGAGGTGCTGGTGGCGACCTCTTGGAGGTCCTGGACGGCGACCTGGTAACAGGCGAAACCTACGACGGCGGCGCCGATTTCGATACGCTGAGGACAGATGCGGCCGCTCTTGATCTCACTGGGGTGACCGTCACGAATATCGAGTCCGTCGAGACCTCCCGGGCAGCAGGCACCGCCTTCAAGGTCGGCTCCGCGGCACTCGCGGTGCTGGTGCATGGGTCCGCAGGCGCGAACGACAGCCTCACCCTTGTCGGCGCAAAGCTCACGGAAGCACAGCGCAATCAGATCCTCTCGCAGGGTATCGAGAGCATCACCGAGATCGGCGAGGTGACCGGCACGGGAGGTGACGACACGATCACCGGCATAGACGGGGACGACAATCTGGAGGGAGGGCCAGGCAACGACACCATCGATGGGAGATCTGGCGACGATACCCTGGCAGGAGGAGTAGGCGATGACGCCCTTCTAGGCGGTGCCGGCAATGACGCGCTCCATGGGGGCGAGGGAAGTGACAGGCTCCATGGGGGGATGGGCAATGACATTCTGAACGGCGGTGCCGGCCCCGACCAGATGACGGGCGGGTCAGGCGACGACATCTACACTGTGGATGAGGTTGGCGATGTAGTGACGGAGCTGGCAGGTGAAGGCACCGATCTGGTTCAGAGTTCGGTCAGCTTCACGCTGGGCGGCAATGTCGAGAACCTGACACTGATGGGCGCGGGAGCCATCAACGGCAGCGGCAACGCTCTGGCCAACACTATCCTGGGCAACAGCGCCGGCAACAGGCTGTCCGGCGGCGCAGGGAACGACACTCTGTCCGGCGGATCCGGGGACGACATCCTCAAGGGTGGTGCCGGAAACGACAGGCTCCTCGGAGGAGCCGGCGACGACAGGATGTTCGGCGGCACCGGCAGGGACGTGATGAAGGGCGATGCTGGGGCAGACGTCTTCGACTTTAACCGTGTCTCGGAGTCCAAGGTCGGAGCCAAGCGCGACATCGTGGTCTTCTCGCACAGCGAGGGCGACGAGATCGACCTGAGGGGCATTGATGCCATCAAGGGCGGCGGAAACCAGAGGTTCTCGTGGGCTGACGCCGACGATCTCGATGCCGCGTTTACGGGTGACGCGGGTCAACTGCGCTTTGCCGAAGGCATCCTCTCCGGAGACATCGACGGCGACGGCAAAGCCGACTTTGAGATTAAAATCATGGGTGCGCTCTCGGCAGGCGACGTAATCCTCTAATGAGATCCGTGCGCCGGGGCGTTGGGCCTGGCGCACTATGCTGCCGCCGAGTGGCTGGGGTCCCCATGGCGCTTCCGAGATAGGCTTCAGCACCCTCTTGGAATCAGCCGGACCTCGGCCACTCAACCAATTTCGGTCCGGGCTCCAAGCTAAGAGGGCACGAGCTTTGCTCACCCCATTGCAGAACCTGCACGTCCTTCCGGTCGGGGATGGAGCCATGGTGGCGATGCTCGAAGAGGACATGCTGCTGGAATTGGGGCCGCGAGGGTGACACTCGCCGCTCGGCTCAACCACGGCCGACAGATCGCACAAGAGGCGCAGATTGATTTCGCGGTTCCCGACGTGAACCTGGGCGGGGGAGGAAGCTGCCCGATCGCCGGCATCCTCGAGGAGCGCGGCCTCCCGTTTCTGTTTGCGACTGGCTATGGCATCAGAGGCCATGACAAGGATCGGCAGGGTCGTCCAACCCTCCGGAAGCCGTTCGGTATCGACGGCCTCGCTAAGGCGATCCGACAAGCGTCGTCCCTTGGACGCACCGCCTGGACGGTCGGATCCTCCCGGCGGACAGGGACGTTGCGCGTTGCCGACCGCGGGACAGGGGATCAAGGGGTGGTCGAGGCGGTGCGCAGTGCTGCCGTCAACACCTCGCGGGCCCACCTCTCGTAGACGCGCTGGATCGCAAGGTGCGCTCTGTGGGCTCGATCATAGCTGCATCGACCAACGTAGTGATCTTTCAGCACATGGAGCCGAGCGAGCCGCTGGTTCCATTGGCTCTGACGGGTCGGGTTCATCCCTCGCCGCTACTCTTCCGGTTCCGGGAGAGGCTGTGCGAGGCCACCAGCCGGACCAATGTTGGTGTGGCGCTGGGTGAGCTTGATGCCTTCGGGGAGGATCGCAGCGCCCGATGGGTCGGCGGGCTTGCGCTGCTCCTTGACGATGATGGGACCTGATGCTCCGCCCAGGATCTCCTGGACCTCGCGGAGCAGAGCTGGCGTCCCATAGAGCTTGCTGATGAAGCGGGCCTTCGTCGGAAGGTCGCCCGGTCTGGGTTGGGTGGTCCCGGACGTCACGATGACCCCGACCCCGGGGTAGCGCATGTCAACAATCCGAGCCAAGGCGTAGCCGTTGAGGGAGCCCGGCAGATAGGCATCCGTCAGCAGCGTCCGTACGTCGTGCCGCAGTTCGAGCACCGCCAGAGCCTGATCCGCATTCGCTGCCTCGACCACCCGGTAGCCTTCATCCGACAGGATGTCGGCGGTCGTCATGCGGATGAGAGCCTCGCCTTCGACGACCAGAATGACCGTCGGTCGGTTCTCTGGTGTGGTGGTCATCGCTTGCCCCATTATCCCTCCTGCTCACAGACAGGAGGCTGGGGCGCTCAGGGCTGGGGCTTATTGTTGTGGCCTGCCGGGAGTGTCGGCGGACGAGAGGATCCTCTACCCTAATCGTGTTCCCATTGCGACCCATTAAACTACAGAAGCAAAACGCTTATTTCGGACAGGAAGGACGGGTCGTCTGGGTCTCTGTGCGAGAGCTGCGCGATCTCGCCTGACACGTAGTACGAAACCCGCTCTGGGTGCCCTCCGAAAGCACTGTCAGGCTGACGAAATTCTGCCCCAGGACAGCGATACGTCGTGCGTCGTCGACGAGGTGGAGCATCCCAAGGGGCAGGGAGCTTGCCTCATGCGAAGGGTCCGGCCGGGTGCTGGGCTCTTTTTTGTTGGCACCAGCCCTCCCGCAGGACGATGAGCAGAGACACCCCAGAGGATGACGTCCTCGGTCCGGCCAAGACGATGACGGCTGAGATCGGCGCTCTGATCGACCGCACCGACGCCGCCATCGAGCAGACACAAGAGGCCATCCGACGGGTCCGTGAGGCCAGCAAAGCCGATGCGACCCTGGCGCGGGCAATGGACGCCGCGAACAAGGATGCTGACGATGGTTCTGCGCGCGCGTGAGGCATGGAAAGCCCTGTCGAGCCTCTGAGCGGCGCTGCGCAAAGCAGGCCCGGACTGGACCCATCCTCTCGTTCCTGCTGGAACCTGAGGGAAACGTGGCGGTTCCTTAAAGGCCGAGCTAATTTCTCATCAAAGGCGTCCTGTTCTCATGGCTTTTTGCGGTTCTCGTCAACATAGGCGGCTTCGGGGTGACGTCATGTCCGTCCTCAATCGCCTCGTCCGTGAGGGCGTCGTCGCCTCCTACCGGACCAACTTCCCTGTCTCTGGTCCGACGCCTGACCGGATTGAGGTCACTGTCACGGGACGCCCGGAAACTGGGGGCGAGACGGAAGTGCAAAACAGGGTTTCGACGGAGCTCGCCACCTTCTCGGAGCGCGCGGCCATCTTCGTCAGAGCTACTCCCGCGAGCCCCCGGGCGAGTGCATAGGGCGTCCGGTTCAACCCGGGACGGTGAAGCCTCGCGCGGGCCGATGCTGGCACCGCAGCCCGTATTCCTGGGTTGGATGTTCCCTATCGCTCACTCCGCGAACGAAACGCGCACCTTTCGGAGCAGACGGAAGTCTCGGTTGCGCCCCGCCGGAGACGCCGAGTAGACGGCCAGCAGAACACGGCCCGCAGAGGGCGGGCGGCGACCAGGAATACTGGCGACATCTGTCCGGGGGAGAACCATGCCAAGGGGCATCGAGGAGGCCGTCGCCACGTGCGCGGAATGCGGTCTCACGGGCAAGATCGTCCGCAAGCCACCGACCGGCGCCATGATGGTCTTCGCCCCCTTCGCCGAGTTCGAGGCCCTGTGCCGCAAGGTGGTGCCGAACTACGTCGAGGCGTGCCCCTATTGGGTGGAAGCCCAGCACGCGGCGATCCCGAACCTCAAGCCCTCGGCCGAGCCCTTCGCTTGACTCACGCCGCGGCATCGCCATGGAAAGGCCGGCGTCCCAGCTCCCTCAACGCGCCTACGCGAAGTCGAGGATCAGTTACTTGACGCTTGGCGCCAGGGCGATGTCCGCCACAGACCCAACTTATATTGGTGACCGGCCGCACCATACGTGGCAGGGTTGTTCATCATCGGCATCCGCTTACAGGCGCTGGTGACTGAGAGACACGACCGTGCTCCCGCCCTGAACCGGGAGCCGCGTCATGGACACCCTTCATCCCCACAGCCATTCGCTCATCCGCAAGATGGAGAGCATCGTCACCCTCTCGGACCCAGAGAGGGCGGCCCTCATGCGCCTGCCCATGCAGGTCCAGGACCTCCGGGCGGATCAGGACATCGTGCGGGAGGGCGACCGGCCCTCGCGCTCCTGCGTGCTGATCGAAGGCTTCACCTGCCGCTACAGCATGACCGAGAAGGGCAAGCGCCAGATCTTTTCCTTCCACATCCCAGGCGAGATCCCGGACGCGCAGAGCCTCCACCTGGGGACGATGGACCACTCCTTGCAGACCATCACCCCCTGCAAGGTCGGGTTCATCCAGCATGGGCCCCTGAATGACCTCTGTGACCGTTACCCTCGCCTCGCGCGGGCGTTCTGGCGCGAAACGCTGATCGACGGGGCGATCTTCCGGGAATGGATGAAGGGCATCGGCCGCCGCCAAGCTAATGTGCGGATCGCCCACCTCATGTGCGAGATGATCTGCCGCCTGGAGGCCATCGGCTTGGCTGAGAACCATAGCTGCCCGTGGCCCCTGACCCAGACGGAACTGGGAGATGCGCTCGGCCTCTCGACCGTTCACATCAACCGCGTCCTTCAGGAGATCCGGGCCGCGGGCCTGATCACCCTGACGAAGAACAATCTGACGGCGAAGAACTGGCGGGGGCTTGTCGCCTTGGGAGAGTTCGACCCGCTCTACCTGCACCAGGAGCCGAGCGAGGCGGCGTGAACCTCACGGGTCTCTGAGGCTGCTCCATAAGGCACTTGCGCGAAATCGCCTCTCGTATGCGTGTGACCGCTCAGCCTCTCTTCTAGCCATGCCGCCGCATCGTCGGGCGTGTCCCATCTTTTCGCGTCCGGATACAGGGACACGCTCCACAGCAGGCGAGCATGGCGACCCGCTGCGTCCGACTTGAAGACCTTCCTCTGTTCGCCACGGATGAGCAGCGAGGGACGGCCGCTGCCGGGCCAGAGCGGGCACATCACCGGGCGAAGGTTACGGTCAAGGACCTGGAGCTACAGCCGGCTTCCCGAAACTGGATACTGTCCAGGGCGGGAGACACACGCCTGCGATCCGCCGCTTCTATGAGCACATGCACGGGGCCGCGCCCCGGCAGATTGTCAGGGCCGCCGAGCGACCGGAGGACTTGAGCGCATGGAACCGACCAAAGCGCAGCGCAAAGCCGCGGCCCTAGTTTCCCGGCAGCTGCCGCCGAGTCCGCCGTCCTGCAGGGTCGCGACGCTAGCCCCGAACTTGCTGGCAGCGCTCTTGGACGTGGATTGATCCTTGTCCGTGACGGGGCCGAGCGCGGATCGACCGCCGGCCCGTTTGCTGTCCTGAGCCGCCCTTTCGGCTCTGAACACTCATCCGAAGAGAACATCCCCCGCCGCCAGTTGCGCCGCGGTGTTGGAAGCGCTGTGCACGATGACCTCGAAATCCGCTGTGCCATCCCCGTCGATATCGGCTGTCAGGCGTCCGTCGGCATAGCGTACCTGCCCGGCAACGCGCGTGAAGCCGGCATCGAGATCGGCCGCGTCGGCCCGCTTCAGGGGCTGATCGCCCGTGCTCAGGAGCCCGCGGAGATCGATTGTGTCGGTGCCAGTGGCAAAGTCGTTGATCGTGTCAGGCGTGCCGAGCGGTGGGGCCTTGTCAGAGTGGAGCCCGAAGCCATCCGCTCCCGCGCCGCCCGTGAGGCTGTCCTGCCCGTGGCCGCCCACCAGCGTGTCGTCGCCGCCCGCACCCCTGAGGATGTCATTGCCCTGGAAGCCATACAGACGATTGGCGGCATCGTTGCCGGTCGCCACATCGTCGTGCCGCGTCAGCTTCACGTTCTCGAACGGGCCATTGTCGGAGCCGTAGGTCGGAGCCCCGTTGGGAGCGTTGTAGTCGTATCGATACGAGGTCAGGCGCAAGGTGTCAGTGTCGCCGAAGGTGTCGGCGGCCGTGCCGGCCGTCAGATCCCCCGTCACGCCGCGGGGACCGGTCTCGCGCGCGTAGTCGAGCGTGTCCACTCCCGCCCCGCCGTCAAGAAGGTCGTTGCCCTGGCCTCCCGTGCCTGTCGAGACGGAGCCTGCGCTTGCCGGCCAGCCGCTCTGGTCGGCGATCGCTCGGCACCGCTCTCGAGGGGCGAGTCAGCCCTCCAGCGACGACGCGGCCGGGAGCCTGCTGAGCAGGGGCGGGTGCGACCCCGCTCCGCGACGCGTCGAACAGCCCGATCATCCAGCGCGATCGAAGCGTCCTCAACGGGATCGTCGGCGCGGCGTCGGTAGAGCCGAGCAAGCGGCTCGGCCCTCGAGGGGGGCTTGCCCGACAAAGAAAAAGCCCGGCATTTCTGCCGGGCTCCCTCGGCTTGCGCGTGCGTCGGCCTACCAGGTGCCGAAGCGGAAGTTCAGGCCGGCGCGCACCAGGGCGAATTCTCCCTGTCCCGCGTCGCCGCCGTTGCGGCCCGTGAGGCGGATCGCACGGCCCGTGTTGGTCACGCCGACGACATTGCCGTTGCGGCCGCCGTCGTTGCTGAAGTCGACGTACAGGCCTTCGATCTTGGCGCTGAGGTTGTTGGTGAAGGCGTATTCGACGCCGCCGCCGACCGTGAAGCCGAGATCCGAGTCGTCTCCATCGCCGTTGCCGTTGCCGATCCTGTTCAGGACCCGGGCGCCGCGGGCCGCGGCTCCCGGCGAGAGCGGCGAGAAGAAGGCCGCCCCGGGACGGCCCGCGCGACCGTTGCCGCCGTCGTCGCCGCCGAACTTGTAGGCGAGACCGCCCGTGGCGTAGACCATCATCCGGTCGAAGGCCACACCGAGGCGGCCGCGAACCGTGCCGAAGCCGTTCACGTCGTCGCCGTTGTCGTCGAAGCCGTTGCCGCGGAAGAACACGTTGCCGCCGCCGCCTGCGACCGGCGCGATGCCGAACCGCGGCGCGAACAGACCGCCGCGGAGAGCGGCCGTACGGGCTCCGCGCGGCAGCCGGTCGCCCGACACGTCGCCGAGATCGATGGCCTGAGCGTCGGCCTCGATGCCGGCCACGAACATGCCGAACTGCATGTTGTAGCCGATCTGACCGCCGCCCACGAGGCCGCCGTCGCTGTCGCCGTTATCGCGGCGGCCGAGGAACGACCCGCCCCCCCGCGTCCGCACCGAGAAGGTGCCGCCGCCGGGAGCCGCCGTCACGAGACGGCCGCGCTGGCCGGCATCTTCGCCGTCCCAGGCCCATCCGAGGTTCACGCCGGCATAGAAGCCGGTCCAGGTGAACACGGGAGCCACCGCGACGGGCGGCGGGGGAGCCGCGCGTACGGGCAGATCAGCCGCCACCGCACCGGCCGTGAGGCCGACGAGCGCTGCTGTCGAGAGCAGAATGTTCTTCATGGCAGTCCTCCGTAGAGAACCCTCAGGCTAGAAGAGTTACAGCAGCTCGTCTGTCACTCCGAAGCCACACTCCGTTGGGGAACGTCAGTATTAACGATGTTTACTGGAGGGATATTTCCACGCAATCGACGCGGGAATAGGGAACCTCATGCTGCTCCCGGTTTCCGCCTCGACCGACACTGCGCGAAGCGCCTCGGCCTGGCCCGTTCCGTAGGGATGGAGCCGCCTTCGGCCGTGCTGCGTGGTTGCGTTTCGGGCGCCTGCGAAGCGCGTTTCCCTCGATCCCGGCCGGGGAGTCCCCGCCGGTCGGGCGAGGCCGCGAAGGCCGCTCGCACGGCGGCCCGGTCCCATCATCGCAGCCCGCGCCGAACTCCATGCCGGCTCGATTCTGGCGAGCCCGGTGAGGCGGATTCTCCCGCGCCTGCCGGACGGCCGGATCCCGATGTGCCCTGCCTCGATCTTCTCTCCTCGTCCTTCGCTCCCGATCTGCGTTTTGCTTCGACGCCTTTGTTGCACCGCGAGAAGTGCATAGAATTGTAAGCGAATTATCGGGCGCGGGCCTATGCAAATCACAGTCCTTCGGCTCATCCTGACCGTGCCTGAACAGCCGATGCGAGCCGCGACCATGCTGACGACCTTGAGTTTCATCGGCCTTGCTTTGTTCGTGCTGATCTGCGTCTCGACGGTTCGCGCCGTGAAATAGGCGCCTGCCGGACGGGGCATCGCGGGTCGCGCGACCGCCGGTCCAAGCCGCACAGGCTCCCGCCACCCGCCGGGGTTCTTCAGGAGAGCGTCTTTGGCGGTCAGGCCGCGCAGAGGAGGGGCAAAACCTCTGCGCGGCCGTTCCCTGCGCGCCTTCGCCCGGCCGCAAGCGCGCCGTCCCGGTGCCGGCGAAGGCGGTCTCGGCGCTTGACGTCGCGGGACACGAGCCGCGCGGCCGATGCGGTCTCGGCCCTCGACATCGTGGGACGCGAGCCGCGCGGCCGGTGCGGTCTCAGCCCTCGACGTCGTAGGACACGAGCAGCATGGCGGTGAGCTGCACCGCGCCGGCCTCGTCGAGAACGCGGATGAACATGGGGCGCCGTCCCGGGCCGCGGAGCACGCCCGTCCTGGCCATCTCGGCCAGGGTGGCCTGAGCCTGGACGCGGGCGGCTTCCGCGTCCCGCAAGTCGCTGCCGGCCTCGTCCTTGGCGAAGACCTCCCCGTCATAGGCATCGAAGTAGAAGCGCGGCATGGGGCCATGCTAGAGCATGATCCCGAAAAGGTGCAGACCTTTCGGATCGGCCCGCATGGGCAGGCGGACGCTTCCACGCCGTCCCTGTTGGCATGCTCCCCGAGCCTGCGGTCGCAACCATGCCGGGCCCGGAGCGTTGGACGGGCAGCGCACTGGCGCGAGCGCGTCCGATGGCCGAGGGCAACGAATATTACCGCGAGTCCGAGCTCCGCCGGTTCACGAGGATCGGCGCCGCCGTCCTGTTCGTCCTGGTGGCCGGCGGCTTCCTGCTGAAAGTCCTGGCAGACCAGCAGAACGCGGCCGACGGCCGGGACGCCATGGGCCTCCTGCGGGGCGAAGGCGCCGAGGCCGCGCCGCCGCGCCGGAGCGGTCCGCTCGCCCGCTTCCAGGCCGAGCGGCCGATCATGATGTCCGCCGAGGAGCGGATCCGCCGCTGGCAGCAGAGCCAGGAGAACGAGGCCACCGGAAGCACGGGCCCGGCCATGCCGCCGCAGGCCGCTCCCGTGCGCTGACCGCAGGAGCGCCCTCTCACGATGCATGTGGACGGGCCGGCCCCCGCGGTCACGCCGTTGACGCCCGTCCCGCGCAGGAGCGTCGGAGCAGGGGGCGCCCGATCAGGCCGCCGCGGACCCGGAGACGGTTATGCGGGCGGGTGCGAACGTCCGGCGGGCGACCGAGACCAGGGCTGTGGGTGCAAGGTTCACGGCCAGGAGAGCCGTCGCCGACGCCATTCCTGCACGGGATCCGCCGGCATCGCGCCCCGGTCGAGAAGCATAGCATTTTAACTAATTCTTAAGTTCGCATCCTAGGCAAATCAGGTCGGCCTGCGTCATGCTCATGGCTGCCCGAAGTCGTCCTTGTGAAGCCACCATGTTGACCACCCTGAGTCTTGTCGGCGTCGTCCTCTTCGTGATGATCTGTGTCACGACGGTCAGGGCCGTGAGGTAGGCGCTCCGGCTGACGGCTTCGGGCCGCGCTCCCGCAACGCGTCCTGCGCCGGCGCCTCGCCCCCGCAGCGGGAATTCTCCTCGCGTCGTTCTCGTCGCAGGGGCGCCGGGCCTTCCTTCATCGAGCGACGCCGGCAGGGGCGCCGGAACCGCTCCCACGCGCCGCGGTGCCGCGCCCGATACGCGGATGGTCCGATCTCCCGCATCGCACGGGAGACGCATGGCAACCCGATGCGACCGCCTCGCGCGGGACAGCCTCGCGGCGGTCGCCCTCGTCTCCATTGACACCGGGTGGTCATGACCGAGCCCTGCCGAGAGGCGGGCAACAGACTCCCGGACGAGGCGATGGAGCGGGCCGAGCGGTCCGGCACCGGGAGGCCGCTCCCGATGAGCGGTGCAACGCCGGATCGAGGGCCTCGCCCGCGGTTCCAACCCCGGCCGCTTTCGCATAGCCTGCGCCGCGAATCGAGGTCACGATGATGAACGGATCCGACATCCTTGCGCGCGCCGTCGCCCTCGTCGGCGGCACGATGGTCGCGGTGCGGCGGCTGCGGGACGGCGCGCCGGCGCCGGCCTTCGGCACCGCTCCGGCGATCCCGGAGGCGAAGCCCCAGGGCGCCCTGATGACGCTCAAGATGCCGACGGCCGTCGGCTGGAAGGACGGCCGGGTGCCGGTCGCGGCCCCGGGCCTCAAGGTGCAGGCCTTCGCGGGCGGCCTCGACCATCCCCGCTGGATCGAGGTCCTGCCGAACGGCGACGTCCTCGTCGCCGAGGCCAGCAGCGTGCCGGGTCCGCCGAAGACGGTGTTCGACTACGCGGTTCGCGCCACCATGCGGCGCGCCGGCGCCATGCCGCCGAGCGCGAACCGGATCACGCGGCTGCGCGACGCCGACCGCGACGGCGCGGCCGAAATCCGCGAGGTCTTTCTGGAGGGGCTGAGCCAGCCCTTCGGCATGGCGCTCGTCGGCGACACCTTCTACGTCGGCAACACCGACGGCGTCGTGGCCTTCCCCTATGCGGCGGGCGAGCACCGCGTCGCCGGGCCGGGGCGCACGCTCGCGACGTTCAAGCCCAAGGGCCACTGGACCCGCAGCCTGCTCGCGAGCCCGGACGGTTCGAAGCTCTACGCGGGCGTCGGCTCGCTCAGCAACATCGGCGAGCACGGATTCGAGGCCGAGGAGGGCCGCGCGGCGATCTACGAACTCGACCTCGCCGCCGGCACGCACCGCCTCTTCGCCACCGGCCTGCGCAACCCCGTCGGCCTCGCCTGGGAGCCCACGACGGGGCAGCTCTGGACCGTCGTGAACGAGCGCGACGGCCTCGGCGACGAGACGCCGCCCGACTACCTGACCTCGGTCCGCGACGGCGGCTTCTACGGCTGGCCCTACGCCTATTGGGGGCAGACCGTGGACGACCGGGTGCCGCAGGACCCGGCCGCCGTGGCCGCCGCCCTCACCCCCGACTACGCGCTCGGCGGGCACACCGCGTCGCTGGGCCTGTGCTGGCTCCCCGCCGGCACGCTCCCGGGCTTCTCCGAGGGCATGGCGATCGGGCAGCACGGCTCCTGGAACCGCAGCGTCCTGAGCGGCTACAAGGTGATCTTCGTTCCCTTCGAGAACGGCCGTCCCTCCGGCCCGCCCCGCGACATCCTCAGCGGGTTCCTCTCCGCGGACGAACAGGAATCCTACGGCCGCCCCGTGGGGGTGACGCTCGCGCCGGACGGCGCGCTTTTGGTCGCGGACGACGTGGGCAACGTGATCTGGCGCGTGACGGGAGCCTAGAGCGTTTTCGCGTGAGGCGGCTCCGGCTCACGCGAAAACGCGACCGCAATGGGCGGCAGCGGCCGGTGGCGTCGGCGCGGGAACGCGAAGGCGATGGGCTGAAGGTCGGCTCCGCATCGATCCCTTCGAAGGAGCCGGCGTCCGGATCGGCCGCGGCAGAGAGACCGACCGGCACGGTTTTCGGGTAAGGTCCGCACCGATGCAGCGACGATTGACATCACAGCCGCTTCCCGTGAGCGCGCAGGACCGCGCCCTGACGCGGCGGCACCTCCTGCCCGCCCAGGCGGCGCTCGAGGATCTCTTCCTCCGGCTCCGGGCCGACACCGACAGGGCGATCGGGCCCACGACCCGCACCTATGCCGGGAAGCCCTACCCCTACGGCTGCTGCCTGGAGATCACGAACGACGTCCTGGAGCGCCTGAAGGCCCGGATCGCCCGGCCCGACCACGAGGGGGTCCGGGCCGTCCGGGCGTTCCTGACCGCCGGCGGCCGCGGGCAGCGGGTCTGGGGCGTGCTGCGGGGCCGGTACTTCCAGAACGCGCTGCAGTTCGGCGGCCTCTACGTGGACGTCGCCAACGACACGGTCGACGGCGCGAAACCGAAGGTCGAGATCCTGCCCATGGCGGAGGCGGGCCTCGAGGCCGTGCGGGACGCCTGGCACTTCGCCGCGGTGGCGGAGGCCTATTGGGGCCTCCGGATCTTCGCCAATCATGCGCTCCCGTCCCTGGCGCCCCTCCTGCCGATGATCGGCCTGCGGCCCGACGGGCGGCTGCGCCTTCGCGGCACCTCGGGCTACATGCTCGACCTGTTCCAGTCCGACGGCTTCGTGCGGGCCGAGGATTGGCTCGGCCGGGGTCCCGTGCCGCCCCGCCCGGTGGTGGAGGCGCTGCGGGCGGCCTGCTCCGAGGAGCTCCTCGCCGCCAATCCGAGCGCCGGCGCGGAGGCGGCCGTTCTCGCCTGCCGCGCGGCGCGGGCATCCGGACGGGCCGCGAGCCGCGAATGGCGAGCGGCACGCCTCGCCGAATTTCAGCAAATCGGCGGCGCGCGGTAGACGCCCTTCGTCGCGCCAGCGTGACGAACGCGAAGCGCCGCGCGGTTGGCCCCCGCTTCGGTCCTCACTTGCGCTCGGACGACCAGGGAAAGTTCACGTACCGGTCGCGCGAGTCGTAGCAGATGTTGCCGTACATCTTGAGGTAGGACGCCCGGCGCACCGGATCGGCGTAGACCGCCGCCGGATCGGCGAGGTCGGCCTCGTAGCGCGCGATGTTGTCGATCGTCAGGGCGCTCGGCAGGATGTCCATGCCCTGCGGAACGCTCTTGCCTTCGAGCCAGTCGGCCGCGTGCTGCCCCATGGCGTAGCCGAAGACGGGCGAGGACAGGGCGATGCTCGCCTTGTAGGGGCTGTTGCGCTTCTTGATCTCGGCGACGGCGCCGGGCTCGCCGTCGATGCCGCCGAGGAACTGGTCGGGCCGGTCCTTGCCGGCGGCCCGCAGCGCGGCGAGGGCGCCGAGCACGACCGTGTCGGCGCCGAGGACGACGTCGATCGTGGGATGCGCCTGGAGAATGGTCTGCATGGTGCGGAAGCCGCCCTCGAAATCCACCGTCGCCGGAGAGATGTCGGCCACGATGGCGGCCCCCGGGACGGTCTTGAGCGCATCGCGCAGGGCCACGAAGCGGGGGGTCAGGAACTCGATGCTGTCGTGGGTCAGCAGGACCACGTTGGCGCGGGGCAGGCGTCGCCGGATATGGGCGGCGGCCGCGTCGCCGAGCGTCTTGCCGGTCAGGTACTGGGGCGCGTTGAGCAGCGAGGTGGCGGGCGGGGCCACGATGGTGCCCACATAGGCGCCGGACCCCATCGTCTCCTGAAGGCTGCGGCTCGAGGAATCCGGGTCCACGGGGGCCACGACCACGCCGCCGGTCCGGTCGGCGCGCAGTTCGCGCAGATGGGCGAGCATCCGGTCGGCGTCGTTGTTGGCCTGCGTGACCCGATAGGCGAGGCCGCGGTCCCGGGCCGCCATGGCGAGCCCGCGATCGACGCCCTGGATGAAGTCGCGCTCGTTGTCCTTGGCGAAGGCGAGCGACCGCGCGAGCCCGGCCGGCGCGGTGCAGCGGGGAGCGCCCGGATCGTGGGGCGCGAAGACCGTCGGCGTCGTGAGGCCGGGGCCGGCATCCTGGGCCGCGGCGGGCACCTGGCTCCCCGCCAGAAGGGCCGCCGCGACGGCGAGGGCCGCGGGCCATCCGGCGAGCCGGCGAGCCGGGGTCGCGATCCGCTTCGTCGGCATGGCCTCCCCCGTTGCCGTCAGGTTGATCGGACGCGGTGCGGCGCACCCGGAAGCGCCCCGGGACCGGTCCGCATCCCATGCCGACCCATATCGGGCCCGGCCTCGTAGAAGTCAAAATCACGGCAGGCCGTGCAGGGTCAAGCCGCGTTCGGGAGTCTCCCGCAAGGGATACGGCGGGCCAGCAGGATCAAGCCGCGTTCGGGACTCTGCCGCGAGGGGTGGAGCAAGGCACGAAAAGGTGATGGCCCCGATCCGTGAGGCGAGGCCCGTTCAGGCGGCGGCGGCTTCCGGCCTTTCCAGACGACGCGGCAGCACGACGCGGAAGGTCGCGCCTTCGCCGAGCGTCGAGGTCACGGTGATGTCGCCGCCGAGGTTCCGCACGATGGTTCTCACATAGGCGAGGCCGACCCCTTCTCCCGGCCGGTCCTGGACGCCGGAGCGCCGGAACAGCTCGAACACGCGTTCGGAATCGGTGCTGGCGATGCCGCGGCCGTTGTCGGCCACCTCGATCGCGACCTTGTCGTCCGGTGCCTCGGTCGTGCGGACCACGATGCGCAATTCGCGGTCGGCGGAATGGTATTTGACGGCGTTGTCGAGGAGGTTGCCCAGCACCTGTTCCAGCGACAGCCGGTCGGTCTCGAGGGCCGGCACGCGCAGGTCGAACGCGATCTCCCCCTGGACCTGGTTGACCTGATGCCGGATCGCCGCCGCGCAGGACCGGAGCAGCGCCTCGAGATCGACGAGCTCCGGCCGCAGAATCCGCTGTCCCTCGCGCGACAGCTTCAGGATGGCGCTGATGAGCGCCTCCATCTTCCGGGTCGAGGTCCGGATGAAGCCGATCGCCTCCGGAAGGTCGACGGTGGCGGCCGCATGCGCCTGCCGCCCGGCCGGATCGGCGGCGTCTCCGGGCGGAGCGGATTTCTCCATCCAGGCGCGCAGCCCTTCGACGCCGGATTCCAGCTCGGTCGTGAAGCCCATGATGTTGACGAGCGGCGCCCTCAGATCGTGCGTCACCAGATGGGCGAAGCGCTGGATCTCGTCGTTGGCGCGCGTCAGATCGGCGGTGCGGTCCGCGACCCGCTGCTCGAGATTGGCCGCGAGGGACTCGACCTCGTCCCGGGCCCTGGTGAGCTCGCGCGTGAAGCGCACCACCATGATGGTGGCGCCGCCCACCACCATGATGATGATGATCCCGCCGACGATCGAGACCCAGCGCAGCCGCGTGGCATTGGCGTTCTGTTCGCCGACGCCCGTGGTGAGCCGGTCGTCGGCCGCCCGGATCACGCCGGAGAAGAACACGTTGGCTTCGTCCATGAGCGCCTTGCCGCGGTTCGTCCGCGTGAGGGCGAGCGCTTCCGCGTCGCGGCGCTCGCGTTTCAGCGCGATCGTCCGGTCCATCTCGGCGTATTTCTCGCCGACGAGGGCCGTGAGCCGCTGCAGCGGCAGCTCCATCTGCCGGTACGCCGCCAGGGTCCGCTTGAGCGTCTCGAGCTCCCGCTGGGCCACCGTCTTGGCGAGGTCGTAGGGAGCGAGATAGATCTCGTTGCCGGTGAGAAGGAAACCGCGCTGGCTGGACTCGGCGGCCTGGACGGCGTTGCGCAGCTCGACGGCCGAACTCCTGGCGTCCCGCGCCTCGATCACGTCCCGGAAATAGACCTGGGCCCGCTCGGCCAGCCAGATCGTCATCCCGACGATGCCGACCAGCGCCAGAAAGCCCACGACCAGCAATGCGATCGAGGCTCTGACGACGGAATGGCTGCTGACGGACATGGCCCTTTGCTTATGCGGAATGCTCGGCCCGCGCCAGGAGCCGCCGGGCCTCGGCGGGATCGGGCGGGCGCCTGGCGGGGGCGCCCAGGCGAGCCGCATCGGACCCGGAGTGCAGCAGGACGGGAAGGGTCATGGCGACCTCGAGGGGAGTGCGCCGATGAATCACGCGGCCGGCCGCCAGGGAGGCCGCCCCGTGCCGGCCTCTCCGAGGGCCCGATTATGCGGCAGGGCGGTCGGGCCTACAAGGGCGCGCCGGCCGCGCGGGCGGCGGGCGGCGGCGCGAGGACGCGACGGCTCCGGTCCGTCAGAGGGGCGCGACGGTGAGGCCGCGCACGCCGTGACGGCCTCGTCTCCTCAGCGAGGCGCGACGGCGAGGCCGCGCACGCCGTGGCGGTCGATCAGCCGCTGCGCGAGGCCGCCCGCCTTCGCCTCGTCGACGAAGGCCTGCAGGAACGCGGCTCCCGCGGCGTTGCCCATCGCCGTCCCGACCGCCTGCTGGACCGCCGTGAACCGTCCGTCGAGGACCCGCGCCCCCGGAAGCTCCTCGAGGTTCGCGATCAGACCGGGGCGAAGGCCGGCAAGGGCGTCCAGCCCCTCGTCGCGGAACAGGCGGAATGCTCCGTCGAGTCCCTCAGCCCGCACCAGGCGCGCGCGGGTGATGTGACGGGTCAGCCAGAGATCGTAGGCGCTCCGGGCATTGACGGCGATGCGGATGCCCTCGCGGTCGACCTCCGCGATCGTCCGCAGGGGCGAACCCGCGGGCACGAGGTAGGTCGCCTCGATCTCCACATAGGCGGTGGTGAAGCGGATCTTCTCGGCGCGCGAGGGTTCCGCGCCGATCAGGCCGATGTCCCACACGTCCTGCCCGGCCTTGTCGGCGAGCTCGCCGGGCGAGGCGAAGGGAACGTAGGCGACGGGAACGCCGAGGCGCGCGGCGATTTCCCGGGCCATGTCGGGCGCCACGCCCCGGGGCTGACCCGCGGAATCGGTTCCCGAGACCAGAAGGAAGTTGCTCATGTTGATGGCGGCCCGGAGAACCCCGGTCGGGGCCAGTTCGGCCGCGGCGTCCTGTGACATCGGCTCGTCCTCGATCTGCGGGCGCGTGGTCGGCGGCACCGGCCTCCCGGCGGTCCGGGTGCCGTGCGGGTTTGCAGGCCCGGACAGCCTGAGACGCGGAGGCCCGCACGGTCAACCCGCCAAAAGCCGTGCGGGGTCCGCGCGTCGACGGCAGCGTCGTCTGCGCGGCCCCGCGGGGCGAGGCGGGTCACGGCCCCCGCGGTTGCATCCCGGTCGAACCCCGGCCAGTCTGATCGCGGAAGATCACCTGCCGTGATCGGAGGGAGCTGCGATGGCGAGCCTGCTCGTTCATGTGATCTGTGGCCCGGAGAATCCGACGAAGGCGGCCCTGGCCTTCTTCGTCGCCGCTTCCGCCGTGGAGGCGGGTCATGCGACGCATGTGTTCCTCGCCGGAGACGCGGTCCAGCTCATGCGCGAGCCCGTGCTGAACGGCCTCGCCGGGCTCGGGACCGGCTCGCTCCGGGAGCATTACGGCAAGATCGCCGCGGGAGGCGGGCGCCTCTATCTCTCCGGCGGCTCGTGCGCCGCCCGGGGCCTGAGCGACGCGGACCTCCAGGGCGTGCCGCACGAGAAGGGAACGCCTGCGATCCTGGTGCGCCTCGTCATGGAATGCGACCGCACGATCGTCTACTGAACCCCGGCGAACAGGAGCGAAAAATGGACCATTCCGCCGGCAGCACCGTCTCGACGTCGTTCCTCGATGCCTTCGCCGAGGCCTGGAACCGGCACGACACGGACGCCATCCTCGCGATGATGACGCCCGACTGCGTGTTCGAGGGCGGCCGGGGATCGAGCGTGAAGGGCACCGTCTACACGGGCCGGGAGGAGGTCCGGCGCGGCGTCGAGGAGGTGTTCGCCAACTTCCCCGACGCGCGGTGGAACGGCCCGACCCACTTCATCGCCGGCGATCGCGGCGTGACCGAGTGGGTGTTCACCGGGACCGGCCGGGACGGGGTGCGGGTCGAGACCCAGGGCTGCGACGTGTTCACGTTCCGCGACGGCAAGATCGCGGTGAAGAACTCCTATCGCAAGCAGCGGATCTGATCCCGCCGCATCGCCTTCCGCCGCCGCGTTACCGCATGGCCGAGAAGCCGGTCGGCTGCAGGATCAGGTTCGAGACGTGGGTGAGGATCGGGCCGTCCTTCTCGCTCTCGGCCCGCTTCTGCACCCATTCGGGATCCGCCATGAAGGCGTTCCACTTGGCCTCGCGCTCGGCGAGCGACTCCCATTCCAGCAGGTAGTAGAGATCCGTGCTCGAATCCCCGATCGCGACGGTCCAGAAGCCCCGCTGCCGGATGCCGAACCGCTCCCAGATCGCGAGGGTGGCGGTCTCGAAGCGCTTCAGGAGCGCGGGCAGGCGTCCGGGAGCACAATGGTAGATGCGAAGCTCGTGGATCATGCGGACGTCCCCTGATGACGGGCCGCATCGTCCGCGAGGATCCGGCAAAGCTCAACCGCCCGGCCGGGGTTATGCACGGCCGCCGCGCTGCGGGGATTGAAGTCGCGGTGCGTCCGCTCATCTTCGGGAGGCGGCGTCCGGCCGGGCATGGCGAGCGGGGCCGATGCGGAAGATCGTCGTTCACAGGGCCGGCGGCTACGAGCAGCTCAAGCTCGAAACCCATCCCGATCCCCGGCCGGGAGACGGGCAGGTCCTCGTGCGCACCGAGGCCGTGGGGGTGAACTACGCCGACGTCTGCGTGCGCTGGGGCGTGTACGAGTCGGCGCGCCGCTATGTGGGCTGGCCGATCACGCCGGGCTTCGAATATGCCGGCCGCGTCGAGGCGCTCGGGAGCGGGGTGCGCCATCTCGCGGTCGGCGATCCGGTCTTCGGCCTCACGCGCTTCGGCGGCTACGCGACCCATGTCTGCGCGGACGCGGACCTCGTCTGGCCCAGGCCCGCGGCCCTCGATCCGGAAGCGGCGGCGGGCTTTCTCGCGGTGCACCTCACCGCCTATCACGGCCTGCTGCAGAACGTCGTGATCCGGCCCGGCATGCGGGTTCTCGTGCATTCCGCGGCCGGCGGCGTCGGCTCGGCGCTCGTGCAGCTCGCCAGGCTGCACGGCCTCGTCGTGGTCGGCGTCGTGGGCGCGAGCCACAAGGTCGCCTATGTGCAGGACCGCGGCGCCGACGCCGTGATCGACAAGTCGCGGCAATCGCTCTGGGACGAGGCCGCGCGCCTGTCGCCCGAGGGCTACGATCTCGTCTTCGACGCCAACGGCCCCGAGACGCTCGCGCGGAGCTATGCCCACCTGCGGCCGACCGGCAAGCTGATGGTGTACGGCTTCCATACGCTGCTGCCCAAGGCCGGCGGCCGGATCAGCTATCTCAAGGCGGGCCTCGGCCTCCTCCGGATGCCGCGCTTCAAGCCGCTCGCGATGACGACGCAGAACAAGGGGGTGGTGGCCTTCAACCTCTCCTTCCTGTTCGACCGCATCGACCTCCTGCACCCGGCCGTGAGCGACCTCGTCGGCTGGGTCGAGGCCGGCCGGATCGGGGCTCCGGGCGTGCGCTCGTTTCCGCTCGCCGAGGCGGCCCTGGCGCACCGGGCGCTCGAATCGGGCGAGACCACCGGCAAGCTCGTGCTCGGCACCGCGGATGCGTGAGGGCCGCCGGCGTCCCCGGTCCGCCCATGACGAAGGCCTCGGGATGCCGTAAGGAAAGGGGTCCCGCTCCCCGCCGTCCGGGAGCCGCCGACCGGAGGAACAGCGTGGCCGACGTTCAGGCCCAAGCCCAGGCCCAGGCCTTTCGCGACAGCCTCGACGGCGGCGGCGAGTGCGGGCGGCTCATCGCGTCGCGGGACTGGTCCGCGACCGCGCTGGGGCCGCTCGACGCCTGGCCGCCGAGCCTCAGGACCGCGACCTCGATCCTGCTCCGCTCGCCCGTGCCCCTGGTGATGCTCTGGGGCGAGGACGGCGTCATGATCTACAACGACGCCTATTCGGCGTTCGCGGCCCGGCGGCACCCGGACCTGCTGGGCTCCCCGGTGCGCGAGGGCTGGCCCGAGGTCGCCGCCTTCAACGACCACGTCATGAAGGTCGGGCTCGCGGGCGGAACCCTGGCCTACCGCGACCAGGAGCTGACGCTCCACCGCCACGGGCGCCCCGAACGGGTCTGGATGAACCTCGACTACTCGCCCGTGCTCGACGAGAGCGGGCGGCCGGCCGGCGTCCTGGCGATCGTGGTCGAGACCACGGCGCGCGTGGCGGCGGAGCGGCGCAACGCCTTCCTGCTCGCGCTCGGCGACGCGCTGCGCCCGCTCGCGGACCCGCTGGAGGTCCAGGCGACCGCGGCGCGCGTGCTGGGCGAGCATCTCGGCGCCGCCCGCGTCGCCTATGCGGAGGATGCGGGCGACGGCGAGACCGTCGTGATCACCTGCAACTACACCGACGGCGTGCCCGACCTCGTGGGGACCTACCGCTACGCCGATTACGGCCCCGACCTGCTCGCCGAGATGCGGGCCGGCCGGGCCCTCGTGCGCCCCGACGTCCGGGGCGACCCGAGCCTCACCGACGCCGAGAAGGCCGCGCACGCGGCGCTCGGGCTCGGCGCCACCCTGAACGTGCCCCTGGTCAAGGCCGGGCGGCTCGTCGCCGTGCTGGCCGTCCACCATGCGGGGCCGCACGCCTTCCCGCCCGACGAGATCGCGCTCGCCCGGGAGGTCGCCGAGCGCACCTGGGCGGCGGTGGAGCGGGCGCGCGCGGAAACGGCGCTGCGGGCGAGCGAGGAGCGGCTCCGGCAGGTCCAGGATGCGGCCGGCATCGGCAGCTTCGATTTCGACCGCGCCACCGGCATCGCGGTCGCCTCGCCGCAATACCTGACGCTCTACGGCCTCGACGAGAGCTGGGGGAACACCTTCAGCTACGAGAAGTGGATCTCGCTCGTCCATCCGCAGGACCGGACGCTCATCGAGGCCGAGACGCGCCGGGCGGTGTCGGATCCGGACCGCGACCACCTCGATTTCGACTTCCGCATCGTCCGCGCCGACACCGGGGAGGTCCGGTGGGCCGCGGCGCGCACCAAGCTGATCCGGAACCGCGACGGAACCTTCGTGCGCTCGGTCGGCGCGCAGTGGGACATCACCGACCGCAGGGCCGCCGAGGAGGCCCTGCGGGAGAGCGAGGCGCGCTTCCGCCTCATGGCGGACGCGGCGCCGCAGATCGTGTGGATCACCGACGCCGACGGGCGGGTGGAGTTCTTCAACAGGCAATGGGCGGATTACGTCGGCTTGCCGGACTGGCCGGCGAGCGCCGCCGACGTGGCGGCGGCCGCAATCCACCCGGACGAGGCCGCGATGACCCTGGCGGCCTTCGACGAGGCCCGCCGCACCGGCGGCGCCTTCCAGGTCGAGCACCGGATCCGCTCGAAGACGGGCGCCTACCGCTGGTTCCTGGTGCGGGCGGAGCCCTACCGCGACCCGGCGACCGGCCGGATCGTGCGCTGGCACGGGGCCTCGGTCGACATCGACGACCGCAAGGTCGCGGAGGCGCGCCTGCGCGCGCTGAACGAGACGCTCGAGGCGGAGGTGGCCCAGCGGACCGCGGAGCGGGACCGCATCTGGCAGCTCTCGCCCGACCTCATGTGCGTGGCCCGGACCGACGGCACGCTGCTGAGCGTCAATCCCGCCTGGGAGCGGCTCCTCGGCTGGACGGCCGACTGGCTCGCCGGCCGCAACGCCGGCGAGATCAAGCACCCGGAGGACGCCGAGCGCACCGCCGCCGAGCTCGCCCGGCTGGCGGCCGGCGGCCATCGCACCATGAACTTCGAGGACCGCTACCGGCACCGCGACGGGAGCTGGCGCTGGATCTCGTGGGTGATCGAGCCCGAGGGCGGCCTGATCTACTGCATCGGCCGCGACGTCACCGCCGAGCGGGCGGCGCGCGAGGCGCTCGCCGCCGCCGAGGCGGCGCGGCGCGAAGCGGATGCGCTCTACCGGGCCTATTTCGAGAACACGCCCGAGGCGCTGTTCGTGGTCGAGGCCCGGGCCGACGGCGCCTTCGTGATCGAGGAGCTCAACCCGGCCCACGAGGCCGGGGTCGGGTTCAGGCTCGCGGAGGTGCGCGGCCGGCGCGTCGAGGACATCCTGCCGCCCGACGTCGCCCGGCGCGTGCTCGACACCTATCGCCGCGTCGTCGAGACCGGCGAGGTCTACCAGTACCGCGAGGTGTTCGATCTCGGCGCCGCCCCGCAGCATTGGGACACCTCGCTCGTGCCGGTCCGCGACGCCTCGGGCCGCGTCGCCCGGGTGATCGGGTCGAGCCGCAACGTCACGCGCCAGGTCAACGCCGAGGAATCCCTGCGCCAGGCCCAGAAGATGGAGGCGGTGGGCCAGCTCACCGGCGGCATCGCCCACGACTTCAACAACCTGCTCGGGGCCGTGGTAGGGTCGCTCGATCTGATCCGCCGCAAGCCCGGGGACATCGAGCGCGTCCGGCGCTTCGCGGAAGCCGGCCTCGAGGCGGCCGAGCGCGGCGCCAAGCTCACGGGCCAGCTCCTCGCCTTCTCGCGCGCGCAGCGCCTCGAGCTGCGGCCGCTCGTGGTGTCGGACCTCGTCGAGGGCATGCGCGACCTGCTCGCCCGCACCCTCGGGCCGATGGTGCGCCTCGGCTTCGCCCTCGAGGGCGACGGGGCGGTGCTCTCGGACCCGACGCAGCTCGAGATGGCGGTGCTCAACCTCGCGATCAACGCGCGCGACGCCATGCCGGAGGGCGGCGCGCTCACCATCGGGACCCGGGTCTGCTCGACCGCGGGCGACGGGGAGCTCGCCGCCGGCGACTACGTCGAGCTGTCGGTGAGCGACACCGGGACCGGCATGCCGCCGGAGGTCGCGGCCCGCGCCTTCGACCCGTTCTTCACCACCAAGGGCGTCGGCAAGGGCACGGGGCTGGGCCTCTCCCAGGTCTACGGCATCGCCAAGCAGGCCGGCGGGACGGTGCGGATCGAGAGCCGGCCGGGCGCCGGCACCATCGTGCGGATCGTCCTGCCGCGGACCCGGGCGGCCGTGGAGGCCCGAGCGGCCTCCCCGGCCGACGAGGCCGCGCCGTCGGAGGACGGCGCCACGATCCTGGTGGTCGACGACGACCGGGACATCCGGCGCATGCTGGTCGCCTCGCTCGTCGCGCTGGGCTACGGGGTCCTGGAGGCGCCGGACGGTCCCGCAGGGCTGGCGGCGCTCGAGGCGGGATCGCCCGATCTCATGATGGTCGACTTCGCCATGCCGGGCATGAACGGGGCCGAGGTCGCGAAGGCGGCGCGGGAGCGCCGCCCGGACCTGCCGATCGTGTTCGCGAGCGGCTACGCCGACACCGCCGCGATCGAGGCGGTGGCGGGCAACGACGCGCTCATCCTGCGCAAGCCCTTCCGAATCGACGATCTCCAGGCCGTGCTCACGACAGCGCTCATGGGCCGTCCCCCGCCGGGCCGGCCCTGAGAGGGGCGCGTCATCCCGGCCGGGGGCCGATCCCTGGCCCTCGCGGGCGCCGAGGACCCGTCCCGGACCCTCTCAGGCGTCGAGGCCGAACGGATCGTCGACGGAATGGGCCGGCGGGGTGAACCAGCGCGCGCCCGACTCGGTGATCACCATGTGGTCTTCGAGCCGCACGCCGAACTCGCCGTAGATGCAGATCGTCGGCTCGTTGGAGAACGTCATGCCGGGGCGCAGCACAGTGCGGTCGCCCTTCACGAGATAGGGCCATTCGTGCACGTCGAGGCCGATGCCGTGGCCGGTGCGGTGCGGCAGGCCCGGCGTGGCGTAGCCCGGCCCGAAACCGCCGCCGGCGATCACGGCGCGGGCCGCGATGTCGATGTCCTCGCAGCGGTTGCCGGGCCTGGCCGCGCGGAAGCCGGCGGCCTGCGCCTCCTTCTCGAGGTTCCAGACGTCGCGCTGGCGCTGCGTCGGCCGGCCGAACACGTAGGAGCGGGTGATGTCGGAGACGTAGCCGTCCACCGGGGCCCCGACGTCGACCAGGACCATGTCGCCGTCCCGGAGGGTCTGGGGGTGGGGGACCCCGTGGGGGTAGGCGGTGGCCTCGCCGAACAGGACGATGTTGAACGGCGGGTCGCCCTCCGCGCCGAGCCTTCGGTGCGCGGCGACGAGGAAGGCCTGCACCTCGGTCGTGGTGATGCCCTCGCGCAGGATGCGCGCCGCCGCCTTGTGGGCCTCGAGCGTGATGGACTTGGCGGTCTGCATCAGGGCGAGCTCGTGCTCGGACTTGACCGCGCGGCAGGCGCCCGTGATCTCGATCGCGTTCGTGAACGTGAAGGCGTTGCCCGCCCGCCGCAGCCGGTCGAAGGTGAAGAACGGCGTCGCCTCGTCGACCGCGATGGTGCCCCGCTCGACCCCGAAGGAGCGCACCGCGTCGATCACAGCGGCGGCGGGATCCTCGTCCTCCTCCCAGCGCGCCACCTTGTCGCCGAAGCTCGTGAGGGTGAGGAGCTTCTCGACCTCGAAGGCGGGCGAGAGATAGACGATCTCGCCGCTCGCCGGGAGGATCGCGCCGTGGGCGCGCTCGGAGGGGCGCATGCGCAGGCCGGTGAAATAGGTGAGGCTCGACGAGGCGTCGAGCCAGAGCGCGTCGATCCCCTGCTCGCGCATCAGGCGCTGCGCCGCATCGATGCGTCTCAGGCGCTCGTCGACGCCGATGGGCGGCACGTCGCCGCGAAGGTTCTTCAGCCCGGCGAGGACGTCCTCCGCGGTCGAGCCGCCGACTCCGATGGTCATGTGCGTCTTCCTCAAAAGCCGATGTCCCCGCCGTCCTGGCAGGGGTGCGGCCCGGAGGCAAGCGTTCCGGCGACCCCGCCCCGTCGTCCCGGCGCCGGGATGCCCGAGGGCATGGTCCGTGCAGAGCCCCGTCGGTGACGGAGGGAACCGGCTCCTGTCGGGGCCGCGGAGAGCTCCGCATCCGGCGCCGCACCGTGCGCCTCCACCGGTCCCGCGCCGCCCCCTAGGTTCTCAGGCCGGAGCAGAGCATGGCGAACTGCTTCGCGACCACGTCGGCATGCCCGGGCGTGAACTCGCCCGAGACCGGCCGGCCCGACAGCGTCCGCCACTCCCCGTCGACACGCCGGAACGTGTAGCCCATCGGGCTGTGGAGCACGGCCTCCGGGCAATTGGCGCGGACCTCGTAGCGCCGCGCCTGCAGGGGGCGCTCCTCCTGGCTCTTGCGGCAGAGCGTGATGGTCTGGTTGTCCTGAACGTTGCCGTGGAAGGGGAAGGAGGGCGAATAGAACTTCCAGCCGATGCGCTCGCACATCTCCTTGATGTCGTGGGACGTGAACTCGCCGACCATGCGGGCGGAGGCCGAGCCGAGGCCGGTCTGCTCGACCAGGGTCGCGCGGCCGTTCTCCTCGTGGAGCGGGAACGAGCCCGCGCGCTGCGCCGCCGGCTGCGCCGAGGCCGGGGCTGCCGCGAGGACGAGGGCCGCGGCGGCGCATCCGAATCGAGCGAACCTCATCGTCCTCTCCCGCCGGCATCCTGTCGGCTCCGTCGCGAGCCGGAAGGCTCTGCGGCCGGCGCCGCCGGTTCCATCGGCAGCGATGAATGCGCGCAGCGCGCCATGCCCGCAAGGCGAACCTCGCGACAGGGTGAACACCGTCGGAGAAGCGGGTGACCCTCGCGCGTCAGGCCGGAACGGGGACGGATTCCGGCAGCAGGCCTTCGCTCTTCAGGTCGCTCCACAGGCCCTGCGGCACCTTGTGGCGCAGGGCCGCCGCGTTGCGCTCCACCTCCGCGGGCGTGACGCCGCCGAGGATCACGGAGGCGATGGCCGGGCCCGCGAGCGCGAAGTGCAGGGCCGCGACCGCGAGCGGCACCGCGTGCGCGTCGCAGACCCGCTCGATCCGGGCGACCTGCGCCATGATCTCCGGCGGCGCCTCGCGGTAGTTGAAGCGCGCGCCCGGCCGGGCCCCGGTGGCGAGGATGCCGGAATTGTAGACCCCGCCGAGGATCACGCCGATGCCCTTCTGCGCCGCGAGCGGCAGGAAAGCGTCGAGCGCATCCTGCTGCAGCAGGGAATAGCGCCCCGCGAGCAGGGCGCAGTCGAAGTCGCCGGCCTGCGCGAAGCGCACGCACATCTCGGCTTCGTTGAGGCCGACGCCGATCGCCCGGATCGCGCCTTCGCCGCGCAGCCGGTCGAGGGCGCGGTAGGCGCCTTCCATGGCTTCCCGGAAGCGCGCGTCCACGCCCTCGCGCCCGTGGGTCCAGACGTCGACGTCGTGGATGAGGAGGATGTCGATGCGGTCGAGGCCGAGGCGCAGCAGCGACTGCTCGAAGGAGCGCAAGGTGCCGTCGTAGGAATAATCCACCACGGAGGCGTGCGGCACGCCGCCCGCGAAGCCCGGGCCCCCGGCGGTGCCGCCGGCGGCGCGCGGGTTCATGTGCCGCCCGACCTTGGTGGAGAGGACGTAAGCATCCCGCGGCAGGGCGCGCAGCACGGCCCCGAAGCGCAGTTCCGACAGGCCGTTGCCGTAATGGGGCGAGGTGTCGAAGAGGTTCGTGCCGGCGGCGTGCGCGGCCCGGATCGTGGCGAGCGCCTCCGCCTCGTCGAGGCGGGCGTAGAGGTCGCCGAGCGGCGCCCCGCCGAAGCCGAGGCAGGTGACGGGGATCTGGGTACGTCCAAGGGGGCGGGTCGGCAGCATCGGGACAGACCGTGGGGTTCAAGAGAAGGTCGGGCGAAGGGCCGTTCCACCGCATCGGCGGGGAAGAAGCAAGGGCGACCGGCGGTTCACGCCGAGCCCGGTTTGGTCCGGAATGGTCCGGAATGGACCGGCCGGTCCAGGGGGCTTTAGCCCCGCGCCGGAAGGTCGCCGTAGGCCCGCGGTAGGGTGAAGCCGTGCCCGAGCGGGTCGTCGGCCTCGATCACGAAGGCCGCGGTGCCGGCAAAGGCCGAGGTGCCGGACACCCGGACCGTCACCGATCCGCCTCCGGGACCAGGGGCATGGCTCGCGACGCTCCCCGCGAAGGGAAGGCCCGTCGGCCCGTAGAACAGGCGCTCCGTCCCGGGCGCGATCAGGCCCCGGGCATGGTCGCGCGCCATGCGGGCGGTGACGCCGCTGCCGGTCGGGCTGCGGTCGATCTGCCCCTCGGCGAAGACGCAGAGATTGTAGGTGGGCGCCGGCGGAGCCGCGTCGTCGGTCAGGATCGTGCCGTAGAGAAAGCCGAGATCGGCCGCCTCCGGGTGGGTGATCCGCACCGATCCGCGCAGCGTCTGCGTGACCGCGGTCGCGGCGGCGACGAGATCGGCGATCGGGGTGGCGAAGAAGTCGAGCCCCAGGGCGGAGGAGGGCAGGATCGCGTAGAAGGCGCCGCCATAGGCGATGTCGAGCCGCACGCCGCCGAAACGCCCCCCGTCCACCACGAGATCGCGGTGGCTCAGGAACGCCGGCACGCTCTCGAACGCCGTCGAGACCACCCGGCCCGCTTCGACCCGGCACGCGACCCGCACGAGGCCGCAGGGCAGCTCGATGCAGAAGCGCGTCTCGGGCTCCGCGGCCGGCACCCGGCCGCTCTCGACGAGCCAGCGCCCGAGCGCGATCGTGGCGTGGCCGCACATGGTGGAATAGCCCTCGTTGTGCATGAACAGGGCGCCGATCGCGGCCTCCGGCGTCGAGGGCTCGACCGGGATGACGCCGTACATCCCGGCATGGCCGCGCGGCTCGAGCATGAGCGCCCGGCGCAGGTGGTCGAACCGCTCCCGGGCGTCGCGCCGCTTGTCGAGGATCCCGGCCCCGCGCAAGGGAGGATAGCCGCCCGTCACGATCCGGACCGGCTCGCCGGCGGTGTGCATGTCGGTGACGTGAAGCTCCATCGGGCCGCCCTCTCCTGCCGGGCTTCGGCATAGCCCGAGCGGGTCCCGTCCGGAAGGGCGCCTCGCCCGGCCCGGATCCCGCGGCTTTCCGAAACCGCCCGCCCTGGTATCATGGCGGCATGACGATCTCTCCGCCGGAGCCGGCACGCGCCCCCGGACCATGGCCGGCATGACGGTCCCCCTGCCCGGGCGACGCCCGTGACCGGGCCCGCCGACGTGGCGAGGCGGTCCTCGGCGCTGGCGCAGCGCCTGCGCATCCGCCAGCTCCAGGTCATCGTCGCGATCGCCGAGCAGCGCAGCCTGCTCGCGGCCTCGCGCTCCTTGGGGATCAGCCAGCCCGCCCTCTCGAAGGCGCTGCAGGAGATCGAGGACACGTTGGGCGTCCGCATCTTCGACCGCATGTCCCGCGGCGTCGTCCCGAATGCCTACGGCCAGGCCATCCTGATCCGGGCCCGGACCGTGCTCGCGGAGCTGAACCGCATCGGCGACGACCTCGTCCAGATCGCACAGCAATCGGCCGGCACGGTGGTGATCGGGGCGCTGCCGACCGCCGCGGCCGGCATCCTGCCCGCGACGCTCGCGCGGCTGCGCGCCCGCCATCCCCGCCTCGGGGTGAAGGTCCTGCAGGGGCGCACCCACGACCTCCTGCCGCTCCTCGAGAGCGGCGGCCTCGACGTTGTGGTGGGGCGCCTCTATCCCCCCGATACCCCGGACGACTTCCACCGCGAGGTGCTCTACGACGAGCCGATCTCCGTGCTCGCCCGCGCGGGCCACCCGATCTTCGAGAGCGGAGCGGATGGCGCGCTCGCGGCCTACGACCTCGTGCTGCCGTCGCTGGAGCAGCGGATGGGGCAGGAGGTCGACCAGGTGCTCGGCGCGTTCGGGGACCGGCTGCCGAAGCCGCTCCTGCGCGCCTCGTCGCTCTCCTTCATCCGCGAGCTGATCCTGTCCGGCGACGGGCTCGCCATCCTGCCCCGCCTCACCATGGCGGGGGACCTGCTCCGGGGCACGATCCGGGTCGTGCCGGTGGAAATCCAGACGCCGCGCCGGCCCGCGGGCCTGATCACGCTGCGGCACCGGGCCCGCTCGCCGGGCCTCACGGCGCTCGAGGCGGCGCTGCGGGACTACCTCGCCGAGGCGCGCAGCACCGGGCTGTTCGACACGGCGCCTGAGGTCCGGCGCGCGGGTATCACTTCCGGGTTATAGATATCGTCCGCGAACCTATAAGACACCCGAGCGCGCCCGACTTAGCCTCGTCGCGCCCGTTTGAATGCCCTTCGAGAGGCGCGAAACCCATGGACATGCTGCTGGACCGGCCCGGCCTCGACGGGGCTGCCCTCGATCTCCTCTTCCGCGAGGCCCGGACCCACTATGCCTGGCAGGACCGCCCGGTGCCCGAGAGCCTGCTGCGCCGGCTCTACGAGACCGCCCGGATGGGCCCGACGAGCGGCAACTGCAATCCCATGCGGGTGGTGTTCGTGACCACGCCCGAGGGCAAGGAGCGCCTGCGGCCGGGGCTGAAGCCCGGCAACGTCGACAAGACCATGGCGGCACCCGCGACCGCGATCGTCGGCACCGACATGGAGTTCTACCGGCACATCCCGCGGCTCGCTCCCCACAACGCCGACCGGGTCAAGGCTTACGAGGCCGATCCCGACCTGACCTACCGGGCCGCCTTCCGCAACGCCACGCTCCAGGGCGCCTATCTCATCATGGCGGCCCGGGCGCTCGGGCTCGATTGCGGCCCGATGTCGGGGTTCCTGCACGACGTGGTCGACGAGACGTTCTTCGCCGGGACCGCTGTCAAATCGAACTTCCTGATCAATATCGGCTACGGCGACTCCGATCGCCTGAGGCCCCGCGCCGACCGCTTCGCCTTCGACGAGGTCTGCCGCATCGTCTGAAGCGGGAGCCGCGCCGAAGGCCGACCCGGCAGGAGAACCGACGAACCCGGAGCCGGCGCCGAGCGCCCATCCGGCAGGAGACACGATGAACCCGGAGCCCATCTTCGACCTCGCGCATCTCGCGCATGTGGAACTCCTCACCCCCAAGCCCGAGGAGAGCCTGCGCTTCTTCGTCGACGTGCTCGGCATGACGGAGAGCGGCCGGGAGGGGAACTCGGTCTACCTGCGCGGCTGGGACGATTACGAACATCATTCCCTGAAGCTGACGGCTTCCCGGACCTCCGGCCTCGGCCACATGGCCTTCCGCACCCGCTCGCCCCAGGCGCTCGAACGGCGCGTCGCCGCGCTGAAAGGCAGCGGCTTCGACATCGGCTGGACCGACGGCGATAGGGGCCACGGGCCGGCCTTCCGCTGCCGGGATCCCGACGGGCACGTGATCGAGCTCTATTACGAGACGAAGTGGTACGAGGCTCCGCCGGAACTCAAGCCCGCGCTCAAGAACCAGGCCCAGCGCTATCCGGCGCGGGGGGTGAGCGTGCGCCGCCTCGACCACATGAACGGGCTCGCCGCCGACATCCGCGCCAACCGGATCTTCTTCGAGACCTATCTCGGCTGCCGCCTCACCGAGCAGATCGTGCTCAACGACGGCACGGAGGCCGGCATGTGGATGACGGTCACCAACAAGAGCTACGACTTCGCCTATACCCGCGACCACACCGGCTCCAAGGGCCGCTTCCACCACGTCACCTACGCCCTCGACAGCCGCGAGGACGTGCTGCGCGCCGCCGACGTCTTCCTCGAGAACGGCGTCTTCATCGAGACGGGCCCCCATAAGCACGCGATCCAGCAGACCTTCTTCCTCTACGTCTACGAGCCCGGCGGCAACCGGGTCGAGGTCGCCAATGCGGGCGCGCGCCTGATCCTCGCGCCGGACTGGAAGCCGATCACCTGGACCGAGGAAGAGCGCAAGAAGGGGCAGGCCTGGGGCCTCAAGACGATCGAGTCCTTCCACACCCACGGGACGCCGCCCGTGGAGGCCAAGAACCACTGAACGCGGGAACACTGCCATGAAGAACGTCGTCGTCCGCAACGTCGACCGGCCGCCGCTGGACCAGGTCGACGCCTTTGCGGAATTCGGGGTCGCGACCGTGCACGAGGCGATCGGGCGCCGCGGCCTGATGGCGAGCCGCCTGCGCCCGATCTATCCGCGCGCCGCCGCGGTCGGCACGGCGATAACGATCTCGGTTGCGCCCGGCGACAACACCATGCTGCACGTGGCCGTGGAGCTCTGCCGCGAGGGCGATTTCCTCGTGGTGAGCCCGACCTCCCCGTGCGAGGACGGCTATTTCGGCGACCTCTTCGCCACCGCCTACAAGGCGCGCGGCGTGCGCGGCCTCGTGATCGACGCCGGCTGCCGCGACATCCGCGCCCTCGAGGAGATGAGCTTCCCGGTCTGGTCCAAGGCCGTGTTCGCGCAGGGCACCGTCAAGGAGACGCTCGGCACCATCAATCTCCCCATGATCTGCGCCGGCCAGCTCGTGACCCCGGGGGACGTGATCGTCGCCGATGACGACGGCGTGCTCGTGGTGCCGCAGGCCGAGATCGCGGAAGCCCTCAAGGCGGCCCGCGCCCGCTCCGACAAGGAGAGTGCCAACCGCAAGCGCTTCCTCGCCGGCGAGGTCGGGCTCGACGTCTACGGCATGCGCGAGCGCCTGGCCCAGAAGGGCCTCACCTATGTGGACCACATCTCGGAACTCGGCGGAGGCAAGTGATGCGGCGAGCGATCCCTTGCATGCTCACACGATTCGACCGAGGAGTCCGGTGATGCAGCGCGCGACCCCCTGCACGCCCATCGCGCACAGCTGCGGAGAATGGTGATGCAGCGCGCGATTCCCTGCACGCTCATGCGCGGCGGCACCTCGAAGGGGCCGTTCTTCCTCGCCAGCGACCTGCCCGCCGACGTGGCGACGCGCGACCGGGTTCTCCTCGCCGCGCTCGGCTCCCCCGACGCCCGACAGATCGACGGCATCGGCGGCGCGGATTCGCTCACCAGCAAGGTCGCGGTGGTGGGGCCGTCGACGCGCCCCGACGCCGACGTCGACTACCTCTTCCTCCAGGTCGTCGTTGACGCCCCACGCGTGGACCCGTCGCAGAACTGCGGCAACATGCTGGCGGGCGTCGGGCCGTTCGCGATCGAGCAAGGCCTCGTGCCCGCGCGCGACGGCATCACGCCGGTGCGCATCCACATGGTCAACACGGCGAGCGTCGCGGTCGCGCACGTGCCGACGCCGGGCGGGCGCGTCGCTTACGACGGCGATGCGCGCATCGACGGGGTGCCGGGCACGGCCGCGCCGATTCCGGTCGATTTCCTCGACGTCGCGGGCGGGAGCTGCGGCGCGCTGCTGCCGACCGGCAACGTCCGCGACGTGATCGAGGGCGTCGCGGTCACCTGCATCGACAACGGCATGCCGGTCGTGGTGATGCGCGCCGCCGATCTGGGCCGGACCGGTGCGGAGGCGCCGGCGGATCTCGAGAAGGACCGCGCCCTGAAGGAGCGCGTCGAGGCGATCCGCCTCGCAGCCGGGCGCATGATGAATCTCGGCGACGTTACGAACAAGACCGTGCCGAAGATGTGCCTCGTGGCGCCGCCGCAGAACGGCGGCGCGGTCTCGACCCGCACCTTCATTCCCCACAAGGTCCACACCTCCATCGGCGTGTTCGGGGCGGTGAGCGTCGCCTCGGCCTGCGTGCTCCCGGGCTCGGTCACCGAGGGCGTGGCTCGGGTGAGGATCGAGGAGGGCCGGGCCCGCCTCGACATCGAGCACCCGACCGGCTTCTTCACCGTCGACACCGAGGTCGAGACCGGCCCCGACGGCCCGCGTTTCAAGCGCTCGGCGCTGCTGCGCACGGCGCGGGCGCTCATGCGGGGCGAGGTGCTCGTTCCCGCCTCCGTCTGGAACGCGGCCGCCTGACCGCCCGCCTTTTCGAGGAACCGCCATGACGAGCCCCGCCACCAATGCCCTCAGCCGCATCGCGCTCATCGGCCTCGGCGAGGCCGGCCAGATGCTCGCGCGGGAGTTCACGGCCGCCGGCGGCCTGAAGCTCACCGCCTACGACATCGCCTTCGCGGATCCGGCGAGCGGCCCGAGCCGGGCGGCGCGGGATCTCGGCATCGCCTCCGCGGCCTCGGCCGCGGAGGCGATCGCGGAGGCCGAACTCGTGATCAGCGCGGTCACGGCGAGTTCCGCCCTCGACGCCGCCCACTCGGTCGCACCGCATATGGCCCCGGGCGCCGTGTTCCTCGACCTCAACTCGGTCGCCCCGGGCACCAAGCGCGAGGCCTTCGCGACGATCGAGGCCGGGCGCGGGCGCTACGTCGAGGCCGCCGTGATGGCGCCGGTCTATCCGAAGCGCCTCGGCACGCCGATCCTGCTCGGCGGCCCGCACGCCGCTGGCTTCCTCGAGAGCGCGCAGACGCTCGGCTTCACGGTCTCGGTCTTCTCGGACAAGGTCGGCTCGGCCTCCGCGGTCAAGATGTGCCGCAGCGTGATGGTCAAGGGCATGGAAGCGCTCTCCATGGAGTGCTTCCTGGCCGCCCGCCGCGCCGGGGTCGAGGCCGAGGTGATCGCCTCCCTGCAGGCGAGCTTCCCGGGCATGAACTGGACCGCCGCGGGCGAGTACAACCTGGAGCGCATGACGACCCACGGCATCCGGCGCTCCGACGAGATGCGCGAGGTCGCCAAGACCGTCGAGGAACTCGGAATCGCTCCCCTGATGGCCAGCGCGACCGCCGAGCACCAGGCCACGATGGGGCACCTGCGGCTCAAGGAGCGCCTCGGCGGCACCCTGCCCCAGGGCCTCGGCGCCGTCCTCGACGCCATCGGTGCCCTGGAGCCGTGGCGCAACGAGCGGTCCGAAGCGGCTGAGTGAGCCGGATCGGAGCTTCGGACCCTGGTAAGGAGCGGCTCGTAGGGGCCGCGTGAGCCGGACCCGCGGGCGCGAAACGTGAGGAAACGATGATCGATCTCTACTACTGGACCACGCCGAACGGCCACAAGGTCACGATCTTCCTCGAGGAAGCCGGGCTGCCCTACCGCATCCGCCCGATCAACATCTCGAAGAACGAGCAGTTCGCGCCGGATTTCCTCGCGATCTCGCCCAACAATCGCATCCCGGCGATCGTCGACCACGAGCCGCAGGGCGGCGGCGAGCCCGTGCCGCTCTTCGAATCGGGTGCGATCCTGCTCTACCTCGCCGAGAAGACCGGCCGCTTCATTCCCGCCGACATGCGGGGCCGCGCCGACATGCTGCAATGGCTGTTCTGGCAGATGGCGGGCCTGGGCCCCATGGCGGGCCAGAACCACCATTTCGGCACCTTCGCGCCCGAGAAGATCCCCTACGCGATCGAGCGCTACGTGAAGGAGACGGCGCGGCTCTACGGGGTTCTCAACAAGCGCCTCGCCGACCGGGAGTTCGTCGCCGGCGCCTATTCGATCGCCGACATGGCCTGCTATCCCTGGATCGTGTCCCACGAGCGCCAGAGCCAGAACCTCGACGACTTCCCCCACCTGAAGCGCTGGTTCGAGACCATCACGGCCCGCCCCGCGGTGGTGCGCGCCTACCACAAGGCGCCCGCCATCAACGCGCAGACGATCCTCCCGAAGGGGATGCCTGCGCCCGCGGCCTGAACGGGAGCCGGTATCACCGGAAGGTTATAGATATTTCTCCCCTCCGTATAAGACAGGCCTCCGGCGCGAGCGTAGCCTGGGCGCCTTGAGACCCCATCCTCCGTGCGACGGTCCCGGCTTGCGATGCCGGGGCCTCGCCGCAGCAGCGAGGCGGCCGATGAGCGCTGACGCCCCCATGAACGAGACCGCGATCCGCGCCCTGGCGCAGGGCATCGACGCGATCCTACCCACGCACCGCGACCTCTATTACGGCGGCCGGTGGCAGGTGCCCCAGGGCGGCCGCTACGTGGAGTTCTTCAATCCCGGCTCGGGCGAATCCCTCGGGCAGGTCGCCGAGGCCGGGTCCGGCGACGTCGACCGCGCCGTCGCGGCCGCCGCGCAGGCCTACGAGGAATGGCGCCTGGTGCCCCCGGCGGAGCGCGCCAAGATCCTGCGCCGCATGGCGGGGATCGTGCGCGAGCACGCCGAGGAGCTCGCGATGATCGATGCCGCGGACAGCGGCAACCCGGTGCACGAGATGGTGGGCGACGCCCTCAACGCCGCCGCGCAGCTCGACTTCTTCGCCGGCCTCGTGACCGAGATGAAGGGCTCCTCGGTGCCGCTCGGGCCCGATTCGGTGAACTTCTCGGTGCGCGAGCCCCGCGGCGTCGTCGCCCGCATCATCCCGTTCAACCATCCCTTCATGTTCTGCGCCGCCAAGTCGGCGGCGCCCCTCGCCGCCGGCAACACCGTCGTGGTGAAGCCGCCGGACCAGGCGCCGCTCTCGTCCCTGCGCTACGCCGAGCTCGTCGGCCACCTCCTGCCCGCCGGCGTGTTCAACGTGGTGCCCGGCGGCCGCGAGGTCGGCGCTGCGCTCGTTCAACACCCGGACGTCGCCATGGTGGCCCTGATCGGCTCGGTGAACGCCGGCAAGGCGGTGATGCGCACGGCCGCCGACAGCCTCAAGCCGGTGCTGCTCGAGCTTGGCGGCAAGAACGCGCTTATCGCGATGCCCGATTCCGACCCCGACGAGGTCGCGGCCGGCGTGGTCGCGGGCATGAACTTCACCTGGTGCGGCCAGTCCTGCGGCTCCACGAGCCGGGCCTTCGTCCACGCCGACATCTACGACGCGGTGCTCGAGCGCGTGAAGGCGCGGGTCCAGCACTTCAAGCCTGGGCTCCCCACCGACCACAAGACCACCATGGGCGCGATCGTCAGCCAGGCGCAGCTCGACCGGGTGCTCGGCTACATCGAGGCCGGAAAGAGCGAGGGCGCGCGCCTCCTCCACGGCGGAAGGCGGCCCGAGGACCCGGCGCTCGCCGGGGGCTACTTCGTCGAGCCCACCGTCTTCGCCGACGTGACGCCGCGGATGCGCATCGCGCGTGAAGAAATCTTCGGCCCCGTGCTGTCGATCTTCCGCTGGAGCGACGAGCCCGAGATGCTGCGCCAGGTGAACGGCGTCGAATACGGCCTCACCTGCTCGATCTGGACCAACGACGTCCGCAAGGCCCACCGCCTCGCGGCGTCGGTCCAGGCCGGCTTCGTGTGGATCAACGAGGTCTCGCGCCATTTCCTCGGCACGCCGTTCGGGGGCTACAAGCAATCCGGCATGGGCCGCGAGGAATGCCTCGAGGAACTCCTCAGCTTCACCCAGGAGAAGCACATCCACGTCAACCTGAAGCGGCCGGCCCGAACCTGAGACGGCTCCGCGCCCGCTTCCCCATCGAGCGAAAGCTCCAACGACCCCGAGGCGAAGGAAGCCTCGAGAAGGATCGCCGGCCGAAAACGACCGGCCCACACCGACAACCGGAGGACTGGAATGCCGATCGCCTTCTCTGCCCGCTGCGGCCTCGCCGCCCTCGCGCTGGTGCTCGCCGGCACGGCCGCTCACGCCCAGGGCGCCGCGCAATACCCCTCGAAGCGCGTCAACCTCGTGGTCGGCTTCGCGGCCGGCGGCTTCGCCGACACGCTCGCCCGCACGGTGGGCCAGAAGCTGCAGGAGAAGTGGGGCCAGCCCGTGACGGTGGAGAACCGCGCCGGCGCCGGCGGCAACACCGCCGCCAAGTTCGTCACGGGCGCGGCGCCCGACGGCCACACGATCCTCGTGACCACGACCGCGATCGCGATCAACGAGACGCTCTACAAGCAGCGCGACTACCGGCTCGACGAGCTCACCGCGGTCGCGATGCCGGCCTCCTCGCCGGAATCGATCGCGGTCCATCCGAGCAAGCCTGCGGGCAGCCTCAAGGAGTTCCTCGACTGGGCCAAGGACCGGGAGATCACCTTCGGGACCGCCGGCGTCGGCTCGGGTTCGCACCTCGCCGCGGAGTACTTCTTCAAGAACATCGCCAAGATCAAAGCCAACCACGTGCCCTTCCGGGGCGGGGCGCTCTCGGTCCAGGCCGCGGTCGGCAACCAGATCGACGTGGTGGCCTCGTCCTTCGGCTCCGCGCCGCAGGTCGCCGAGGGCAAGCTGAAGGGGCTGGCGGTCGCCGGTACGGAGCGCTCGGTCTCGATGCCCCAGGTCCCGACCTTCTCGGAAGCCGGGTTCAAGGACTTCGTGGCCGAGTCCTGGGTCGGGTTCTTCGTGCCCGCCAAGACCGATCCGGCGATCGTCGAGAAGCTCAACGCCGCGATCAACGAGATCGTCACCGAGCCGCAGGGCAAGCAGCACCTGACCGGCCTCGGCTACCAGCTCGCCACCCGCTCGGTGGTGGATTCCAACAAGTACCTGGCCTCCGAGGTGCAGAACTGGGGCACCATGGTGAAGGCCGTGGGCATCACGGTCGAGTAGCGGCTCCTCCGCGCGGTCCCGCCGGACAGGCCGGGCCGCGCGTTGTCCCAAGGAGGCACGAACCATGCGCGGACTGATCCGAGCCCCTCAGAACTTCTGGTCCGGCTTGGCGCTCATCGCCTTCGCGGCCTTTGCGGTCTGGGGCGTGCGCAACCTCTCGCAGGGAACGCTCACCTCGATCGGGCCCGCGATGCTGCCGCGCTGGGTCGCGATCGGGATTGGATTGTGCGGCCTCGTGCTCGTGATCGGCTCGTTCCTGCGCGAGGGCCGGCCGCTCGAGCGCTGGCACGTGCGGGGTCCGCTCTTCGTCTGCCTCGCCATGCTGGTCTTCGCGTTCGGGATCCGCAGCTTCGGCTTCCTCGTCGCGGCGCCCCTCGCGATGGTGGTCTGCGGCATCGGCAGCAGCGAGGTGCGCTGGCGGGAACTCCTCGTCTTCGCGCTCGCGCTCACGATCTTCTGCGTCGGCCTGTTCCGCTACGCGCTCAACCAGCCGATCCCGGTGCTGCTCCTTCCCGGCCTCGCGATCGAGATCTGAGCCCGATGTACCCGCCGCCCGCTGCGTGCTCCGGCCGCACGACCCGGATCTAGGCCCGATGTTCGATTTCGTCTCCCATCTCGCCTTCGGTCTCGGCGTCGCGCTGACGCCCACGAACGTGGCCCTTTGCTTCGTGGGCTGTCTCCTCGGCACGCTGGTCGGCGTCCTGCCGGGCGTCGGGCCGATCGCGACCATCGCGATCCTCCTGCCCATCACCTTCGGGCTCGAGCCGGTCTCGGCGCTCATCATGCTGTCGGGCATCTACTACGGCGCGCAGTACGGCGGCTCGACCTCCTCGATCCTGCTCAACATCCCCGGCGAATCGAGCGCCGTCGTCACGGCGCTGGACGGTCACCAGATGGCGCGCCAGGGACGCGCCGGCGTGGCGCTCGGCATCGCGGCGATCGGCTCCTTCTTCGCCGGCACGGTCGCGACGGTCGTGATCGCCGCGCTCGCGGGGCCGCTCACCGAGGTCGCGCTCGTCTTCGGCCCGGCCGAGTACTTCTCCCTCATGGTCATGGGCCTCGCCTTCGCGGTGGTGCTGGCGCGCGGGTCGATCGTCAAGGCGATCGCGATGATCCTCGTCGGCATCCTGCTCTCGACCATCGGGCCGGACCTCACCACGGGCCAGAACCGGCTCACCTTCGGCTTCGCCTGGCTGTCCGACGGCATCGAGATCGCGGTGCTCGGCATGGGCCTGTTCGGCATCGCCGAGGTGTTCCGCAACCTCGAATCCGTGGAGCGGCGCGAGGTCGTCCAGGGCACCATCGGCCGCCTCCTGCCGGGCGCCGAGGAGTTCCGCCAGAGCGCGAAGCCGATCCTGCGCGGCACGCTTCTCGGCGGCGTGCTCGGCATCCTGCCCGGCAACGGCGCGGTGCTCGGGCCCTTCGCGTCCTACACGCTGGAGAAGAAGCTTGCGGACGATCCCGACCGCTTCGGGCGCGGGGCGATCGAGGGCGTGGCGGGTCCGGAATCGGCCAACAACGCCGGCGCCCAGACCTCGTTCATCCCGCTCCTCACGCTCGGCATCCCGCCCAATGCCGTCATGGCCCTCATGGTCGGCGCCATGACCCTGCACGGCATCGTGCCCGGGCCGCAGGTGATGACCAAGATGCCCGAACTCTTCTGGGGCCTCATCGCCTCCATGTGGATCGGCAACCTGATGCTGCTCGTCATCAACCTGCCTCTCATCGGATTGTGGGTGCGCCTCCTCAAGGTGCCCTACCGGGTGATGTTCGTCGGCATCGTGCTGTTCTGCTGCATCGGCGTCTATTCGCTCAACCGCGAGATCGTCGACATCGTGATCCTGATGGTGCTGGCGCTCGTGGGCTACACGCTGGTGAAGTTCGACTTCGAGCCCGCGCCCCTCACGCTCGGCTTCGTGCTCGGCAAGATGATGGAGGAGAGCCTGCGCCAGGCCCTCATCATCTCGCGCGGCAGCATGATGACCTTCGTGGAGCGCCCAGTCAGCGCCGCGCTCCTGATCGCCGCCGTGCTCATGCTCGCGGTTGCGATCGTGCCGAAGATCCGCCAGGGCCGCGACGTGGTCTTCGTCGAATAAGCCTGCCCGCCGCCCCGTTCCCTCGCCTCCGGAGCCGACGATGATTCATGCTTCGCCGCAGCCTGCCGCCGCCAACCAGGCGTGGGGAAGCGACGTGGTCGCCGAGACCATCCGCGCGCTCGGCTACCGCTACATCGCGCTCGTGCCGGGCGCGAGCTTCCGCGGCCTGCACGACAGCCTCGTCAACCATCTCGGCAACACCGCGCCCGAGATGGTGGTGTGCCTGCACGAGGAGCACGCGGTCTCGATCGCGGACGGCTTCTCGCGCGTCGCCGATGAGCCCATGGCGGTGGCGCTGCATTCCAACGTCGGGCTGATGCACGCCACCATGACGATCTTCAACGCCTGGTGCGACCGCCGGCCGATGCTGATCATCGGCGCCACCGGCCCGGTCGACGCCCACAAGCGCCGGCCCTGGATTGACTGGATCCACACCGCGCAGGACCAGGCCGCGATCGTGCGCCCCTACATCAAGTGGGACAACCAGCCGGCTTCCGCCGAGGCTGCCGTCGAGGCGGTGCTGCGCGCCGACCAGATCGCGCGCACGAGCCCCTTCGGGCCCGTCTATGTCTGCCTCGACGCCGAGATGCAGGAGGGCGAACTCGACCGCGAGGTGCGGGTGCCCCCGGCCGCGCGCTACCGGCCGGGCGCGGCTCCGGAGGCGCCGCAGGCGGACCTCCGCGCCGCCGTCGAGGCGCTTCGCAGCGCGCGGCTCCCCGTGATCCTCGTCGGCCGCGGCTCGCGCGGCCAGGCGGAATGGGACGCGCGCGTGCGCCTCGCCGAAGCCACGGGTGCCGTGGTGCTCACCACGACCCACAACGCCTCCGCCTTCCCGACCGAGCACCCCTCCCACATCTTAGCCCCCGTGGGCGAGCGCCCGAGCGAGGACGAGACGCGGCTCCTGCGCGAGGCCGACCTGATCCTCAGCCTCGACTGGCACGACCTCGCGGGATTCCTGAGCGCGCGCCTCGGCGCCTCGCAGACGCAGGCGCCCGCCGCCGCGCAGGTGATCCACTGCTCCCTCGACCGCTACGTCACGAACGGCTGGAGCATGGACCACCAGGCGCTGCCGGCCGTGGACGTTCCCGTGCTGGCCCATCCCGACCGCTTCGTGGCGCAGCTCCTCGCAGCCTTCGGCGGGGAGGGGGCGCAGGCCCTGCGCGCGCCCCACGGGTTCGCGCACTGGACGAAGGCTCCGCCGCCCCCCGCGAGCGACCGCTTCGGGGCGCAGCAGATGGCCTATACGCTCGCCGAATGCGCCGCGGAGCGTCCGATCACCTTCGCGCGCCTCTCCTTCGGCTGGCCGCAAGCAGCCTGCCGCTTCCGCTCGCCGCTCGATTTCCTCGGCAAGGACGGCGGCGGCGCGGTCGGGACCGGACCCGGGCACACCATCGGCGCGGCGCTCGCGCTGCGCGACAGCGGCCGGCTTGTCGTCGGCGTCGTCGGCGACGGCGATTATCTGATGGGCGTCAACGCGCTCTGGACCGCGGCCCACCGGCGCATCCCGATGATGATCGTGGTGGCCAACAACCGCTCCTACTTCAACGACGAGGTCCACCAGGAGCGGGTCGCGAAGCAGCGCGGACGCCCCGTGGAGAACAAGTGGATCGGCCAGCGCCTCTCGGACCCCGACGTCGACCTCGTCGCCATGGCGAAGGCGCAGGGGTTCACGGGCGAGGGGCCGGTGCGCTCGGCAGAGGAATTGCGGGCTGCCTTCGAACGTGGCGCCGCGATCGTCGAAGCCGGCGGCTGCCACGTGATCGATGCGTGGATCGAGCCGGGATACTAACGCCATGACCCAGACCCTCACCGTCGGCTGCGGCGCCTACGACCGCACCTGGCCCCTCATCGCCAGGACGCTTCGCGTCGAGGGCGCGGACCTCGCCTGGACCGTGCTGCCGCCCGAGGAGGTGTTCCTGCGCGGCATGCTCGGCGGCGAGTTCGACGTCGCCGAGATGTCGTTCAGCTCCTACCTGCTCCAAGTCAGCCGGGGAGAGGCGCGCTACACGGCGATTCCCGTTTTCGTCTCGAAGAAATTCCGGCACGGGGCGGTCTACGTGCGCGCGGATGCGGGCATCCGCGCGCCCGAGGACCTGAAGGGCCGGCGCATCGGCCTGCCCGAGTACCAGCTCACCGCCAATGTCTGGGTGCGCGGCATCCTCTCGGACGAGTACGGGGTCGCGGCCGAGGACGTCGAATGGGTGATCGGCGGCATCGACGCGCCGGGGCGCGAGGAGAAGATCCCGGTGAGCCTGCCGGCACGCATCCGCAACCGGAAAATCGGCCCGGGCGAGACCCTGTGGGAGATGCTGACCCGGGGCGAGATCGATGCCATCGTGGCTCCGCGCGCCCCGAAGGCGTTCCTGGCCGGGGACCCGCGGGTACGGCGCCTGTTCGACGACGTGAAGGGCGTGGAGCAGGCTTACTATCGCAAGACCGGCATCTTCCCGCCCATGCACATCCTCGGCATCCGCACCGACGTGCTGGAGCGCGACGGGACCTTGCCCCGGCGGCTCTTCGACGCCTTCGAGCGCGCCCGGCTGCACGCGGTCCAGGAGCTCCACCAGGTCGCCTACGACTACGCCATGCTGCCCTGGCTCGGCGAGCACCTGCGCGAGACCGAGGCCGTCATGGGCGCCGATTACTGGCAGAACGGCTTCGCGAACAACCGCCGGGTCATCGAGACCATGGCGCGCTATTCGCACGAGCAGGGCCTCACCGGCCGCCGCCTCGCGCCCGAGGAGCTGTTCCTGCCCATCGACCCCGGCGGGGGCGCGGCTTGATCGGCCGGCCCGACACCCTATCACGGCGGCAGGACCTGCCCTGCCCCGGACCCGCGATCGTGATTCGGCAGCTCCCACCGACAGGAAGTTCCCATGCCTGACACTCAGAAGACCGGCCTCGTGGTCACCGCCCATCCGGGCGACTTCGTCTGGAGGGCCGGCGGCGCCATCGCCCTGCACGCCCGCCGGGGCTACCGGGTCAAGATCGTCTGCCTCTCCTTCGGCGAGCGCGGCGAGAGCCAGTGGGCGTGGAAGAAGGGAGACGTCTCCCTCGACGAGGTCAAGCGCCAGCGCCGCGACGAGGCCGAGCGGGCCGCCGCGACGCTCGGGGCCGAGATCGAGTTCTTCGACGCGGGCGACTATCCCCTGCGCACCACGCCCGACATGCTCGACCGCCTGATCGACATCTTCCGCGAGGTGAAGCCGTCCTTCGTGCTCACCCACTCGCTCGAGGACCCCTACAACGTCGACCACCCGGAGGCGACGCGCTTCGCCCAGGAAGCCCGCATCATCGCGCAAGCCGCGGGCCACAAGCCGAGCCCCGACCTCGCCTACAGCGCCCCGCCGGTGTTCCTGTTCGAGCCGCACCAGCCAGAGCAGTGCAACTACCGGCCCAACGTGATCCTCAACATCGACGAGGTGTGGGAGACCAAGCGCAAGGCCTTCGAGATCCTGGCGGCGCAGAAGCACCTGTGGGAGTACTACACCCGAGTGGCGCTCAACCGCGGCATGCAGGGCGGGCGCAATTCCGGCAAGGCCATGACCTACGGCGAGGCCTACCAGCGCATCTTCCCCCAGATCCTCGACGAGCTCGCGTGACGATCGGACCCCTCGCGTGAGCGGTCCTGCCGATCCGGACGGCGCAGGGACGGGGCAGGGCACGGAGAACGCCCGCGCCCGCGGGGCGGCGCAACCCGCGTCGGCCTCGTCGCCGTCGAGCCGCGCAGTCTTCCGCAACCGCGACTTCCGGCTCTTTTCCGGCGCACGCCTGTTGTCCGGCCTCGCGCTGCAGATGCAGAACGTCGGCATCGGCTGGTTCGTCTACGAGCTGACGCAGAGCGCCTGGGCGCTCGGCCTCGTGGGCCTGTTCGCCTTCCTGCCGGCGATCGCCTTCGCGCTCGTGACGGGGCAGGTGGCGGATTCGTTCGACCGCCGCCTGATCGTGATGGTCGCCCACGGGACCGCCACGGCGGCCGGCCTCGGGCTCCTCGCCTGCGCGGCTTTCGGGACCGGTCAGGTCTGGCCGGTCTATCTCTGCGCCGCGCTCGTCGGCACGGGGCGGGCCTTCGGCAATCCCGCGAGCCAGGCGATGCTCCCGAACCTCGTGCCGCGCGAGCAGTTCGGGCATGCGATCGCCTGGAACTCCTCCATCTGGCAGACCGCCACGATTTCGGGTCCGGCTTTCGGCGGCATCCTCTACGCGCTCGGGCCGGCTTACGTGTTCGCGACCGCCGCCGCTTCCTTCGCGGTCGCGGCCGTGCTGATCGGGCTGATCCGGCCGCAGGCGGTGACCGCCCGGCGCGAGAAGGTCACCTGGGAGACCTTGAGCGCGGGCCTGAGCTTCATCCGCTCGCGCCCGATGATCTTCGGCGCGATCTCCCTCGACCTCGTCGCGGTGCTGCTGGGCGGAGCGACGGCCCTGCTGCCGATCTTCGCGCAGGACATCCTCGGCGTCGGCCCGCTCGGCATGGGGCTCCTGCGCAGCGCGCCTGCGGTCGGCGCGCTCGGCGTCGCGGTCTGGCTCGCGCACCGGCCGCTCGAGCGCCATGCGGGCCGTCGCATGCTGCAATCCGTCGCTGTCTACGGCGTGGCGACGGTCGCCTTCGGGCTGTCGACCTCCTTCGTGCTCTCGCTCGCCTGCCTCGCCGTGATCGGGGCGGCCGACATGGTGAGCGTCGTGATCCGCCAGACCCTGGTGCAGAGCGACACGCCCGATGCCCTGCGCGGCCGCGTCGCCGCGGTCAACACGGTGTTCATCGGGGCGTCGAACGAGCTCGGAGAGTTCGAATCGGGCACGCTCGCGGCGCTGATCGGCGCCGTCCCCGCGGTGGTGTTCGGCGGCGCGGCGACGATCGCGGTCGCAGGATTCTGGACCCGGCTGTTTCCGGCGCTCGCCAGACGCGACCGCCTGGTGGCGGCGCCCTGACGCTCCGCCTCAATCGCGGCGGTTCGGCAAGGTCTGCGAGAACTCCCTCAATCGCAGCGCATCGTCGAGGTCCGTCCGGGCACCGCGTCGGTGGCGGGCGCGAAGCGGCCGGTTTCCGGGTCGCGCACCATCAGCACGCCCGTGGCGACGCCGAAATAGGCGCCGTGGAGCTGGAGCCGGCCGCGCTCGGTCAGGATGCGCACGCACGGGAAGGTCATGAGGTTGCGCAGCGAATTCTCGATCGCGGCGAATTCGAGCCGGGTCACGTATTCGTCGAGGGAGCCGGTGCGCGGTCCCATGCGCTCGGCCGCGGGCGCCACGAGGGTCATCCAGCGGCCGATGAAGTCGCCGGGCGAGAGCGGCGCGGATTCGTCCGCGAAGGCCCGGATGCCGCCGCAGCGGGCATGGCCGAGCACCACGATGTGCTTCACCTTGAGGGCCTGCACGGCGAATTCGAGCGCCGCGGAGGTGCCGTGGTACTCGCCGCCCGTCTCGAAGGGCGGCACCAGGTTGGCGACGTTGCGGACCACGAACAACTCGCCCGGGCTCGCGTCGAAGACCACCTCGGGCGAGACGCGGGAGTCGCAGCAGCTGATCACCATGATCTCGGGCGACTGGCCTTCGGCCAGGGCCTCGTAGCGCTGGCGCTCGCGGGCGAAGCGGTCGCCCAGGAAGGCGTGGTATCCCTGCATGAGTCGGGTGGGAAAGGGGCTGTTCGTCATGGGCTTCGAGGCTCCGGCGCGGTCGGCACCGCGCGGTGGACATGGGGCGCGACAGAGATGGGATGGGGACAGAGCCCCGACCATTGGACTTAAGTGAGGTCGAGAGGCGCTCCCAGGAGATCGCTGGCCGCGAGGCGGCGGGCGAGGCCGACGACGCCTGCCGGCTCGACGATCTCGCCGGACGCCGCGAGCGCGTCGAGATCCCACCAGCGCACGTCGAGGACGGGATCGTTCTCGGTCGCCGCGAGATTGGCGGTGTCGATCGCGGGCGAGGGCAGGCGCACCAGGAAATAGCGCTCGTGCACGAAGCAGGCGCGGCGAAAGAGGGTGACGGGCGCCCGGCGCTCGGCGACGAGCGGGCCGTGGGCGACGTCGAACACGCCGATCTCCTCCGAGAGCTCGCGCACGACCGCGACCTCGGGCGTCTCGCCGGGCTCGATGCCGCCGCCCGGCGTGAACCAGAACCGGCGCAGGCCCGGCCGCGCCGGATCGACGTCGCGCACGGCCTCGTACGCGATGAGGAGCAGCCGGTCGTCCGGGTCGAGCACGACGGCGCGGGCGGTGGCGCGGGGCGGCAGGCCGCTTGCGGCGGCGGCCTCCTGAAGCGAAGGCCCGCTCATGACGCGGTCTCCGCGAGCTTCGCGAGGTCGACGTTGGCGCCGCAGAGCAGCACCCCGACGCGCTCGCCCGCCTTCGGCCGATAGGCCCCGCAGGTCAGCGCCGCGAGCGCCGCGGCGCCGCCGGGCTCCGTCGCCAGGCGCCAGTCGCGCCAGAGACGCGCCTGCGCGGCCGTGATGGCAGCGTCCGGGACCAGGGCCACGTGGTCGACGCTGTCTCGGCACAGGCCGTGGACGAGCGCGCCGACGTTGCGGGCGCCGAGCGAATCGGCCGCGACGGATTGCACGTCGACGTCCACGGGGCCGCCGGCTTCCAGGGCCGCATACAGGGCGCGGGAGCCCTCGGGCTCCACGCCCACGACCTTGACGCGTCCGCGCCACCACTGCGCGATGCCGGAGATGAGCCCGCCGCCGCCGACCGCGACCAGCACGGTGTCGAGGGGCGGTCCGTCCGCCTCCCATTCGAGGCCGACCGTGCCCTGGCCCGCGATCGTGCTCTCGGCCGCGAAGGGATGGACGCGCAGCGCGCCGCTCTCGGCCACATAGGCGTCGCAGGCGTCCTGCGCATCCGCATAGCGCGCGCCGCCGATCACCACCTCGGCGCCGTGGGAGCGGATCACCGCCACCTTCGCGGGGCTCGAGATCTCGGGCACGAAGATCCGCGCCTTGAGGCCGAGCCGCTTCGCCGCATAGGCGACCGCGGCGCCGTGGTTGCCGCCCGACGCCGCCGCGACCCCGGCCTCCGTCGCGGGCTGCGAGAGCAGGGTGTTGAAGGCGCCTCGGGTCTTGAACGAGCCCGCATGCTGCAGGAATTCGAGCTTGAGGCTCACCGGTCCGTCGTAGCCGAAGGCGCCGGGCTCCGGGCTCCAGACGGGCGTGCGCCGGATGTGCGGCGCGATCCGCCCGTGGGCGGCTTCGATGGCAGGGCGGGAGAGGGGTTCGGTCATGGGATGTCCGGAGCAGGGCGAGAGAGGGGTGCGGTCAGGGGATGTCCGGAGCAGGTCGCGCCTGGAAGGTCCAGATCGCGACGGGCAGGCCGCAGGCGTCGCGGTCCGGCGGGTCGGGGAAGGGCCGGCCCCGTCCTTGGGCGATCTCGCGCGCGACCACAAGCCCCGCGAGGGCATCGAGGAGGTCGTCCGCGGCGGCCCCGCGCGGCGGGCTCGAGGTCACGAGGGATTCCGGCAGTCCCGCCCGCACGAGCAGGGCGCGGCGCAAGGACAGGCCCGGCCGGTAGGGGCTGCCCTTCACCTTCTTGGGTTCGGGCAGCGCCGCCTCGCCGTTCATGGACCAGAACGCCACCTCCGGGTGGACCTCGAACACCCGCGCGGCGAGGTCCGGCCGCGCCCGCAGGAGAGCGTCGATCTCGCGGATCTTCGGGAACAGGTGGAAGCCCTGGATCGATACCGCCCGGGCCGGCGCCGAGGTCGCGCGGGCGAGCGCGCAGGCCTCGCGGTAGTCGGCGGCGAAGACGGCCGCGCGGGAGGGCATGGCGAACACGGAGGATTGGCGGGCGCCGAGGAGCGGCCGCACCAGCCTCTCGGGCATGCGGCCGGACCCCTCGGTGCGGTCGGTGAGCCCGATCGGCATGTCGACCGCGACCACGGCCGGCGCTTCCGGCGCGTCCACGATGCCGGAGAGGGCAGGCACGACGCGGACCCGCGGCGGCTCCGCCCCATCGGGGCGGGCGAAGGCCGCGATCCAGCCGCCCGGACAGCCGTCGACACCCGCCACCCATGCCGCCATGACACGATCCCTGTTCTCTCTTGCACCGGCTGTCGGAGCCCCGTCGTTATGATAGGCAGGCCCCGCACCCGTCACGAGCCCCGCCGGCCATTGCGAGGCGCGCGCCTGTTCCGAAGGAGCCCCGATGATCCCGACCCACCCCCGCTGCTCCAGGCCCCCCCTCGTGGCGAGGAGCCCCCGATGATCCCGATCCGCCCCCGCCGCTCCGTGCTCTACATGCCCGGCTCCAACGCCCGCGCGATCGAGAAGGCGAAGAGCCTTCCCGTCGACGGGGTGATCTTCGATCTCGAGGATGCGGTCGCGCCGGAGCAGAAGGAGGCCGCGCGGGACCAGGTCTGCGCCGCGGTCGCGGCCGGCGGCTTCGGGTCGCGCGAGCTCGTCCTGCGCGTGAACGCCCTCGACACGCCCTGGGGCGAGGCCGATCTCGCCGCCGCTGCGGCGGCCGCGCCGGACGCAATCCTGATCCCCAAGGTGTCCTCGCCCGACGACCTCGCGGCGGTCGGCATCCGCCTGCGCCGCCACGGCGCGCCGGAGCGCACGCGGGTCTGGGCCATGGTCGAGACCTCGCTCGCGATCCTGCGCGCGGAGGCGATCGCGTCGGCGGCCCGCGACGTCGATTCGCGGCTCGCCTGCTTCGTGATGGGCACCAACGACCTCGCCAAGGAGACCCGCGCCCGGCAGGTGCCGGGCCGCGCTCCGATGCTGTCCTGGCTCGCGCTCGCCGTCGCGGCAGCCCGCGCCCACGACATCGACATCCTGGACGGGGTCTATAACGGCCTGTCCGACGAGGCGGGGCTTCGCGCCGAATGCGAGCAGGGCCGGGACATGGGCTTCGACGGCAAGACCCTGATCCACCCGAATCAGGTCGCGGCCGCGAACGCGGTGTTCGCGCCTCCGGCCGGCGAGGTCGAGGAGGCCCGCGCGATCATCGCGGCCTTCGACGCGCCCGAGAACCAGGGCCGGGGCGTGATCGCCCTCGAGGGCCGCATGATCGAGCGCATGCACGCCGACATGGCCCGCCGCACGGTGGCGCTCGCTGAGGCGATTCAAGCGCGGGGGTAATGCTTCAACCACCTCTCCCCGCTCGCGGGGAGAGGGTTGGGGTGAGGGGCCGGTCAGTGGAGCACGACCATTCCGTGTCATGGCCGGGCTTGACCCGGCCACCCCGACGCGATGCCCGTCGCTGTGGGGGGCAGTGCGCCTCTCCGATCGAGGTGGCCGGGACAAGCCCGGCCATGACACGCGTGAGGTGGAGACCCACTCGCTTCACCGAGTTCGCCATGATGTCGGCGAGGTGGATGCTGCTCGCCCCATCGTACATGCCAGGACGTGGTGAGGTGGATGCCGCTCGTTCCGCCGACCGGCCCCTCACCCCAGCCCTCTCCCCGCTCGCGGGGAGAGGGAGTCACTCTGCGGGGAGAGGGGATGCGCGCGTCACTCCGTCAGGACGCGCGCCTCCTCGGGCAGCATGATCGGGATGCCGTCGCGGATCGGGAAGGCGAGCTTGGCCTGGCGGCTGATGAGCTCCTGGCGCTCGGCGTCGTAGTCGAGGGAGGTCTTGGTGAGCGGGCAGACCAGGAGCTCCAGGAGCTTCGGGTCGATCCGGGTGGCCTCCACGGGCGTCTCGTCGGTCATGGGTCTCTCTTCGGGTCTCGCTTCGATGGTCTCGGGCGGCACTCTCCCCGAGCCGCGGCCCGCCTGCAAGCGCCCCGTAGCGGCTGGGCCGGCTCGAGCGCACCTGCATCCTGCAGGCGCCCCGTAGCGGCGGCGCCCGGCCGATCGCTACTGCATCGTGGTGTCGGAGCCGCTGGCGCCGCGGGCGAGCTCGATCTCGGTGATCGCGACCAGAACCTCGGCCCGGCTCTTGAGGTCGGGCGCCTCGAGGAGGGCCTGCTTCTCGCGCACCCCGAAGGGGCTCATCATGCACAGCGCGTTGACGAGGGCCTCGTTCGGGGCCTCGTCGATGCCCTTCCAGTCGACGCGCACGTCGGCGGCCTGGACGAAGTCGCGCAGGGCCTTCAGCACGCCCGCGCGGTCGACCTCCTCCTCGCCGGCGCGCGCCGTGAAGTCGCTCGCGAAGGGAGCGAAATCGACCTGGGCCTGCCGGTAGGGCGTGGTGGTCGGGAACTCGCCGGCGACGCGAAAGCGCGCGATGCCCACGAGGGTGATGAGGTAGCGGCCGTCGCCGGTCTCGGCGAACTGGGTGATGCGGCCCGCGCAGCCGACCCCGTAGAGCGCCGGCACCGCGGCCGTCCCGACGCCCTCGGGGTCGGGCTGGATCATGCCGATGATGCGGTCGCCTTTCAGGGCGTCGTCCACCATGGCGAGGTAGCGCGGCTCGAAGATGTTGAGCGGCATCTGGCCGCGCGGCAGGAGCAGGGCGCCGGGCAGGGGAAACAGCGGCAGGCGACCGGGGCAATCCTCAGGCCCCCGGTATACTGCGTTCATGCTCATCCAAGGCTCCCGCTGCGGCGCGGCTCCTTTCACGCAAACAGGATCGAGGACAACCTCCGCCGCCCCGCGACCGTCATCTCGTCCGTGGGTCCCCACGCCTCGAAGAACTGGACGAGCTGCTTGCGTGCGCCGTCCTCGTTCCAATTGCGGTCGCGCCGCACGATTTCAAGGAGGTGGTTCATGGCATCCTCGCGCCGGCCGCGGGCGTTGAGCCCGAGCGCGAGATCGAAGCGCGACTGATGGTCCTTGGCATCCGCGTCCACCTTCCGCTGCAGGTCGGCGAGGTCGCCCAAGGACGCCGCCTGCTCGGCGAGTTCGACCGCCGCGCGGGCGCCCGCGACCGCGGGATCGTTGGCCTTGGCGGCGGGCGCCATGGCGAGGAAGCGCCGGGCGCCCTCAAGATCCCCGAACTCCACCTGGAGCTTCACGAGCGCCGCGAGGGCCGCCATGTTCTCCGGGTCTTGCGACAGCACCGCGGCGTAGAGTTCCGCCGCGCCCGCCGGGTCGCCCTCGCGGGCGAGCGCGTCGGCCTCCGCGAGCATGTCCTCGGCGGCGCTCGGCCCGAGCGGACCGATGAGGCGCTCGATGAACCCCTTCACCTGGCTCTCGGGCAGGGCCCCCATGAAGCCGTCGACCGGCTGGCCGCGCTGGAAGGCGAACACGGCGGGGATCGACTGCACGCCGAGCTGGCCCGCGATCTGCGGGTGCTCGTCGATGTTCATCTTCACGAGCTTCACCTTGCCGCCCGCGGCCTTGACCGCCTTCTCGAGCACGGGGGTGAGCTGCTTGCACGGCCCGCACCAGGGCGCCCAGAAATCGACGAGCACGGGCTGCTTCATCGACTCGGCGAGGACGTCCTGGCGGAAGCCCGCGGTGGTGGTGTCCTTGATGAGGTCGCCGCCGGGGGCGGGGCTGTCAGCGAGCATGGAATCCTCGGAGAAAAGACGGGAAACTGTCGGGCTTTCACATGGGGTCGGGAATGGGTCCTGGCAATCGCCGGCGCACGGGACTTAACCCGCCTCGACCTCCTCGGCGGGCTCGGGCAGGCGCACGATGCGGGGCGGATGGCCGGTGCTCGCGAGGAAGCGCACGAGGTCGTCGCGGGCCAGCCCCGTCGTCGCCGTGTTGACGAGCGGATGCACGTTGATGCGCTCGAAGTCCATCAGGTTGGCATCGAGGATCACCGTCACGCGGGATTCGGTGTCGTGCACCACGGCCAGCGCCGTCACGGAGCCGGGCTCGACGCCGAGCACCGCGCGCAACTGCTCGGCCGCGCCGAAGGAGAGCCTGCCCGAAGCCCCGAGCGCTTCGTGGGCACGCTTCAGGTCGATGCGGGTCTCGTCCTTGGCGGTGATCAGGAAGAGCCGGCCTCTCTTGTCCTTGAGGAAGAGGTTCTTGGTGTGGGCGCCGGGAATCGCGGCCTTCACGGAGCGCGACTCCGCGACGGTGAACACCGCCGGGTGCTCCACCGTCTCGGTCGGGATCCCGAGGTCGCGGAGGCGGTCGAGAATCTGCTGCTGCGTCAGGGGGGCCATGGGTCGGATCGGCTGGGTGAGGGGCGGGCGGCTCGGACGCCGCGCCCGGGATGGTGCGGCGGGCTTGTAGCCGCATCCCCGCCGCCTCGCCAGAGGTGGCGGGGTGCGGCCCCGGGAGGCGTCGTCGGCCGGAGGGAGCGGAGCCCCACGGCCTTCTCGTCCTTGCCGGCCCCTGCGACAGAAAGAGCCGCCGGACGGCCTGCACGGACCCCCTTGCAATGCGATTCGTTTTGGGGCACATGAGCCGCCTCGCCGGCGCTTTCGAGCGCCACGGAGCGCGGGTGTAGCTCAGGGGTAGAGCACAACCTTGCCAAGGTTGGGGTCGAGGGTTCGAATCCCTTCGCCCGCTCCATTTTCCTCTTGCCGAGGCAAGGGGTTAGCAAAAAGCCGCCGCAGGGCGGCTTTTTGCTTTTGCGGCGGCCGCGGCATCGGCCGCAGCCTTCGGGTGCCGGCGTCGAGCCCTTGCGGCCGCTCCCCGGCGGCGCGATCAGCCGTCCTCCGAGAGCACCCGTCGCAGCATGGCGGCGAGGTCCTGCCGCCGATACGGCTTTCGCAGCATCTGCATGCCCTCGTCGGGCCTGCCGTGGCGCGCGAAGGTCTCCTCCGCGTAGCCCGAGGTCAGGAGCACCTTGATCCCCGGCCTCAGGTCCCGCGCATGTCGGGCGAGATCCACGCCGCTCATACCCTTCGGCATGACGAGATCCGTGAACAGGAGGTCGAAGGGCTGGTCCTGCCTCAGGAGGTTGAGCGCATCCAGGCCGTCGGCGACCGCCGTCACCCGGTAGCCCAGGTCGAGGAGCTGGGACGACACGGACTGGAGCACCTGCGGATCGTCCTCGACCAGCAGCACCCTCTCGGTTCCCGTGGGCAGCGCCGCCGGCAGGTGCCGGCGCGCGTCGGGGGGCAGGTCGGGGCTGACGGCCCGCAGCAGGACCGTGACGGTCGTGCCGCGGCCGGGCTGGGTCCTGATCCCCACATGCCCGCCCGATTGCTGGGCGAAGCCGTAGACCATGGACAGACCGAGGCCCGTGCCCTTCCCGACCTCCTTCGTGGTGAAGAAGGGCTCGAAGACCCGCGCGACCACGTCGGAGGGCATGCCGACGCCCGTGTCGGAGACCTCGACGAAGACGACGTCCTGCCCGATCGGGATGTCGCCCTCGTCGGGGCCGGCCGTTCTCTGGCCGGTTCTGATCGTCAGGGTTCCGCCCTGCGGCATGGCATCCCGGGCATTCAGCGCGAGGTTGAGGAGCGAGCTTTCCAGGAGGGACCGGTCCGCGAGCGCCCAGACGAGGCCGCACGACGCCTCCACATGGACGTCGATGGGCTCGCCCAGCGTCCGCCTGAGAAGCGGGAGGATCCGGTCGACCACGTCCGGCAGGGCGATGCGCTCCGGCCTGAGGGATTGCCGCCGCCCGAACGCCAGGAGCTTCTGCGTGAGGTCGGCGCCCCGCTCGGCGGCGTCGACGATGTATCCCGACAGGCCCGCGACCCGCTCGGGATCGCAGGGCCCCTCCATCAGAGCCTCGGCGTTGCCGAGGATGACGGTGAGCAGGTTGTTGAAGTCGTGGGCGATGCCGCCGGTGAGCTGACCCACCGCCTCCATGCGCTGGCTCTGGCGCAGTTGCTCCTCGAGCCGCAGCCGCTCGGCCGCCTCCCGTCTCAGATCGACCAAGGCCTCGTCCCGCTCGGCGAGCGCCTGTTTGACCTGCTTCAGCCGCTCATGCAGCACGACGAAGAGCGAGAGGGCGACGAGGGTGAGGGCGTGAATCACGTAGGCGTTGATCAGGAGCGCCGCGACCGTCACGCTCCAGAAGCCGGCGCCCTTGACGGCTGTCACGGCCAGGGCCGGAACCAGCGAGACCACGAAGACGCCCGCGCCGGCGAGGATCGCCTCCCGCTGCTCGAAGAACACGAAGGCGGCCACGTAGACGAGGGGCATCCATTGCAGCGTGTTCGCGATGATGTAGATGCTGCCGTCGTTCTGCAGAATGACGAAGGTGAAGAGCGCGGCCACGAAGTAGAGCGCGACGCCCGTATAGCAGGCGAGCTCGAGCGGGATGCGCAGCCTCGCAGGCGCGCGGCCGATGAACAGGCCGGCCGTGAAGACGGCGACGAGAAACGGGTAGCCGTACCGATCGTGCTCCGCGATCAGACCGGTCGCGGTTTCGAACACCCACAGGGCGATCGTGCAGACCGCTCCGGCCGCAGTGAGGATGCCGAGAACGGCTTGACGCTGCACGGCAAAGGGCTTGTCCCACAAGGCGGCCCATGCGGGGTGTTTCTGTGCTGCGGGCCAGGCCGTCATGGGGCATCCTGTCCTTGCTCGTCGGTCTCGGGCCGCCGGGCGCATGCGACCGCCCGCGCGACGAGGCGCATCTAAGAGCATCTTAGATTGATGCCGCGTTTCCACGCCTGCGCCTTCGGCAGACCGGCGCGGTGGAGCAGGTCGGGGAGGCCCTTGCCCGTCGCGCCCGCCAGGACGGGTTGCGCGGAGGGACGGGTTGCGCGGAGGGACGGCGGCCACGGGCAGGACACGTCGTGCCCGAGAGGGGCCCTTGAGGCTGGCGCGTTTGCGCCGGACCTTTTCGTGCCGAGGCCGCCCTCGCATGCCCCCAATGTCTAATCAGCGTGGCTGGAGGAGGCCTGCTACGGACTTTCGCAGATCAGAGCGGCGCCGGCCCATGGGGGACGAGGCAAGGCGCCCCGATCCAGTGGAACTCTCTTGACGGGGCCGCGGGTGAACCGCCGGCCCCGTTTTCTTGTCCGGCGGCTCCCGGTTGGGCATCGTCCGCGTGCGCCGGCGCACGCCGGCCGGACCGGGGCGGTTCTATTCCTGTCTTCATCGAGACGGAGCCGCCGCCATGACCGCCACCTGCACCGCCAGCCTGATCGCCCAGACGCTGATCGCGGCCGCCTTCGCGGTGCTGGCCTTCGCGGCCGTCCAGGCGCTCTCCTCCAAGGCCTCCGCCTCCTACACCGCCCCCGCTTTCGGCTCCGTCATGCTCGACATGGGCGACGCCGAATGAGGGCTGAAACTCCGGCTCCGTGAGGCTCGACACGGGCGAGGCCGGGTCGGGGCCGAAACCTTCGCGCTTCGAACCGCGCCGGTTCGGTCCGTCGCGGCGGACGCAGGTAGAAATGGACACGGCCGGACCTTTGTGCAGATGATCCGTCTCGGTGTCGGCGGGGTCATCATGGCGGATCGGCGGGTTCCCGGGGATTACAGGACCCTCGCGAAAGCCATTGCGGCTGCAGCGGAGGGCGACACCATCGTGGTCGGCCCCGGCTACGCGGGGGCGGAAACCCGCGTCGAGGTCGGCACGGACGACCTCACGATCAGCCTGAACGTCGCGGTTCCGGACCTTCGGATCCGGCTCGCCCCCGCTCTCGGCGACGCCGACCTCACCCTCGCGGGAGGGGGCGCGGCCCAGATCCGCGGGAACGCGGGCGCCAACCGGCTCGTCGGCAACGACGGCGACAATGTTCTCCGCGGCGGCGGCGGGAGCGACGCGCTCGACGGCGGCGGCGGGCTGGACTGGGCCGATTACGGCAACGCCCCTGGTCCCGTGACGGTGGACATCGACGCCGGCATCGCCACCGGCGCCGCGGGCAGCGACACACTGGCGGGCATCGAGAGCATCCGGGGCTCCGCCTTCGGCGACACCCTGCTGGGCGACGAGTCCGACAACTCGCTGCGCGGGCGCGCGGGCGACGACCTCATCGACGGCCGCACCGGGTTCGACTACGTCGACTACATCGAAGCCGAAGCCGCCGTCACCGTCGACCTGGCCCGATCGATCGCCACGGGCGCGAGCGAGGGCACCGACACCCTGCTGAACATCGAGAACGTGCGCGGCTCGCACCACGACGACGTCCTCTTCGGCACCGGGGTCGAGAACCGGTTCCGCGGCCTCGGCGGCGACGACGAGATCCATGGCGGCGGCGGGCTCGACTACATCGACTACCGCGACGCCACCGCATTCGTGGTCGTCGATCTCGCGCGGGCGACGGGCACCGGCCGGAGCGAGGGCGCCGATACCCTGATCAGCATCGAGAAGGTCATCGGCTCCGCCTTCGACGACACGCTGACGGGCAGCCGGGACGACAACCTGCTGCGCGGCGTCGGCGGGAGCGACACCCTCGCCGGCGGCCGGGGCCACGACAGCTTCGTGTTCTCGCTCCCGTCCGAAGGCGGCGCGCGCGGCGACCGGATCGTGGACTTCGCCTCCGCCAAAGCCGTGAAGGCCGATCCCGGGCTCGCCGGCGACGCGATCCTCATCGATGCCTCGGGTTTCGGCGTCGGCGAGGGCGATCTCGCGGCCGCCGGCGTCGCGTTCGTGACCGACGGACCCGCGACGCGGAGCAAGGCGGCCCTCGTCTACGACTCCGCGACGCATACGCTGTCGTGGGACGCCGACGGGTCCGGAGCGGGAGCCCCGGTCGTCCTCGCCGTCTTCGAGAACGGGGCGGCGTTGAGCCGGGCGGATTTCGGCTTCATCTAGAGCGCGCGGCGGCGGGCTGTCGGGCGGTTACGGAGAGGGGGCGTGCGATGGGGACAGGCCGCGCAGGGGTCGAGGAAGCCGCCTCCCGGAGCGGGGATCGCGGATCCGCGGTGTCCGCCCGCGTCAGGGCGGCGGCCAGGAGCTTCGATCCGGTCCAGCGCTTCTATTTCGTCTCCCGCTATGCCGAGCGGCGCTTCGAGCCGGGCATCTCCGACTTCACGTTCGGCAACCCGCACGAGATGCCGCTCGCCGGCCTCGTCGAGGCCATCCGGACCCATGCGGTGCCGCACCACAAGGACTGGTTCGCCTACAAGACCAGCGAGCCGGAGCCGCAGGCCTACGTGGCGGAGCGGCTCGGCGCGGAACTCGCGATTCCCTTCGAGCCCGCCGACATCGCCCTGACGACGGGCGGCTTCGCGGCCATCAGCGTCGCGGCCCGCCTCCTCCTCGACGCCGGCGACGAGGCGATCTTTTCCGTGCCGGGCTGGTTCTGCTACGAGCCGCTGCTGCTGGCGGCGGACGCCGTTCCCCGCAAGGTCAGGCTCAAGGAGGGCTCCTTCGACCTGGACCTCGACGCCATCGAGGCCGCGATCACGCCCCGGACCCGGCTCGTCATCGTCAACTCGCCGCACAATCCGACCGGCCGCATCTACGGCCGGGAGGCCCTTGAGGCGCTCGCCGCCGTTCTCGACCGGGCGTCGGAGCGCATCGGGCGGCGCATCTTTCTGCTCTCGGACGAACCCTACCGCCGGATCCGCTTCGACGGGCGCGGCTTCGTCAGTCCGGCGGCGGTCTATCCCTGGACCGTGATTGCCTACAGCTACGGCAAGGTGCTGCTCGCGCCTGGACAGAGGCTGGGCTACCTCGCCCTGTCGCCGCTGATGCCGAAAGGAGAGAGGAGGGACCTGCAGGACGGCATGTTCGCGGCCCAGATGGCGCTCGGCTGGTGCTTCCCCAATGCGGTGATGCAGTACGCCCTGCCCGATCTCGAGGGGCTGAGCATCGACATGCGGGCCATCGCGGAGAAGCGCGCGCGGATGATCGGCACCCTCGAGCAGGCGGGGTACGACGTGGTCCCGCCGGAGGGCACCTTCTACCTGTTCGCGCGCCTTCCGGGCGCCGATCCGGAGCGGTTCTGGAACCGGCTCGCGGACCGGGACGTGTACGTCATGCCCGGCGGCGTCATGGAGGTGCCGGACTACTTCCGCATCTGTCTCACCGCGTCCGAGGCCATGGTCGAACGCAGCCTCCCGGTCTTCGCCGAAGTGGCCTCCGAGATGGCCTCCGAGATGGGCGGCCGCTCACCGTAGCGGTCTCCGTCGGCGGAGACCGCGCGCCGCTTCGGTCCCCGCACGGGCGCCGCGCCCGCTTGACAGGGGCCGGAACGGCGGCGCTCAATGAGCGCGATCGACTGAGTGGCAACTAGGGTTCCGGACGGCCTTCGCGGCCGTCGCTGGTCCGAGCGTTGCGGACACCGCGGCGATGCCGCGGCTGCACCCGAGGGACAAAAGCCCAGAGGCGGAGACGTCGAGACCCACCTTGCGCCTGACGGCCCGGAGGTCTCATGTCGTTCGCCTCGCTCGCCCTCGTCGTTCTTGCGGCCTTCATCCACGCCACCTGGAACCTGCTGACCAAGCGCGCTGCCGCGGCGGGGCCGGCCTTCGTGGTCGCCTCCGGCCTCGTCGGGTGCCTCGCGTACCTGCCCTGGACCGCATGGCTCGTGGCGCACGGCGCGCTCCCCTGGAGCTGGCCTGCACTGGCCTGCATCCTCCTCAGCGCCGTGATTCATCTCGCCTACAGCCTGTGCCTGCAGCGCGGATATCAGGTCGCGGACCTTTCGGTCGTCTATCCGATCGCGCGCGGCAGCGGACCGATGCTCTCCTCCCTGGGGGCGTTCTTCCTGCTCGGCGAGGCTCCCACTGGCCAGGGCCTGCTCGGGCTCGCCGCCGTCGTGGCGGGGATCGGCCTCATCGCGACGCAGGGGGACCTGTCCGCCTTCCGCAGGCCCGGCGGCCAGGCGGGGATGCGCTGGGGCCTGACGACGGGCTCCCTGATCGCCGGATACACGGTGGTCGACGCCTACGGAGTCAAGACGCTCGGCATCCATGCGGTCGTCCTGGACTGGTTCTCCAATCTCCTGCGCCTCGTCCTGCTCGCCCCGGTGGTCCTGGCGGATCCCACGCGGGCGCGGGACCGGATGCGGGGGCACTGGCTCCTCGCCGTGCTCGTCGGCGTCCTCTCGCCCCTGTCCTACATCCTGGTGCTCACCGCCCTCGATTGGGGCGCCCCGCTGAGCGTGGTCGCCCCGACGCGCGAGATGTCCATGATGGTCGGCGCGCTGCTCGGGATGGTGGTCCTGCGCGAGCCCGTCGGGACCTGGCGGCTCGCCGGCTGCGCGGTGCTGATCGGCGGCGTGATGCTCCTCGGGACGTCGTGAGCGGCGCTCGCAACGCGCCGGACGCTCCTCGCCTTGACGGGCCGGGGCGGGTCGGTACGGTCGAGCTTCGCCGCGCCGACGCGGCCCGCCAACGCACAGACGGGACCATGCCCGCACGAACCGATCCGGACTTCCTCGCCCGCATCCGCGACACGCTCTACGTCGCCGTCCTGTCCGACGTCCTCGACGAGGTCGGCTACCCCGACCAGGCCCTGCCGCCGCGCATCCGCCCCCTCGACGAAGCGCTCGTGATGGCGGGCTTCGCGCGCACCGGGCTCTACCGCGACGTCTATCACGTGGCGCCGGGCGAGAACCCCTACGAGCTCGAGATCGCGCTCATCGACAGCCTAGAGCCCGGCGAGATCGCGGTGCTGGCCTGCGGGGCTTCCGGGCGCATTGCGCCCTGGGGCGAACTCCTCTCCACCGCCTCCCGCGCCCGCGGTGCCGTGGGCTGCCTCACCGACGGGCTCGTGCGCGACATCAAGGCGATCCGACGCATGGGCTTCCCCGTGTTCCACGGCGGCATCGGCCCGCTCGATTCCAAGGGGCGCGGCAAGGTCGTGGAGATCGACGGACCCGTCGAATGCGCGGGCGTGCGCGTGGAGTCGGGCGACCTCGTGGTCGGCGACGCCGATGGGGTGATCGTGGTCCCGCGCGCCGTGGAGGATCAGGTGCTCGCGCGCGCCTTCGCCAAGGTCGAGGGCGAGGACCGCACCCGGGCGGAACTGGAACGGGGCGACACCCTCGCCGAGGTCTTCGCGCGCCACGGCATCCTGTGACGGGACGCGCCGCCGATGTCTTGGGCTACGGGCTCGGCCGGCGCGAGAGGCCGATGCGCCGGAAGAGGCGGCCGGGGATCGCACCGTAGGGCTTGCGCAGGAGCGGCCTGGCGCGGGCGCGCGGCGCCGGCTCCGCGGGCCGGCCGTCGATTTCGCCGAGCACATGGGCGGCCTGCGCCTGGAGGGCCGCGAGATCGCCGCGCAGGGTCCGGCGCTGCTCGGGCGTGAGCCGGCCGGGCTCGATCCGGGCGATGAGCCGCCCGGCCTGGCGCACCTTGCGCAGGAGCCGCTCCGGCACCAGCCGCTCCATCGCCTCAAGCCGCATCTCGTCGAGGGTGTCGGCGATCAGGCGGGTCGTGGCGGCGCTGGCGCTGCGGTCGCGGAAGGCCGCGAGGAGCCCGTGCTCGGCGGCCGCGCCCGCGTCCGGGATCCCGAACCGCCCTGCGAGCCGCCGCGGCGCAGCGGCGGGCAGGTCGGCCGGGACCGGGGGCGAGAACGGGAAATGGCGGGCATGGCGCTCGGGCTTCTCCTCGGCCGGGCGGCCGTGGATCATCGCGAAGCCGGCGGCTTCCCAGAGCGGCCGCAGCGCAGGGTCGAGACGCGCGAGCTGCGCCTGGAGGCCTGCGAACAGCACCTCGTCCTCAGCGACCCGGGAATAGCGGCCGGGCTCGCCGCAATAGCCGTCGAGGTAGCGCTCCGCGAGGGCGAGCTGGGCGAGTTCCCGGTCGACCTGGGCCGGATCGTCGATCCGGTAGGCCGCGAGAATGTCTCGGATCGGCAGGCCGAGCGCGTCCCGCTGCTTGCGCAGCGTGAGCCGGCGGTCGATCCAGCCGTAGCCGAGCTTCGTCTCCGGCGCCATCTGGAGCGCGGCCTCGACGTACTCGACGTCGGCCGGCGTGGTCTCGGGCGGGAGCACCGCCGCGAGCACCTCGGCGAAGCCGGCGTAGCGGGCGGAGTCCCGCGCCAGGAGGGCGCGCATGGCGGACAGGCGCCGGTTGCCGTTGATCACGACGCCGTCGAACCCGATCAGGAGCGGCTCGGTCTGGGTGGCGGCGCGTTCCAGCTCGGCGAAGATCGGCCCCTGCGGGTCGCGGGCCCGGGCGAGGAGGAGGTCGTGCAGGAGCCCCTGGACCTCCGGCGTCTCGGCCCGCGCGCGCAACGCCCCGAGCGCCGTGCGCTCCCGCGCGGCCTGCTCCTCGAGCGCGGCTGCGAGGCGTCCGTTGTCGACCCGGTAGACGAGGGCCTCCTGGGGCACCCGCACCACGGGGAGGTCGCGGTAGCGGCCCTGGAGCAGCACCGCGAGCGTGCGAACCGGCGGGCGCCGGTCGGCGCCGATCGCCCGGATGCGGGCGTCGCGGGGCATCACGGCGGCAGCGGAAAAACGGGACATCTCGGGCCTCGCGCGTCGGCCCGTTGAGATGGGCCGCGTCCCGCACCGCGCAAGGGCCGACAGGGTGCGCCCTGTCGCCGTCCGGGCCGGGCGCCCCGAGGGGAGGGGGCCCGGCGCCGGCTCAGGTGGCGGACGCCTATTCCTCGCGCTGGCCTGTGAGGCTGAGCAGGAGCTGGAACAGGTTGATGAAGTTGAGATAGAGCGAGAGCGCGCCGAACACCGCGAGCTTGGTGTTGGCCTCCTGCCCGAAGCTCTCCGCGTACTGCTCCTTGATCGACTGCGTGTCGTAGGCCGTGAGGCCCGTGAACACGAGCACGCCGATGATCGAGATCGCGAATTGCAGCGCGCTCGAGCCGATGAACAGGTTCACGAGCGAGGCGATTACGATGCCGATCAGGCCCATGACCAGGAACGAGCCGAAGCGCGAGAGGTCGCGCTTCGTGGTGTAGCCGTAGAGGCTCGTGGCGCCGAACATCGCGGCCGTGATGAAGAATGTGCGCGCGATGCTGGTGCCCGTGAACACCAGGAACACGGAGGCGAGCGACAGGCCCATCACGGCGCAGAAGGTCCAGAACAGGATCTGCGCGGTCGCGGCCGAGATCGCGTGCGCCCGGAAGGACAGGAAGAACACGAAGGCCAGCGGCGCGAGCATCACCGCCCATTTCAGCGGCGTCTGGAAGATCGGCACGTAGAGGGCGGGCGTCGAGGCTACGAGGTAGGCGACGAGGCCCGTGACCACGAGGCCGAGGCCCATGAAGTTGTAGACCCGCAGCATGTGCTGCCGCAGGCCCTCGTCGAAGATGGCGCTGCCCGCGCGGGTCGTGGTGGTCTGCCAGGCATAAGGCGTGTTCATCGAAGGCTCCTTGACGAAGGGTTCGGGGATGGTCGAAGGGCCGCCGCAGGCGTGCTGCGCATGCCCCTCAGGGCGACAGGCTCGACAGGCGGGTGGCGGCGCGCTCGATCGAGCGTTCGCTGCCCGTGGCGGTGAGCGCGTAGGCGAGCTGGCCGCTCTGCCAGTAGATCGTCCGGGCGCCGTCGAAGCGCGCCAGCGTCGGCGCGATCACGTCGAAGGCGGGCACGTGCGCGGCGAAGAGCGAGGCGCGGCCGAGGTCGGCGGCCTCGATCTCGACCTCGACGCTGTGCCCCTCCCGCGAGGGGAAGACCTGGGCGTCGAGCACGCGCCAGTCGCGCGGAAGGTCGGGCAGGCGGATGCCGGTCTCGCGCGCGATCTCGGCCGGGTCGTAATCGGTGGTCTCGGGCTGCGAGGCCATGCGGGCGCGCAGGAGCGCGGTGCGGTGGGAATGCAGCGCGTCCTCGACGAAGGCCGGCGGCTTCGGCGAGGCCTCGCTGTCCGTGATCCCGAGCCCGACCTGCGCATGGGCGAACCAGCCGGCGCCGACGAGCAGCGCGACCGCCGCGGCCCGCTTCAGCCGGGAGGCCGCCCCGCGCCAGACGAGGGCGCGCTCGAGGCGAAGCGCCGCCTCGCGCACGGGCAGCGGGACAGGGCGCTTCGGCCCGGCGCTCGCGAGGCGAAGCGCATCGCGCATGCCGAGATCCGCCATCACCCGCGCAGCCGCCTCCGGGTGGCGCGAGAGGTGCTCCTCGACCTCGATGCGGCGCGTCATGTCGAGCTGGTCGTCGACATAGCCGAGAAGGTCGGCCTCGGTGATCGGATCGGTCATGGGATCCTCCCGATGGTGCGATCAGGCTGCACGGCGCAGCCCGGCGCCGGGCTGCGGATCAGGTCGCTCATCCGCGCCCCCCGCTTCGGCGACGCGAGCGCGGGGCTCAGGGGCGTGTCGCTCGTCCGCGCCTCCCGGATGGCGGGCGCGTAGCGGATCGGTTCACTCATCCGCGCCTCCGACGATGCGCAGGGACGGACGGGGCTTGCCGGCCGCGTCCCGGCCCCGTCCCTCCTCGAAGGCCCGCAAGGAGGCGCGGCCGCGGCCGAGGCGGGACATCAGGGTGCCGACCGGGACCCCGAGCGCCGCCGCGGCCTCCTGGTAGGACAGGCCCTCGACCGCCACGAGATGCAGGGCGGCGCGCTGCTCCTCGGGCAGGGCCAGGAACGCCTCCTGGATCTGCGCCAGCCGCACCCGGCTCTCCGGGTCGGAGGGCGCCGCGGGGCCGGTCAGCTCCGCGTCCCGGGCGGCTTCCTCGACCCGCCGCGCCTCCGCGCGGTGGCGGCGGCGCTCGTCCACGAAGACGTTGTGCAGGATCGACAGCAGCCAGGCGCGCAGGTTGCCGCCCGACCGGAAGGTCCCGTGCCGCTCGTAGGCCCGCACCAGCGTGTCCTGCACGAGATCCTCGGCGCGGCCCTCGTCGCGGGTGAGCGCGCGGGCGTAGCGCCGCAGGGGCTCGATCAGGGCGACGACGTCGGGTCGTTTGGACTCGCTCATGCGGGGTCTTCGGGCTTTCGGATCCCGCCGTCGCTGCGGAGAGCCTTGGGCAGGCCCTCCGCAGGCGCGGGGCGCGGTTACGCGACCTGCTGGACCGCGGAGACCTTCCAGGGGCCGCCATGGTCGCGGCGGAACGTCCAGACCTCGGTGGCCTCGCTCGCGCCGTTGGGCTCGCCCGGGACCGGCTGGCCGGTGGTGCGGTCGACCACCTGCTCGGTGAGGGCGTAGCGCATCGCGACCGTGGCGTATTCGGTCGGACCCTCGCGCCAAGCCTCCGAGAGGTCGCCCTGGAGGAGCCGCACGTCGGCGATGGTGCCGCGCACGCCGCGGCGGGCGTTCTCGTTGAGCTCTTCCTGGTAGTAGCCGGCCATCTCGGGCGTGGCGAGTTCCCAGATCCGGGCCACGTCCTCGCGGCCGTAGGCGGTCTGCACGTCGCCGAGCAGGCGCTCGAAGGTGTTGAAGTCCTCGTCCGCGATCGCGATCTCCTCGCCGCGCGGATGGGCCATGGCCTGCGGCTGCGCCGCGGCGCCGAGGCCGCCGCCGAGGCCGCCCATGGGAGCCCCACCCATCGGAGCACCCCCCATGGGAGCACCCCCCATGGGAGCGCCGCCCATCGGCGCGCCGCCTTGAGGCGCGCCGAGCCCGCCGAGGGCCGAGCGCTGGGCGCCGGCACCCGCCAGCGAGGGCTGCTGCCGGCGGCGGAAGAAGCGGATCGCCAGGAAGATCAGGCCGCCGATGAGCAGCGCCTGCACGAGCACGCCGAAGATCGCGGCGAGCGAGCCGAGCCCGCCGAAGAGGCCGGCGCCGAAGAGCGCGCCGAGGAGGCCCGCGCCGAGGAGCCCGGCGAAGAAGCCGCCGCCGAAGCGGCTGCGCGCCGGCTGCGCGGCGGCCGGGGCGCCCGGCGTGCCGGGGCGGGCCTGCGTCTGCGCCGGGGTGGTCTGGGTGCGCTGCATCGGCTGGGCCGTGGAGGGCGCGGTCTGGGTCGCGGCCGGCGCGTCGTTGGTGCGCGACCCGCGCGAGCCCATGCTGCCGCGGCTGCGGGCGTCCGCGACGCTGGTCATCACGAGGAGGAGCGCGCCCGTAAGCGCGACGAGGGCCTGGCCCCGGCGGGCGCGGGACGCCGCCTTGGCGCGGGAGAGGCCGGTGGACGGATGCTGCATCGAAGCGTTCTTCCCTGGTGGCAATCGGGTGAGTTGTCCGAACGCGCGGCCCTGCCGCGCACCACCCGCCGGGGGGAGCGGAGGCGCAGCGGCGCGGGCCGGCGGCGGAGCGGCCCCGGGCCCGGCAAAGGGCCGGTCCGGAGAGCTCCACGACCGGTATACGGACGAGGCCGGGCCCTTAATCCCGAAAAAATGCGCCGGCGGGCTCGGGCGGTCGCCCGGGCGCGGGTCGCGACGCTCAGGCGGCCCGGCGGCCCTGGGCGTCCCGGATCGCGGCGAAGACCCGGGCGGGCGTCGCCGGCATGTCGATGTCGCGCACCCCGTAGGCCCGGTCGAGGGCGTCCACGACCGCGTTCATGACCGCCGGGCAGGAGCCGATCGAGCCCGCCTCGCCCGCGCCCTTGATGCCGAGCGGGTTGGTGGTCGAGGGCACGTTCCGGGTCTCGAAGTGGAAGTAGGGCACGTCCTCGGCGCGCGGCAGGCAGTAATCCATCAGGGTCGCGGTCACGAGCTGCCCGTCCTCGTCGTAGATCGTGCGCTCGTGGAGCGCCTGCCCGATCCCCTGCACCACGCCGCCATGGACCTGGCCGGCGAGGAGCAGCGGGTTCACGGTGGTGCCGAAATCGTCGCAGATCGTGTAGCGCTCGACCCGGATCGTCCCGGTGTCGGGGTCGATCTCGACCTCGGCCACGTGGGTGCCGTTCGGATAGGTGGCGTTCGGGGGCGTGAAGTCGCCGTTGCCGGTCAGCGCCGCTTCCGTGGCCTGCGGCAGCTTCGCGAGATCCGCGAAGGTGATGCGCCGGTCCGTCCCCGCGACCTGCACGCCGCCGTCCGCGATCTCCAGATCCGCGGTTCCGGCCTCCAGATGCTCGGCCGCGAGTTCCTTCAGCTTCCCGGCGAGGTCGCGCGAGGCCGCGAAGACGGAGACGCCGCCGACCGGAATCGAGCGCGAGCCGCCGGTCCCGGCCCCCGTCGCCACCCGCGCGGTGTCGCCCTGCACGACGCGGATCTTGTCGAGGGGCAGGTCGAGGTGCTGCGAGGCGAACTGGGCGTAGGCCGTGGCGTGGCCCTGCCCGTTCGACTGCGTGCCCGAATAGACCGTCGCGGTGCCGTCCGGTTCGAGGCGCACCACCGTGTCCTCGCCCTCGCCCCAGGCCGTGCACTCGATGTAGGTCGCAAGCCCGATGCCGCGGACGCGCCCGGCCTGGCGCGAGGCCGCCAGGCGGCTCTCGAAATCGGCCCAGCCCGCCACCTCCATGGCGCGGCTCATGTGGCCGTCGAAATCGCCGGTGTCGTAGGTCCGGTCGCCGATCGGCGTGGTGTAGGGCATCTGCTCGGGCGCGATGAAGTTGCGGCGGCGCACGGCCTCGGGCGTCGAGCCGGTCTCGCGCGCGACCCGGTCGACGAGGCGCTCGAGCAGATAGGCGGCCTCCGGCCGCCCCGCGCCGCGATAGGCGTCGACGGGCACCGTGTGGGTGTAGACGCCGCGCACGCGCACGTGGAGCAGCGGCGTGCGGTAGACGCCCGTCATCATGGTGGCGCCGAGATAGGGGATGTAGGGGCCGAACTGCGAGAGATACGCGCCGAGATTGCCGAGGATGTCGAAGCGCATGGCGAGGAAGCGCCCCTCCGCGTCGAGGGCCGCCTCGCCGAAGGCCACGTTGTCGCGCCCCTGCGCGTCGGACTGGAAGTGCTCGCCGCGGTCGGCGGTCCATTTCACGGGCCGCTTCAGGCGCCGCGCGGCTTCCGCGGCGAGCGGATACTCGCGGTATGCGAAGGTCTTGGTCCCGAAGCCGCCGCCCACGTCGCCGGTGACGACGCGGACCTTGTCGGGCGCCACTTTGAGGATCTCGTTCGCGAGGGTGTCGCGCAGGCCGTGCACGCCCTGGCTCGACAGGGTGATGGTGAAGCCTTCGGTCGCGGGATCGTACTCGGCCACGACGCCGCGGGTCTCCATGAAGTTCGTGACGAGGCGGTTGTTCTCGATCCGGATCCGGACGGTCTTCGCGGCCTTGGCGAAGGCCTCGGCCACGGCGGCCTCGTCGCCCATGGCGGCGTCGTAGGCGAGGTTGCCGGGCGCCTCGGCCCAGACCTGCGCCGCGCCCGGCCGGAGCGCGTCCTCGATCTCCGCGACCGCGGGCAGGGGCTCGAACTCGATCCCGATCGCCTCGGCGGCGTCGCGGCCCTCGGCCACGGTGTCGGCGACCACGAAGGCGATCGCGTCGCCCACGTGCCGGACGGTGTCGCGGGCGAGCACCGGGATATGCGCGATGTGGCCCTGGGTGCCGTCGCTGTTGGGCATGGGGGCGAGGCAGGGCACGTCGCCGAGATGCGTCACGTCGGCGGCCGTGAGCACGAGGTGGACCCCCGGCATCGACCGCGCCGCGTCCAGGTCCGTGACCGTGAACCGCGCATGGGCGTGGGGGCTGCGCAGCAGCACGGCGCGCAGGGTGCCCTCGGGTGCGTAATCGTCGGTGTAGCGGCCGCCGCCCGTGAGGAGGCGCCTGTCCTCGACGCGCCGCAGGGGCTGGCCGACACCGAACTTCGCCGTATTCATCTCGATCTCCACTCTGAGCGGGGTGCGGGGCGCGAGGCCCCGCACGGCCCGTATGAACCCGTCGGGAGCGGGAATGCCCGCAAGGGCGCGGTCCGGCTCCCGTGAATCTGAGCAAGCCCCATATAGCGCAAGACCGCCGGGACGCAGCCTATCCCGGCACCCGCCCGGACCTGAACCCTTGGCCGGCGCGCGGCGCGGATGCGCCCGGCGCAGGACCGCGCAGCCTCACGCGGCCGCTCCCGCCGATTCGGCGCGCGCGAGGCTGCGCGCCTCGGCGCCCGCCCGCGCCAGCTTGAGCTGGCGCCGGCGCTGGAGCTGCTGGTCCGCGAGCACGCCGAGCAGGATCACGGCCCCCATGACCGCGAAGTTGAGCGAGCTCGGGATGCCCAGCATGTTGACGAGGTTCTGGAGCACCTGCAGCAGCACCGTGCCGAGCACGATCCCGACGATCGAGCCCTCGCCGCCGCGCAGGGAGCAGCCGCCGAGCACCGCGGCTGCGATGGCGTAGAGCTCGTAGAAATTGCCGTGCGCGGAGGGCGAGACCGACTGGGTGTAGAACACGAAGAACACCGAGGACAGGCCCGCGAGCGTGCCCGCGATCATGTAGGCGGCCGTGATCACCGCCTTGGTGGGGATGCCGGAATAGCGCGCCGCCTCCTCGTTCTTGCCGACCGCGAAGAGGTAGCGCCCGTAGACCGAGCGGTGCAGCACGACCCCCATCAGAACCGCGACGAGGACCAGGAACATGAAGGTGTGGGGCACCCCGTAGGTGCGCCCCGACATCAGCCATTCGAGGGTCTCGTAGCCGCCGCCGTAGCCGAACCCTTGCGTCGAGTCGGCCGTGTACCAGCGCGCGATGCCGCGGTAGAGCAGGAGGCCGCACAGGGTCACGACGAAGGGCTGCATCTTGAGCTTCGTCACGAGGAGGCCGTGCACCGTGCCGAGTGCGGTGCCGCCGAGGACCGTGAGGCCGAGCGCGATCGGCCAGGCGATCTCGTGGTTGATGAGGAGGTCGAGGAAGACGATGCCGAGAAGGGCGAACATCGAGCCGACCGAGAGCTCGATCCCGCCCGTGATGATCACGAGCCCGACGCCGATCGAGATCAGGCCGAACAGCCCGATCTGATTGGCGAGGTTCATGAGGTTCACCTGCGAGAGGAACTGCGGGTTGATGGCGCCCGTGATCGCGCCCACCGCGAGGATCAGCAGCAGAAGGCCGAGCTCTTTCTTCAGCATGGGCGATCGATTCCTCTTCAGGCCGCGCTGGCGATGGTCGTCTCACGCATGGGCGGCCGCTTCCTCTCGGGCGGCATGGCCGACGGCGAGCGTCAGGACGTTGTGCTCGGAAAAGTCGGGCCGCTCGAGGAAGCCGCTGACGCGGCCCTCGTGCATCACGGCGATCCGGTCGCTCACCCCGATCACCTCCTCCATGTCGCTGGAGATCATCAGAATCGCGACGCCGTTATCGGCAAGATCGCGCATCAGGGTGTAGATCTCGCTCTTGGCGCCGACGTCGATGCCGCGCGTCGGCTCGTCGAAGACGATGAGCTTCGGGCGCATGGAGAGCCACTTGGCGAGCACCACCTTCTGCTGGTTGCCGCCCGAGAGCGTGACGGCGTCGGTCGCGACCGAGGGCGCCTTGATGTTGAGGGACCGGCGCTGCGCTTCCGCGATCTCGCCCTCGCGGCCCGTGTCGACGAGCATCGCGGGCGCGCAGCGCCTCAGGTCCGCGAGCGTGATGTTCTGCGCGATCGGCATGTCGAGGAGGAGCCCCGAGCGCTTGCGGTCCTCCGGGATCAGGTAGAGCCCCTCGCGGATCGCGTCCTGCGGCGAGCGGATCGCGAGCGGCCGGCCGTCGAGGGCGATGCGCCCCGAGAGCGCGGGCACGATGCCGAACAGCGCCTGGGCGAGCGTGGTGCGCCCCGAGCCGATGAGGCCGGCAAGCCCCAGGATCTCGCCGCGCCGGACGTGGAGCGAGACGCGCTGCTCCGGAAAGGCCGCCGTCACGAGGCCCTCGATCGCGACGCCGCCCTCGCGCGGCCCGGCCTTCGGGGGGATGTAGATCGATTTCAGGTCGCGCCCGATCATCAGCCGCACCATGGCGGCGTGGGCGATCTCACCCTTGGCGAGGTCGCCCACGTGCCGCCCGTCGCGGAGCACCACGACGCGGTCGGCGCAGGCCTTCACCTCGCCGAGGCGGTGGGAGATGTAGATCACGCTGACGCCCGCGGCCTTCAGGTCGGCGATCACCTGGAGCAGCTTGTCGGTCTCGGTGAGGGTGAGGCTCGAGGTCGGCTCGTCCATGATGATGACGCGCGCGTCCATGGAGAGCGCCTTGGCGATCTCGACCATCTGGCGCTGCGCGATCGACAGGTTCTCGACGAGGTCGCCAGGGGCGAAGTCGACGCCGAGGCGCTGGAGCAGCGGCTTCACCTGCCGGTGCAGCGCCGCGTTGTCGACGAGGTTGAGGAAGCCCCCGGTCCGCGGCTCGCGGCCGATATAGACGTTGGCGGCGACGTCGAGGTTTTCGAACAGGTTCAGTTCCTGGTGCACGAAGGCGATGCCGGCCTGGGCGGCCTGTCTGACCGACATCGCGGCGTGCGGCACGCCGTCGATCACGATCGAGCCCGAGGTGGGCGAGACCACGCCGCCGAGGATCTTCATCAAGGTCGACTTGCCGGCGCCGTTCTCGCCGATCAGCCCGACGACCTCGCCCTTGCGGACGCCGAGGCTGACGCCGTTGAGCGCGGTCACGCCGGGATAGGTCTTGGTGATCGCGCGCAGTTCCAGAAGGATCTCGGACATTCGGGACGAACGCTCTCGCGGGCCGCGCGGGCGCGCCGCCGGGACCGGCATGGAACGGGGACGAGGTCCGGCGCCGCGGCGCCGGACCTCGCGGGGCTCGCGCCCTTACTTGCGCAGAAGGTCGCGGATCTGGGTGCTGAACTCGGCGACGTTCGACTTGTCGACGATCTTGGTCGGCACGATCCGGAGCTTGTTCTCGGGGATGAACGACTTGTCGCCCTCGAGGTACTTGGCGAGGTAGATCATCGACTGGTAGCCGAACTCGAAGGGCTGCTGCACGACGGTGCCGTCGATCGCGCCTTCCTGGATGCCCTTCAGGGTCTGCTGGTCCTCGTCGAAGCCGACGATCTTGACCTTGCCCTCTTTGCCGGCCGCCTTCACGGCGTTGTAGATCTGCGGCGTGTTGTAGGCCCACAGGCCGACCAGCAGGTCGATGTTCGGGTACTTCGCGAGCGTGTCCTCGACGTTGGCCTTGGCCTTGGTCTGGTCGCCGCCGTCGGTGCGGATGTCGATGATCTCGATCTTGGTGCCGGCGATCGCCTCCTTGATGCCCTGGGTGCGCTCGCGGGCGTTCGCGGCGTCCATGGTGCCCACGAACAGCATCGCCTTGCCGCCGTTGGGCAGCGACTTCTTCATCAACTCGCCGGCCTGACGCCCGGCCGCGACGTTGTCGGTGCCGATATACATGGCGCGGTTCGACTTCGGCGCGTCGGCGTCCTGCGTGAACAGGGCGGCCTTGGCGGCGACCTGGTTCAGGATGTCGGTGGAGTTGTCGGGGTTGACCGGGCTGATCGAGACGCCCGCGACGCCCTTGGCGAGGAGGTCCTCGAGGATGCGCTTCTGCGCGGCGGCCGACATCTCGCCGGGGATGTAGAACTCGATGTTGTAGTTCGGCAGCTCCTTCTGGGCCTTCTCGGTCCCGCGCCGCGCGATCTGCCAGAAATCGGCCGGCACGTTGACCACGAAGGCCAGCGTCTTCTTGGCCTGCGCGAAGGCGGCCTGGGGCACGAGCGCCCCGGCCACCAGGCCGGCCATGGCTACCATCAATGCCCGTCTGCTGCTGATCATGGAAAGTCCTCACCTAACGATCGTTGTGTTCTGAATTCGCTCGCGGCGTCGTCGAGCGGCGCACCGGAACCCGAGTCTTTCGCCCGGGTCCGGCGGCGGGGCATTAGGGCTTCCCGGGTCGCGCGGTGTCAACATGGCTCGCGCGAAATTCCCAAGGGACATCCTGCACGGTTTGCATGGGCCCGCGGGCCTCGATTCGGATCCCGCGGACCCCGGACGCCATTCACCCGGACGATTCTCGACGGGCCGGTCGAGCCGTCGAACCATATGCAAGCGAGTGCATATTGATCTCACCGATGCCGACAGGGCATAGGTGGGCGGTCGACCCGGGAGACACCATGGTCCTTCTTCGCCGACGCCTGATCGCGCTGCTCCTCGCCGCCGTCGCGGCGGCGCCGTTGCGGGCGCAGGAGCGCTCCATCACGCTTGCCTCGACGACCTCGACCGAGCAGTCGGGCCTCTTCGGCCATCTCCTGCCGGCCTTCACCAAGGCGACCGGGATCGCCGTGAAGGTGGTGGCGGTCGGCACCGGACAGGCCCTCGACATCGGCCGCCGCGGCGACGCCGACGTGGTGCTCGTCCACGACCGGGCCGCGGAGGACAGGTTCGTGGCCGAGGGCTTCGCCGCGGAGCGCCGGGACGTGATGGAGAACGACTACGTTCTCGTGGGCCCGCAGGCGGACCCCGCCGGAGCCGCCGGCCGCGACGGGGCCGAGGCCTTCCGCCGGATCGCCGCCGCCCGTGCCCCCTTCGTGTCGCGCGGCGACCGGTCGGGCACGCATGCCGCGGAGCTGCGCACCTGGCAGGAGGCCGGCATCGACCTCGGCGCCGTTCGCGGCGCGTGGTACCGCGAGATCGGCCAGGGCATGGGTCCCGCCCTCAACACGGCCTCGGCGCAGAACGCCTACGTGCTCGCCGACCGCGGCACCTGGCTCTCGTTCAGGAACCGGGGCGAGCTCGCGGTCCTGGTCGAGGGCGACCGGCGCCTGTTCAACCCCTACGGCGTCATGCTCGTGAACCCCGCGCGGCACCCGCACGTGAAGGCGGCCGACGGCCGGGCCTTCATCGACTGGCTCGTCTCGCCGGAGGGTCAGAGGACCATCGCGGGCCACAGGATCGGCGGCGAGCCGCTCTTTTTCCCGAACGCTCTGGCGGGGCGCTCCTGAGGCGCACGGCCGACGCCGGCGCAGAAAATCGGATCGAATGGTGTCCCGCGGAGGAGGGGGCGAAGCATGAGCGCTGTCCTGAACGAGATCCGTCCCGGGGAGGTCGCCGTCGAAGGCCCGCCCGCTACGGATGCCGGCCTCGTCTTCATCGGGCGCATCCACACGCCCTGGAGCGAGCGGGCGGAGTGCCCGCGCCAGGGCCGCGCCGACGGCCCGATCTGCCGGGTCGAGGTGTTCGAGCCCTGGGTCGCGGCCCTCGAAGGGATCGAGGCCTATCGCGAGATCGAGGTGCTCTACTGGCTGCACCTCTCCCGCCGCGACCTCGTGCGCCAAAGCCCGCAGCGGGACGGCACCACGCGGGGCGCATTCGCGCTGCGCACGCCCGTGCGGCCGAACCCGATCGGCACGGCGCGCGTGCGGCTGCTGGCCGTCGAGGGCCCGGTCCTGCTGGTGCGCGGCCTCGACTGCCTCGACGGCACGCCGCTGATCGACCTCAAGCCCGATCGCTGCGCCTATACCCCCGAGGCGCTGCCGAAACCGCACGACGGCGGGGCCTGAGCCGGCGCGGCCCTCCTCTTGACGCGCCGGCGGCGGTGTCCGACGCGGAGAGGCCGCATCGTGCGCGAAGGAGAATTCCCCTGGCCCCCCGTCCCGTCGTCCTCTACCCGGACCCGCGCCTCGGCCTGACGGCGGAGCCCGTGACCGTATGGGACGACGGTTTGCGGACGCTCGCGCAGGACATCGTCGATACCATGGGCGCGGTCTCCGCCATCGGGCTGACCGCGGCCCATATCGGCGTCCTCCGGCGCGTGGTGGTCCTGCGCCTCGATCCCGCGGCGGGGCCGCGTGTCTTCGTCAACCCCGAGGTCGCCTGGGCCTCGGACGAGCGCGCCTCCCATGTGGAGGGCAGCGTCTCGATGCCGGGAGTGACCGAGACCGTCGAGCGCCCTGCGCGGGTGCGGGTGCGCTACCGCGACCTCGAAGGCGCCGAGCGCGAGGAGGAGGCGCAGGGCTTCGCGGCCGCCTGCCTCCTGCACGAGATCGACCAGCTCGACGGGATCTTCTGGCTCGAGCGGCTGTCGCGGCTGCGGCGCGACCGGGCGTTGAAGCGCGCCGCCAAGCTGCGGCGCGGGACCATGCCCTGAGCCGCCCGCAAGCGACACCTTGCCATCTCGCCGCTTCCCGGCGAGCGCCCCGCGATCACGCGCAAGAGGCCCCTTGCAATCTCGCCGCTTCCCGGCGCAGGCCGGACGGGCCAAGCTGCCTCATCTCATCAAGGAGCCCCCATGCCCGACCTCTCCGCCTTTCCGATCGCCGCCCGCTGGCCGGCGCGCCACCCCGACCGGCTCCAGCTCTATTCCTGGCCGACGCCGAACGGCGTGAAGGTCTCGATCATGCTGGAGGAGATCGGCCTTCCTTACGAGGCCCATGCGGTCAACATCGGCAAGAACGAGACCTGGGGGCCGGAATTCCTGTCGCTCAACCCGAACGGCAAGATCCCGGCGATCCTCGATCCCGACGGCCCCGGCGGGCGCCCGCTCGCCCTGTTCGAATCGGGCGCGATCCTGCTCTACCTCGCCGACAAGACGGGCCGGCTCGTCCCGACCGACCCGGCCGCGCGCTACGAGACGATCCAGTGGGTGTTCTTCCAGATGGCGGCGCTCGGGCCCATGTTCGGCCAGCTCGGCTTCTTCCACAAATTCGCGGGCCGCGAGATCGAGGACAAGCGCCCGCTGGAGCGCTACCGGGCCGAGTCGAAGCGCCTCCTCGGCGTGCTGGAGACGCGGCTGGCCGGACGCTCCTGGATCATGGGCGAGGACTACACCATCGCGGACGTCTCGATGCTCGGCTGGGTGCGCAACCTGATCGGCTTCTACGAGGCGAGCGAGCTCGTCGACTACGCGAGCCTGAAGGCGGTGCCGGCCTGGCTCGAGCGCGGCCTCGCCCGCCCCGCCGTCCAGCGCGGCCTCGACATCCCGCCCCGGGGCTGAGCCCTGTCCACGCCTGGCGCCACCCCAGGCAGTCCTCCTGCAAGGCCGCCGCGGAGCCGAAGCCAAGCCGCGGCGCCCCCGTCTGGTCGCGCCGCGGCGCTCCGCTAGACTCACCTCGATCGCGGCGCCGGACGGACCGGCGCCCGACCGGAGGACGATGATGGCGCCCTATGCCTCGCGGTTCGAGACGCAGACGCCCTGGACGCCGCTGCCCTACTCGCCCTGGCACGAAGCGCTCTGGCAGTTCCTCGCGTCGTCGAGCCTCGTCTTCGGGGCGTGGTACATCGGCTGGCGCTGGGTCGCCTCGGTGAACTTCGAGGCGCTGTGGTTCTCGATCCCGCTGCTCCTGGCCGAGACCGGGGCGTTCCTCGGCCTCGTCCTCTTCACGGTGAACCTGTGGACCGCGCGCTCGCCGAAGCCCGGGCCGCTGCCGGCGAGCATCCGCGACTGCGCGGAGGATCCCGACACGCCGGACCGGCCCGTCATCGTGGACGTGTATTTCGCGACCTACAGCGAGGATCCGGAGCTCGTCCGGCACGGGCTGAGGGACGCCAAGGCCTTCACCTATCCGCATCCGATCGAGGTCCGGATCCACGTCCTCGACGACGGCAAGCGCCCCGCCATGGAGGCGGTCTCGCGCGAGGAGGGCGTCAATTATCTGACCCGAAGCAGCAACATCGGGTTCAAGGCCGGCAACCTGCGCAACGCCATGGAGAGCACGTCCGGCGACTTCATCATGATCTGCGACGCCGACATGCGGCCGTTCCCGACCTTCCTCGAGCAGACGCTCGGCTACTTCACCGATCCGAAGGTCGCCTGGGTGCAGACGCCGCACTGGTTCCATGACATCCCGCCCGGCGTGCCGCTGCCCGCGGTGCTCGACCGCTGGCTCGGCGGCTTCGGGCGCCTGATCGGGCGCGGCATCGAGCGGTTCTACGGCCCGGTGCGGGTCGGGGCCGATCCCTTCGCCAACGACCCGCAGCTCTTCTTCGACGTGATCGAGCGGCGGCGGAACTGGGCCAATGCGAGCTTCTGCTGCGGCGCGGGCTCGATCCACCGCCGCGAGGCCGTGATGGAGGCCGCGCTCCGGCAATGGTCCGACAAGGTGGTGGCCGCGAGCGCGAAGAACGAGCGCGACGTGCGCCGGCTCACCGGCGAGGCGATGCTCGTCGACATGGTGATGAACTCGGTGCGCACCCAATCGGCGCTCGAGGAGGAACTGACGCCCTACAAGTTCCACGTCTCGGAGGACTTCTACACCTCGATCGTGCTGCACAGCGACAAGGAGAGGGGCTGGAAATCGGTGCTGCACCCTGTCGTGCAGGCCCGGATGCTCTCGCCCAACGACCTCCTGAGCTGGACGATCCAGCGCTTCAAGTATGCCGGCGGCACCCTCGACATCTTCTTCCATGACAACCCGCTGTTCCGGCGCGGGCTGAAGCTGTCGCAGAAGCTCATGTACGCGGCGACGTTCTACTCCTACCTGTCGCCGCTCTGGAACGTCATCTTCCTGGTCTCGCCGATCGTGTTCCTGTTCTCGGGCGTGCCGCCGCTCGCGGGCTACTCGCTCGACTTCTTCATCCACATCTCGCCGTTCCTGCTCATGAACGAGCTGAGCCAGATGATCGCGCTGTGGGGCAACTCCACCTCGAAGGGACGGGCCTGGTACCTTGCCTCCTTCCCCCTGAACCTCAAGGCGCTCTGGACCGTGCTGCGGGGCAAGAAGATCTCCTTCCCCGTGACCCCGAAGGACCGCCAGGTCGGCAGTTTCCCGCGCCTCGTGACCTGGCAGATCGCGCTGGTGGTGTTCACCGCCGCGGGCCTGATCTGGGGCTGGAGCGCCTATGCGTCGGGGCGGCCGGGCTACACCCTCGGGGCCATGATCGCCAACACGCTCTGGGGCACGAGCAACGCGCTCGCCATGCTGCCGATGATCCGCGCCGCCTTCTGGCAGCCCGACCCGGTCTACGAGGCACCGATCATCGACAATGCCATGCAGGGGGGATAGCGGGCAGCCCTCGTCGAATCCCCTCTCCCCGCGCCTGCGGGGAGAGGGCTGGCGTGTGGCGAGGAGAGCGAGACGCCGCCCTTACGCGGCCCGGCGCTTGGCCTGGAGCAGGCCGCGGTTGACCAGCGCCTCGGCGATCTGGATCGCGTTGAGCGCCGCGCCCTTGCGCAAGTTGTCGGAGACGCACCAGAACGAGAGGCCGTTCTCGACCGTGATGTCCTCGCGGATGCGGGAGACGTAGGTGGCGTCCTCGCCGGCCGCCTCGTGGGGCGTGACGTAGCCGCCGGGCTCGCGCTTGTCGATCACGAGCACGCCTGGGGCCGAGCGCAGGATCTGCGTCGCCTCTTCCGCGGAGAGCGGCTCCTCGAACTCCACGTTCACGGCCTCCGAGTGGCCGATGAAGACCGGCACGCGCACGCAGGTGGCGGTGAGCTTGATCTTCGGGTCGAGGATCTTCTTGGTCTCCACCATCATCTTCCACTCTTCCTTGGTGTATCCGTCCTCCATGAAGACGTCGATGTGAGGGATGACGTTGAAGGCGATGCGCTTCGGGAACTTCTTCTCCTGGACCTCCTGGAGCGAGTAGAGCGCCTTGGTCTGCCGGTCGAGCTCGTCCATGCCGTCCTTGCCGGCGCCCGAGACCGACTGGTAGGTCGCGACCACGACGCGCTTGATGCGGGCGCGGTCGTGCAGGGGCTTCAAGGCCACGACGAGCTGGGCCGTGGAGCAGTTGGGGTTGGCGATGATGCCCTTCTTCTTGACGTCGCGCACCGCCTCCGCGTTCACCTCGGGAACGACGAGCGGCACGTCCTGGTCGTAGCGCCAGGCCGAGGAGTTATCGATCACGATCGCCCCTTGCGCGGCGATCTTGGGCGACCACTCCTTCGAGACCTCGCCGCCGGCCGACATCAGGCACAGGTCGACGTCGGAGAAGTCGTAGGTGTCGAGCGTCTTGGCCTTGAGGGTCCGGTCGCCGAAGGAGATTTCGGAGCCCTGGCTGCGGCGGGAGGCGAGCGCCACCACCTCGTCCGCGGGGAAAGCGCGCTCGGCTAGGATGTCGAGCATCTCCCGGCCCACATTGCCCGTCGCGCCGACGACGGCGACCTTGTAACCCATGGTGAATCTCCTTGGCTGAAGCCCCAGCCGGTCGCCTCTCCCGGGAAACGCGGTGCACCCGGATCGGGTGCCGCCTCTCGCCCCGACGGGAGAGAGGACCGGGGACGACGAGGCTCAATCGGCCGTTTCGGCCGTCGTGACGGTTTTCGTTTTGCGCGTCAGCCCGCGGAGGGGGCGGCGGGCCGTGGTGACGGTTTTGGTCTCGCGCGTCGACACGCGGTCGCGGCGCCCGCCGGACAGGCGGGCCGCATCGCGGCACGGGGTGGAGAGCGCAGGCATCACGTCACAACCTCGAGGCAGGGCGACGATCGCGGCCTGCCGGTCCTCGGCCGGAGCCCTTTCGGGTCCGGTCAGGCGCAGCAACACACCAAAGACCGGACGTCGTCAAGGGATTCCGCCTGGCCGTCAACGCGCCCGGCCCGGTTCCGGTTCGCCCGGGCGGCTGTCCGGCTTAACCTTAACCCGCGAAAGCCGCGCTCCGGTAACGCCCGGTTGACCAGATCGGGCGCGCGATGGCGCCATGCCCGCCCCCGCGTCCGTCTCCTCCGCGCCCGGCCCGTTCGACCGCTCCTTCGGGTCCTTGCGGGACGCGGCTGCGTCCGGCCCGCCTGCCGAGCTCGTCTGGCTGCGGCGCGACGAGGCCGCGTTCGGCCCGTCTGCCGACCGCGTCCGGCTGCGGCGGGAGGCGGTCCCCGTCCGCCCGCTCCCGGCCCGGCTGCGCCGCCGGTCTCCGCTCCTTCTGCCCCTGGGCCTCGCCGCCGCCGCAGCCATGGCCGGGGTCGTCGCCCTGGCCGGACGCGAGGAGGACGGCCCGGCCGCGACGGCGCCGGCGGCGGATCGCCCTCAGGCCGAGCGGGCCGCACCGCCGTCCTGGCAGCCGCTGCCCCAGGCCCTGCCGCTCTACGCCCTCGAGGCGCCCGCGGGAATCGGGCCACAGGCGCAGGCCGCGCGGGAGCATGCAGGCGGCGGGCGGGAGGATACGCTGGCGCTCGGCGGCCCCGGGGCGCCGTTGCAGTTCCGCCTCAGCGTGACCCGCGGCGTTGCCGAAGGGGCGGGGTCGAGCTTCTACGTCGCGCTCGTGCGCCGGGCCGCGGAAGCCGGCCTGCCCGTGGAGCGCAGCGCGCCCCCGGCCCCTCTCGCGACCAAGTTCGGGATCGCGGAAGCCGCGCCCGCGACGCTGGGCGGGCTCGCCTGCCTGGCCGTCCGCTTCCGCCATCCGGATCTCGCCTTCCGCCTGCACGGCTGGCTCTGCGGCTCGCAGCGCCTTTCGGTCGAAGGGAGCCATCTGGCCTGCCTGATCGACGGGCTCGTGCTCGCCGGCGGGCGCGAGGACCCGGCCCTGACCGCGCTCTTCGCCCGGGCGGAGGCCTGGCGCACCGGCGCCTGCGCGCTGGCGCGATGGGAGTCGGCTTCAGGCTGAGCGATCGCGCCCTATTGCGGCGCGAAGGGGCGGCGGAAGGCGCCTTGGGCCGTTCCCTCTGCCGGCTGATGGCGGCGCGATGGAGCGCCGCCGCGGACTGATCCTCACCGGTCTATTGCGGCGCGAAGGGGTTGCGGAAGCCGCCGCCGCGGGCCGGGGCGCGCGGCGGGTGGTGCGTGGCGAGGTAGTCGAGGATCAGGTCGCGGTCGGCGCCCTGGATGTCCGGCATGCCGTGGCGCTGGGTCATCCAGGCCATGGTCTCGTCCCAGCGCTCCCGGGTCAGGCCCTGGTTCGAGACCACCCGGTAGGCGTGGCAGGCGCTGCACAGCCCGAAGGTCTCCTCGCGGCCGGGCCCCTCGGGCAGGCTCTCGACCTGCTCGTCCCGCGGCGCGAAGGCCGGCGCCTGGGCGGGCGCCGGCGACGCGAAGGCAATGATCCCGAGCGCGAGGAGCGCCCGGGTCCCGTAAGCGACGGCGAAGATCCAGAGCGCGAGGAGCGCCCGGGTTCCGTGAACGACCGCCATGGGCTTCAGCCGACCAGGATCGCGACCCGGTGCATGGCGTTGCCGCCATAGCCCTGCGGGTTCCAGCTCCCGGCGACGGGGGGCTGCATGCGCCCGTTGGAATCGGTCGCCCGCGCCCAGATCTCGAAATAGCCGTCGGAGGGCAGCTTCACGGCGGCGGTCCAGCGGTTCCAGTCGTAGCGGTTGCGGGGCGGCGCGAGTCTGGCCTCGCTCCAGGTCTGGCCGAAATCGGTCGAGACGTCGACGCGGGCGACCGAGAGGTCCCCGGCCCAGGCGGCGCCGCGCAACGCCACCTCGCGGGTGCCGGCGGGAAGCCGCGTGCCGTTGGCGGGGTTCGAGATGATCGACCGCACCGGCATGGATTCCAGGATCCGGAAGTCCTTCTCGTCGGCCTTGCCCCCCGGGACCATCGGCTTGTTGGGGACCCGGTAGGAGGTGCCGGTCATGCCCTGGCCGTCGTGCTCGCGGTCGCGCATGGCGATGCGGGTGAGCCATTTGTGGCTGAGCGAGCCGGGCCAGCCCGGGACGACGAGCCGCGCCGGCCCGCCGTGGATGTTGGGCAGCGGCTGGCCGTTCATGGCGAAGACGATGAGGTTCATCTCGTCCATGGCCTTGGCGACCGGCATGCCGCGGGAGATCGATTCCTTGGTGGTGTCGCCGGAGAGATGCGGATCGGCGCCGTAATGGGCGGTGTAGACCGCGGAGGACTTCAGCCCCGCGGCCTTGAGGACGTCTGCGAGCGGCACGCCGGTCCATTCCGCGCAGCCGGCGCCGCCGTTGGTCCAGGGGTTGCCGCGCGCCTGCGGCTGGAAGAAGGAGCGGCCGTTGCCGCCGCATTCGAGCACCATGCGGTAGGTCTTCGGCTGGAAGCGGCTCTTGAGCTCGCCCAAGGTGAGTTCGAGCCGCTGGTTGACCTCGCCCTCGACCACGAGCTTCCAGGCGTCCGGGTTGGCGGCCGCCTCCGGGATCTGGCCGTTGTTGCGGATGAAGAACTTCTCGGTCGGCGTGGTCTCGTCGTCGAGGAGGTGCTCGGGAGTCTCGGCCACGAGCGGCCGGTCGCCGAGGAGCGCGAGGTTCGGGTTCTTGCCCGGGAAATTGAACGGCTGCGGCCCGGCCGGAGCAGCCCCGCCGGCCGGGGGCGTCCCTTGCGCGAGCGCGGCGGGGATCAGGCCCGCGGGCATCGATGACGCGAAGGGGATCGCGGCGCCCACCGCCGCGCCCATGGCGGCGAGCCCGGCGCCGCCGAGGAAGCCGCGGCGGTCGACGCCGGTGCGGCGCCCGAACACCTCGGCATCGGCCCGCTCGGGATCGTTGGCGTAGAGTTCTTCCAGCGAGCGTTCGATCTTGCGCGTCATGGGATCTCCTCGTCCGACGCCCGCGCTCATGAATCGGCGCGGGCTTGGCGCGGGATGCTAGCCGCTCCTCCGGTCGGCACAAGCCGGGAGACGGGTCCCCCGGTAACGAATCGCCGACCCGGGCGAAAGTCCCCTACGAGCGCGCGGGCGCGGGGGCCGCTCCGACGGCGTCGGACTGCGCCTCGTCCTCGACCCGGGCGGTGTCGCGCCGGACTACGAGGCAGAGGATCACGAGCGGGATGCCGATCGCCGCCGTGGCGGTGAACAGGACGGGGTAGCCCCACGTGTCCACGACCGCGCCCGAGACGCCGCCGACGAGCTTGCCGGGCAGCGCGTAGAGCGAGCTCAGAAGGGCGTATTGCGTCGCCGCGAAGCCCGGCGCCGTGAGGCTGGACATGTAGGCGATCAGTGCCGAGCCCGCGAATCCGCCCGCGAAATTGTCGATGCTGATCGAGAGCGTGAGCAGGGACAGGTCGTGCCCGACCATCGCGAGCCAGGCGAACATCAGGTTCGAGGCCGCCGCGATGACGGCGCCGATCAGGAGCGTCCACCAGACCCCGAGTCGGGTCAGGGCCAGGCCGCCCGCGAAGGCACCGAGGATGCCGATCCAGACCCCGTAGATCTTGGTCACGTTGGCGATGTCGGAGAGCGAGAACTTGAGATCGATGTAGAGCGGGTTCGCCATCACGCCGGCGACGAAATCGGGCAGGCGGAACAGGGCCACGAGGGCCAGGATCGGGATCAGCAGCGTGCCCTTGCGGCGGAAGAGATCGGCGAGCGGCTCGGTGACCGCGCTCGCCAGCGACATCCGCCCGCGCACCGTGTTGTCGTCGATGCGCGGCGAGAGCAGCGTGCCGACGAGCCCGACGCCCATGAGCGCCGCCATGGCGGTGTAGGCGGCGCGCCAGCTCACGAAATCGGCGATGTAGAGGGCGCCCGCGCCGGCGCAGATGAGCGCCAGGCGATAGGCGAGCTGGTAGGCCGCGGCCATCATGCCCTGGCGTGCGGTCGGGGCCGCGTCGATGCGCCAGCCGTCCACCACCACGTCCTGGGTCGCGGCCGCGAAGGCGACGAGGAGCGCCGCCATCACCACGGTGGTGAGGCTCGTGGCGGGATCGCCCGCCGCGATGCCGAGAAGCCCGAGCGCGGTCACGATCTGGGACAGGGCCATCCAGGCGCGGCGCCGGCCGAGCAGGCGGCTCAGAACCGGCACGTCGTAGCGGTCGATGATCGGGGCCCAGAGGAACTTGAACGAATAGGCGAGCGCGACGTAGCTCAACAGGCCGATGCTGGTGCGGGACACGCCCGCGGTCCTGAGCCAGGCCGAGAGCGTGCCGAACACGAGCAGGATCGGCAGCCCCGAGGAGAACCCGAGGAGCATCATGATCCCGATGCGCGGATCCGTGAGGACGTCGCGCAAGGTGAGGCGGGGCTTGGGCGGGCTGGGCTTGGTCGCGGCCACGGCTTTCCCTTCGTTCTCTGGGTCGCGGGGCTATCCGCCGCGACCCTGGCACAGATGAGGCAGCTTGGGCGAGCCCTCGCGGCGCAGGCTCCGCGGGCGGAAGCCGTGGGGCCGCCCCCTCAGGGGCGGGCCGCGGCGCCCCGCCGCTTGAGGATCTCCGACACCGCGACCCCGGCCGCGATCACGAGGGCCGCGATCCAGGTCGAGGCCGCGTAGCGCTCGCCGAGCAGGACGGCGCCGCCGAGGAGGCCCAGCACCGCGCCGACATAGCCGATCTGGCTGAACGACACGATGCCGCCCGAGCGCTGCAGCTCGAAATAGATCACGTTGCCGACGGCCGCGACCGCGGCCGCGGCGGCGAGATAGCCGTAGCCCGCGGGCAGGATCGCGGGCGGCGGCGTCCCGGCCGCGACCGTGGCGAGGAGCGCGAGCCCGAGCCAGAGGGAGGCCGCGCTCGACATCGCGAAGGCGAGGTCGAGGGGCTGGCTCCCCGGGGGCCAGAAGCGCTGGCGGTAGATGTTCCCGAAGGCGATCGCCACGGGGGCCAGCATGGCGAGCCCGATCCAGAGCGCGTCGCCCGACACCGCGGCCGAGCGCGAGACCGCGAGACCGACCGCCCCCGCGAACGCGATCCCGACTCCGAGCGTGCGCCCCTTCGAGGCGCGCTCGATGCCGAAGAGCGCGGCGAGCACGTAGGTGAGCGGCGTCGGGAAGGCGTAGGCCAGCGAGGCGATGCCGGCGCTCACATAGGCCGAGGCGCTGTAGATCAGCGCCTGCGGCAGGGCGATGGAGACGAAGCCCGCGACGAGCCCGTAGAGCGCGATCGTGCGGGTGATCCCTCCGGCGCCCGCGGGGCGGGCCGCGCGGTAGAGACCGAGGAAAACCGCCGCGCCGGCGGCGCTCACCAGCGCATAGACCAGCGGCGCCACGCCCGAGAGGCTCGCCTGGCGGGCCAGGAGGGTGTGGGTGGCGAGCACCAGGCCGTTGAGGAGGAGGAGAATCGTGACTTTGCGGGACATCGGCGGGCCGGAGGAACGCCCTGCGTCTTAAGCGATCCCGCGGGCGCGCGCCATGGCCGGCCCCAAGGCTGAGGGCCACCCCACGTTGTCATCCCCGGCCGGAGAGGGCTCCGGCCGGGGATGACAACGTGGGCCCGGGACGACGTGGTGCCCGTCAGGGGCCGATCACCCGCGCTTCGAACGGCGCCCGCGCGGCTTCGCCCTGGCGGGCCGCGTCTCGGTCCCGTCCGGCGCCTCCACGGCCTCGACCAGCTCGCTCAGGAAGTCCTCCAGCGCCGTGCCGGTCCGGTGCGCGTCGCCCGTGATGACGCGGATGCCCCATTGGTCGAGCACGGCCTCCTCGATGGCGTTCGGGCGCATCATGAAGACGTAGGAGCGCGGCCGGTCGCGCTCGTAGCCGGAGGCCTGCCAGGTCTTCCACAGGCGGTGGAGCAGGAAGCGGATGTTGAGGTCGGAGAGCGAATAGCCCACGAACAGGATCGTCTTGCCGAGGGCGTCCGAGCGGAACTTGATGTCGAGCGGCGACTCGAAGGAGAGTCGGTCGAGGTAGTCGGTTTCGGCGATCACGATCGACTGGTCGTCGTCGAAATCGCCGTGGAACTTCACGATCTGGGTGACGCCGTCGCGCACCCGCGCGATGTCCTTGGCGCTGACGATCTTGACGAAGTCGCGGCCCTGGAGCTGGAACGCGGTCTCGAGGTTGCGGTCGAAATTGGTGGTGTAGACGATCGGGAAGTCCAGCCGCCCGATGAGCGCGTGCACCTTCGAGGTCCGCAGCGTCTCGTCGGGAATGGTCCAGCTCCGGTCCATCCAGCTCCGCAGCGGGCCGATGCTCCCCATGCGGATGCGGTAGTATTCGGCGAGCGTGAGATAGTTCATGTCGGCGCCCGACACGGTTCCGGGATCGAGACCGAGTTCCGCCGCGATGTGGTCGATCAGCGTGCGCCAGGACGGCAGGCCGACCGTCATGGAGACCCCGGCGCCCGCGAACAGGATCGCCTGGCGGTTGCGGATGGCGGTGACGAGATCCTCGATCAAGACAGGGCCTCCGGCCGAGCATCGGGCCGGCACCTCAACGCGGAAGGCCCGGAAATGGCTCCGCTCGGGGGCGCCTGGATCCCTTTTCCCCGCCCGCGGGGAGAGGGTTGGGGTGAGGGGCCGGTCGGTGAAACAAGCGGTCTCCGGTTTGCTCCCCTCCCCCTTGCGGGGAGGGGCCGGGGGTGGGGGTTGGCGCAGGATCGAGCTCAGAGGTGCCTCCTGGACCAACCCCCACCCGCCCTTCGGGCACCCTCCCCGCAAGGGGGAGGGTAGAACCCGGGGACCATCGCGCGTCCATACCGCCCGGCCCTGCGGAGCACCCCTCGGGTCGGAGCCCGAGGGCAGGCTCGCCATGAGCAGGGCGGGATCCTCGGCCCGCCCTCCCTTGCGGCGGCCCTCCGCCTGCGGATAGACAGCGGCGGTCCCCAACGAGGTTTCCCGTGGCCGCTCCCACCATCACCGACGTCGCGACGCTCTACGAGGGCTGGATCGATCTCCTCAAGCTCACCCTGCGCAACCCGGACGGCAGCACCTTCACGCGCGAGGTCGAGGACCATGGCGCCGCGGTCGCGGTGCTGCCCTACGATCCCGAGCGCCGCGTCGCGGTGCTGGCCCGACAGTTCCGGGCGCCCGTGGTGCATGCCGGCGGCCCGGACGCGCTCCTCGAAGCCCCGGCCGGCATGCTCGACGAGGACGATCCCGCGGCCTGCGCCCGGCGCGAGGCCGAGGAGGAGGTGGGCCTGCGGCTGTCGGGCCTGGAGCACGTCGCCACCGTGTGGCCCTGCCCCGGCGTCTCGACCGAGCGCATGGACCTCTACCTCGCCCCGTTCGCGGGCGGAGACCGGATCTCGGCGGGCGGCGGGCTCGCGGACGAGAACGAGGATATCGAGGTGGTCGAGATGCCTTTGACCGAACTCGCGGGCCTCGCGGACGGCGGCGGGATCCGGGACCTCAAGACGCTCGCGCTCGTCCAGGCCCTGCGCCTGCGCCACCCGGAGCTGTTCGCGGGCTGACGCCTCAGAACGGATCCGAGGCCCCGACCAGAATCGCGGCCAGAGCCTCGCAGCCCCCCCGGTCCTCCTCGTCGAAGCGGTTCGGGCGCGGGCTGTCGAGGTCGAGCACGCCCAGGATCGCCCCGTCGCGATGGAGCGGCACCACGAGCTCCGAGCGCGAGGCGCTGTCGCAGGCGATGTGGCCCGGGAAGGCATGCACGTCCGGGACTACGAGCGAGCGGCGCTCGGCCACCGCCGCGCCGCACACGCCGCGCCCGACCGGGATGCGCACGCAGGCGGGCTTGCCCTGGAACGGCCCGAGCACGAGCTCGCCCCCGCGCATCAGGTAGAACCCGGCCCAGTTGAGGTCGGGCAGGGCGTGGTAGAGCAGCGCCGCCATGTTGGCGGCATTGGCGACGAAGTCCCGCTCGCCCGCGAGCAGCGCGTCGAGCTGGGCGGCGAGGTCCCGGTAGGCTTCGGGCTTGGGCAGGTCCGTCGGGGCGTCCTTGAGCGCGAACATGGGGAAACTCCGGGGGCAGGGCAGGGCTTGGTTCGCCGGGGAGCCCCATATAGGAACGCTCCACGCTCCGGAGAATTCCCGCGGATCGGATCCGCCCGGATTCCAGCGGAGAATCGCCCCGACCCGACGAGGATCCCCTTTGCCTTCGCTCCGCGCCGCCATCATCCCGGTCACGCCCCTGCAGCAGAACTGCACCCTCCTGTGGTGCGAGGAGACCCTCAAGGCGGCCGTGATCGACCCCGGCGGCGACCTGCTGCGGATCCAGGAGGCGGTCGCCAAGGCCGGGGTCGCGGTGGAGCGGATCCTCCTCACCCACGGGCACATCGACCATGCGGGCGGCGCCGCCGAGCTGAAGGAACGCCTCGGCGTCCCGATCGAGGGCCCGCACCGGGCCGACCTGTTCCTCCTCGAGCGCCTGCCCGAGACCGGCCGCTCCTTCGGGATCGCGGGCGCCCGCGCGGTGACGCCCGATCGCTGGCTCGACGAGGGCGATGCCGTCACAATCGGCAACGCGAGCCTCGGGGTGCTGCACTGCCCCGGCCATTCGCCCGGCAGCGTGGCGTTCGTGCAGGCGGAGCTGCGTTTCGCGGTCGTGGGCGACGTGATCTTCCGCGGCTCCGTCGGCCGCACCGACCTGCCGGGCGGCGACCCTGCGGCCCTGATGCGCTCGATCCGGGACAAGATCCTGCCCCTCGGCGACGACGTCACCTTCATCTGCGGCCACGGGCCGGCGAGCACGGTCGGGGCCGAGCGGGCCACCAATCCGTTTCTCGTGTGAGCGCGGATCGGCATCTTCGGGGCCGGGCGGGCCGCCAGACCGTTCCCGCTGCGATCCTCAACCTTCCGCCCGCGTCCCCGCCGGCGCGTGCCGGCGGAAGAACTCGACGAGGAGCCGCAGGCTCTCGGCGCGCGGGTCGCTCGCGCGCCAGGCGAGGGCGATCCCCCGCTCCGGGCTCTCGGGCGCGAGCGTGCGGGTCACGATGAGCCCGTCGGGGTCCGGGCGAAGCGACAGGAACGGCAGCAGCGTATAGCCGCTCCCCGCCGCCACCATGGAGCGCAGGGTCTCGAGGCTCGTCGCATGGCGGCCCGCGCCCGAGCCGGCGCCGCAGGCCGCGATGGTCTGGTCGCGCAGGCAGTTGCCGCCGTCGAGCAGCAGCAGGTCCGGCCCCGCAAGCGCGTCGGCGCGGATCGCGGGCGCCCGGCTCAGGGGGTGGTTCGCCGGCATCGCGACGAGGAGCGGCTCGCGGAACAGCGGCGCGACGGTGAGGCCCGTCTCGTCGAAGGGCGGCGACAGCAGCGCCGCGTCGATGCGGCCTTCGCGCAGGTCCGCGACCAGCTCGGCCGTGCGGCCCTCGCTGAGCTGGAGCGCGAGCCGCGGGTACTGGGCCCGCAGGGGCCGCAGCACGAGGGGGAAGAAATAGGGCCCGAGCGTCTGGATGGCGCCGAGCGCGAAGGGGCCGGAGAGCGGCGCCTCCCCGCCCTCCCGCGCCAGGACGAGAAGCTGCTGCGCTTCGGCGAGCACGTGCCGGGCCTGGCGCACGATCGCCTGGCCGCGCTCGGTCGGCAGCACGCGCCGGCTCGTGCGCTCGAACAGCACCACGCCCAAGCCCTCCTCGAGCTTGCGAACTTGAGCGCTGAGCGCGGGCTGGCTCACGTTGCAGCGCTCGGCCGCCCGGCCGAAATGCCGCTCTTCGGCCACAGCGACCGCGTATTCGAGATCCCTCAGGGACAGGCCGGCGACATTCATAAGGACCGTCTATCGATCGCTTCGGAACGATGCATTGGTCTTTACGTCGCGCCTGATCCAGAAGCAAACCGAGCCGCTTTCCGTGAAAGCGCCACAGGAGGAACCGCATGAGCGACGACAACCGCGTTCTCACGACCCGCCAGGGCCATCCGGTCTCGGACAACCAGTCGCTCCGCTCGGTCGGCGAGCGCGGGCCGGCGACGCTCGAGAACTACCAGTTCATCGAGAAGATCACCCATTTCGACCGCGAGCGCATTCCCGAGCGCGTGGTCCACGCCCGCGGCGCCGGCGCGCACGGCTACTTCGAGGCCTACGGCACCATCGGGGGCGAGCCGGCCTCCAAGTACACCCGCGCCAAGGTGCTCACGCAGGCCGGCGTGAAGACCCCGGTCTTCATCCGCTTCTCGACCGTGGCGGGCGCCAAGGAATCGCCCGAGACGGCGCGCGATCCCCGCGGCTTCGCGATCAAGTTCAAGACCGTCGACGGCAACTGGGATCTCGTCGGCAACAACCTCAAGGTCTTCTTCATCCGCGACGCGATCAAGTTCCCGGACATGATCCACGCCTTCAAGCCGGACCCGATCTCGAACCGGCAGGAGGCCTGGCGCTTCTTCGATTTCGTGATGCACCATCCGGAAGCGCTCCACATGGTGACGTGGCTGAAGAGCCCCTGGGGCATCCCGGCGACCTACCGGCACATGCAGGGCTCGAGCGTCAACACCTACAAGCTCGTCAACGACCGGGGCGAGGCCGTGCTGGTGAAGTTCTCGTTCGAGCCGAAGCAGGGGGTGAAGAACCTGACCTCCCAGCAGGCGGCCGTGATCCAGGGCCGCGACGTCGGCCACGCGACGGCGGACCTCTACGACGCCATCGAGCGCGGCGAGTTCCCCGAGTGGGAGATGTGCGTCCAGATCATGTCGGACGACGATCATCCAGAACTCGACTTCGATCCGCTCGACGACACCAAGCGCTGGCCGGAAGACCAGTTCCCGCTGCTCCCCGTCGGGCGCGTGGTGCTCGACCGCAACCCGTCGAACTTCTTCGCCGAGGTCGAGCAATCCGCCTTCGGCACGGGCGTCCTCGTGGACGGCATCGACTTCTCGGACGACAAGATGCTCCAGGGCCGGACGCTGTCGTACTCGGACACCCAGCGCTACCGCGTCGGCCCGAACTACCTGCAGCTTCCCATCAACGCGCCGCGCGAGGGGCTTCGCGCCCGCACCAACCAGCGCGACGGGCAAATGGCCTATTACGTCGACGGCACCGGCGAGAACCCGCACGTGAACTACGAGCCGAGCTCCATGGGCGGCCTGCGGGAAGCCCCGAAGCCGGCGCGGGACTACCACCAGTGGGTCGAGGGGCATCTGGGCCGCTACCAGACCTCCCGCACGCAGGACGACTACAAGCAGGCGGGCGAGCGCTACCGCACCTTCGAGGACTGGGAGCGCGAGGACCTCATCGGCAATCTCGTGGCCGACATGAAGGCCTGCCCGGAGCACATCGCGCTCCGGATGGTCTGGCACTTCTGGCACTGCGACGAGGATTACGGCCGCCGGGTCGCGGAAGGCGCCGGGATCGACCTCCAGAAGGCGCTGGCCCTGGGCCCGCTGCCCGGCAAGCCCGCCCCGCACAAGGCCCGCGAAAAGGCCACCTACACGGACGGCCGCCCGGAGGAGCCTTCGCCGCATCGCACCGCCGCCGAGTAGGCGGCGGCGGCTGAACGCTCGAACGCCCGCACGGCCTGGTCCGTGCGGGCGTTTTTTCGTGCGCGGGACCGGATGCGGGCGCCGTTCCCCGCCGGGTCCTCAGGGATTGCGCGACGATCCGCGCGGGGCGAGCGAACGCGCCAGCCGCGCGATGCCGTCGTCGAGCTCGACGATGTGGCCGCGCAGGGACGGCGCGCGGCGCTGGCCCGGCTCGGCCGCGTGGGTCTCCTCGGCGGCCGGCGCCTCGGCTTCCGCGGGGGCGGGCTCGAAGGCGGGGGGCTCGGGCTCCGGTTCGGCCTGCATCGCGGCCGGGGCCGGATCGTCCGCGGGGACGGGCTCGAGCCGGGCCGGGCCGTCCTGCAGGCGGGCGAAGCCCGGCGCGGCGGCGCGCTCGCGCTGTGTGCGCGGCCGGTAGCGGTAGGGGATGCGGCCCTCGAGGGTGTCGAGGAGCGCCTCGAGGCCCGCATTGGTGACCCCGACCTCGTCGGCGAGCGGCGCGCCCTGGAGCGCGAGGCTGCTGCGCTCGAACTCGGTCCGGGCCGTGATCTCGGGCCCGAACCAGTCCGGCACCTCGAACCCCTCGGCCTCGCTCTCGGTCACGGTGGTCAGGATGTTGACCCCGTTCGGCAGGATGAAGCGGTCGAGGAGGCCGCGGCGCTCGCCTCCGAGCGAGACCGGGATGCGGTCGAAGGCGACCGTGCCGGCCGCCACGTCGATCAGGGCCTCGGCATGGGTGCGGGGCACCTCGGCCTGCTCCTCGGCGAGGTTTCCGTCCTCGTCGCGGGTCACCAGGATCAGGGTGGCGCGCTCCCGCTCGACCCGCACGAACTGGGTCCGGTCGGGATGGGCCGGAAAATGTCCCTCGACGATGCGGCTCAGGCCCGGGCTCTCCCGCTGGATCAGGCGGGCGAAGGCGGAAGCGATCAGGAAACGGCGTTCAACGGGCATCGATACGATCCATCCTCAACGGGAGACGGGGCCCCGCAAGGCGCCACCATAGCCGGAACCGGCCGGGTGATCCATGCCGTACGGGAAGGAATGCGGCCTGCAATCACCTGCGTGAATCCGGCTCGAACATATTCGCGTGACGATCCCACAGGGGAGCGCCGCGGGTCAAACCGCGCCGGTCGGCGCCGCCGATCACGGTCCCTCCGGGGGAGCGTCACGGGTGCAGACCCCACCGGTCGGCGCCGCCGATCAGGGTCCCTCCAGGGGAGCAGCGAGGGTGCAGACCCTACCGGTCGGCGTCACATCAGGAGCCTTCCAGGGGCGCATCGAGGGTGCAGACCACGCCGGTCGGCGCGAAATCGATCCGGACCGCGCCGCCGAGGTCCTGGGCGAGGCTGCGCTCGATCAGACGGGATCCGAAGCCGCGGCGGCTCGGCGGCTGCACGGGCGGGCCGCGCATCTCCTGCCAGCGCAGCAGGAGCCGGGCCGGGGCCTGGGAGCGGTCCACCGACCAGGTGATGCGGACCTCGCCGGCCTCGTTCGACAAGGCTCCGTACTTGACCGCGTTGGTGACGAGCTCCTGCAGCGCCATGGCGATCGCGAGCGCCGTGCGGGGCTGCAGGCGCGCCTCCGGGCCCTTGATCCGGAACCGGCTCTCGCCGCGGTGGCGGTAGGGCTCGACCGCGCCGGCGATGATCTCGTCGAGGTTGGCGCCCTCCCAGCTCTCGCGGGTGAGCACGTCGTGGGCGCGCGAGAGGGCGATGAGCCGGCCCTCCAGGTCGTCCCGGGCCTGGTGGGGCGAGAGCGCGTTGCGCAGGGTCTGGCTCGCGATCGACTGCACGGTCGCCAGGGTGTTCTTCACCCGGTGGTTCAGCTCGTTGATGAGGAGCGTGCGGTGCTCCTCCAGGCGCTTGCGCTCGGTGATGTCGAGCACGGCCGCCAGCACGGTGCGGCGGCGCCCGCTCGCGTCGCGCACGATGGTGAGGCTCGAATGGACCCAGACGATCTCGCCGGTCGGCCGGATGTAGCGCTTCTCGATCTCGAACGGCTCGCCCGTCTCGACGGAGCGCCGGAACAGGGCGACGTGGCGCGGGATGTCGTCCGGGTGGGTGACGTCCTGCACCCGCAGGGACAGGAGCTCCTCGAGCGGGCGGCCCGCGATGGCGCAGAACCGGCTGTTGGCCCGGATGAGCCGGCCCTTGAGGTCGCCCTCGGCGAGGCCGACGCTCGCCTGGTTGAACATGGCGGCGAACTGCTCCTGGCTCTCGCGGAGCGCCGCCTCGTGGGTCTTGGCGTCGGTGACGTCGATGTTGCAGCCGGTATAGCCGAGGAAGGTCTGGTGGTCGTCGAGCCGGGGCACGCCCTCGCAGCGCAGCCAGCGCACGTCGCGGGCGTGGTCGAGGACCCGGACCTCGGCGCTGAACGGGCGCCGCTCCCGGAAGGCGGCCCGGAACGCGGCCTCGTAGGCCGCGACGTCCTCGGGGTGGATCACGCTCTTCCAGCCGTCGCCCAGCATGTCGCGCGCCGGGCGGCCGAACAGGAAGTCGTGGTGCATGTTCGCGAAGGTGTAGCGCCCGTCCGCGTCGGTCATCCAGATCAGGGCGGGGGCGGAATCCGCCATGTGGCGGAAGCGCGCCTCGCTCTCCTTCAGGGCCGCCTCGCGCCGCTTCTGCCCCGTGACGTCGCGGGCCACGAGTGCGGCGCCCGCGACGCGTCCGTCCTTGAGGATCGGGGTGTTGGAGCAGGAGACCGCGACCGGGGTGCCGTCCTTGGCGAAGAAGATGTCGTCGTGCAGCTTGACCCCGGTGCCGACCCGGAACACCGCCCCGAGCGGGCATTCGCCGATCGGGAAGGGCCGCCCGTCCGGGTGATGGTGATGGATCATGTCGTGCAGGACGCGGCCCGTCATCTCGGCGGCGGTGAAGCCGAACATGCGTTCCGCGGCCGGGTTCATGAAGCTGACCCGCCCGCCCGCGTCCATGAGGAACAGGGCCTCCGCGGTGTGGTCCGTGATGGCCTGCATGAGGTCGAGCTGGTAGCGCATCTCCGTGTCGGAGCGGCGGCGCTCGGTGACGTCGCGGAAGCCGACCCCGAGCCCCTGCCGGGTCGGGAAGGCGCGGACCTCGAGCCAATGGCCCGGCCGCACCACCGATGCGGTCTCGAACGCGACCGGGACGTGCTCCGCCATCGCCCGGCGGTACTGCCGCTCGAACTCGGTCCCGACCATGGCGGGGAAGAGCGACCACAGCACCTCCCCGAGCGCCCGCTCGCGGGCGACGCCGAAGAACGCCTCGCAGGCCCGGTTGAAGTAGACGATCCGCCAGTCCCGGCCGAGGCCGAAGAAGGCCTCGCCGATCCCGTCGAGGATGTCCTCCGTGGGCCGGTCGCGAACCGTCTCGCCGCCGTCGCTGGTAGGAGCGCCGGCCCCCGGACCGCCAGGTGCAGCAACGCCAGCGCCGGTCCCCTGATCGCGAACCGCTGCGCCGCCCTCACCGGGGGCGGCCGGCTGATCCCGAAGCGCCTCGCCGGAGCGGCCGGGGGTGGTCTCGGCGGGCCGGTCGTGAAAGGCCCCGCCGACGGCCTCGGTCGGCTGGTCGGGTTCGGCCCCCGGCGGAAGCGGACGCTGCACGATGAGGAATGCCTTTCCGGTCGTCGATCGATCGGCCGCCATACTGCTTCCGGATCGGGCAGCCTGGCAACCGCGCCGCGGCACCGGGCCCGAAGCCGGGCGCCGGAGGCGCACACCCGTCCGGTGCCCGCTTCCGGTGCGGCATGGCGCCAAAGCCATGCGGTGCAATCAAGGAAATCGTAAATTTCCGGTAAACATATGCTACCAACGCATGACGTCCCTTCCGGTTCGGCGCTACTGCCGGTGCGCCCGAGCCGCCATAACGGCCCGGATGCCGCCGTGCCGGCGGCTTGTTTCGGGATCGACGATGAAAGCGGGCTTCGCCTCCTTCGACCATGCCGTGCCGGCCGCGCGGCCTGCGGCTCCGCCGAGGCGCCGCGAGGCGGCCGCACCGGCGCTGCGCCGGGAGGGGCGGGCTGCCCCGGTCGAAGCCGCGTCGCCGGCGGCGGGTCACGGGGCCATGCGCGGCATCGCCCTCATCGTGGGCTCGACCCTGTTCTTCTCCGGCGCGGACGTGATCGCGAAGGCGCTGACCGCGACCCTGCCGCCGGCCGAGGTGGCGTGGCTGCGCTACCTCACCTTCGCGCTGATCGTGGTGCCGCTCCTCTTCGTGCGGGGCGGGCCGGGGCTGAGCGCCCGGCGCCCCAGCCTCCAGATCCTGCGCGGGCTCGGCATGGTGGGCTCGGCCCTCTTCTTCACCGCGGGCCTGCGCTACCTGCCCGTCGCCGATTCGACCGCGATCTATTTCGTCTCGCCGATCCTGATCACCGCGCTTTCGATCCCGTTCCTCGGCGAGACGGTGGGCTGGCGCCGCTGGGCGGCCGCGCTCGTCGGCCTCCTCGGCGTGCTCGTCGTGATCCGCCCCGGCACCAGCGCCTTCGAGATGGCGTCCCTGTTCCCGCTCGCCGGCGCGACCTGCTGGGCCGCGGCCTCGATCGTGACCCGCAAGACGAGCGGCACCGACCGGCCGATCACCACCATGGGCTATTCCGCCCTCGTGGGCCTCGCCGCGACCACCGCGATGCTCGCCTTCGATTTCGTGGTGCCGACCGGGCCGCAGATCGCGCTCGGGCTCGCCTTCGGGGCGCTCTCCACCCTCGGGCACTGGCTCGTGGTCCTGGCCTACCGCCACGCCAGCGCCTCGCTCATCGCCCCTTACGGCTACGCCCAGCTCATCTGGGCCGGCGTGCTCGGCTTCCTCGTGTTCGGAACTCTGCCCGACGCCGTCACGATCGCGGGCGCCGCCATCATCGCGGCGAGCGGCCTCTACACCGCCTGTCGCGAGCGGGCCCGCGCGGCCTGACGGGTTCCGCGCCCCGGGACGGGCGGCAGGAGGGGGCCTTCGCGTGGGAACGGCCGAGGCGGGGAGGGCCGGGCGGCGCGGCCCGCTCAGGGCGTGATCCCTTCGGCTTGAAGCGATCGTGCCCGCTCGGTCGTTGTCGTGCCGCACGAGCTTGCCCGAAAAGTCTGCGACGTTTCGGGATCGGGCTCTCGATCATGCCGCACGATCTTGTCCGAAAAGTCTGCGACTTTCCGGGATCGGGCTCTAGAGCCGGCTCGCCCGGAAGGTGTCGCAGCTCTGCACCTGGCCGGTCTTCAGGCCCTGCATGAGCCAGCGCTTGCGCTGTTCGGACGAGCCGTGGGTGAAGGAATCCGGCACCACGCGGCCTCCCGATTGCTGCTGCAGGCGGTCGTCGCCGATGGCCTCGGCGGCGCGGATGCCCTCCTCGATGTCGCCCTCCTGCAGGGAGCGCCAGCGCTGCTCGGAATGGTGGGCCCAGACGCCGGCGAGGCAGTCGGCCATCAGCTCGACGCGCACCGAGAGCTGGTTCGCCTCCGTACGGCCGACCTCCTGCTGACGCTGCTGCACGCGCGCGAGGATGCCGAGCTCGTTCTCGATGTGGTGGCCGACCTCGTGGGCGATCACGTAGGCATAGGCGAAATCGCCGCCGGCCCGGAAGCGCCGCTGCATCTCCTGGAAGAACGAGAGGTCGATATAGACCTTGCGGTCGGCCGGGCAGTAGAACGGACCCATGGCGGATTGCGCGTTGCCGCAGCCCGAGCGCGTGGCGCCGGAGAACAGCACCATCTGGGGCGCCCGGTAGGGCTTGTTGACCTGGGCGGGCAGGACCTCGTTCCAGACGTCCTCGGTGTTGCCCAGGATCGCGGCGGCGAAGCGCCCGGCCTCGTCCTGGGGCGCGCCGCGCGAGGCGCCGGGCTGCGGGCCTCCCGGCTGCGGTCCGCGCTCCACCCGCTCGTAGCCGGATCCGCCGCCCGTCATCTGCTCGACGCCGCCGATCAGGACGCGGGGGTCGATGCCGAACACCCAGCCCACGAGCGTGAGGACGATGACGGCGCCGATGCCGAGGCCGCCGCCGCCGCCGGGAATGCCCATTCCGCCGCCGCGGCGGTCGACGATGTTGGTGGAGGCTCGAAAGTCTTCCCAGCGCATGGATCATCCTCACCTGCGGCGCCGGCGCGCCGGTCCACTCACGTCAAAGCGGGGACCGCGCCGGTGGTTCCGGGACGGACCCGCGCGCCGCGAGCCATAGACGAGCGGACCGTATGGTCAAGCTTCGGGGCGGGATTGCGGCCAAGCCGGTGGGACTGCATTCGCCGCGGGGCCGTCACGCGCGCCCGTCGAGCGCCCGGCGCAAGGACTGGAAATCGCGCCAGCCGAGGCGCTTCTGCAGGGGCTGGCGCAGGAGATAGGCCGGGTGGAGCGTCGGCAGCGCCCGGATCTCGCGCCCGTCTTCGGTCCGGTAGGTGAACCAGCGCCCGCGGGTCTTGAGGATGCCGTCCTTCACGTTGAGGAGGTTCTGGGCCGCCGGCCCCCCGAGGCAGACCAGGAACTCCGGGTCGGCGAGTTCGATCTGCCGCGCGATGAACGGCTTGCAGATCGCGATCTCCTGCGGGGTCGGGGTGCGGTTCCCCGGCGGGCGCCAGGGCACCACGTTGGCGATGTAGACGTGGGAGCGGTCGAGGCCGATGGCTTTGAGCATCCGGTCGAGGAGCTGGCCGGAGCGGCCCATGAAGGGCTTGCCGATCCGGTCCTCGTCGGCGCCGGGCGCCTCGCCCACGAGCATCACCCGGCCCTCCGGATTGCCGTCCGCAAAGGCGAGGTTCTTGGCGCTGAACTTGAGCGCGCAGCCGTCGAAGGTGGCGAGCAGGGCCTCGAGCTCCGCGAGCGAGCCGGCCTGGCGCACGAGGTCGCGCGCCGCGACGGCCGCGTCCTCGGGCGCGCCCGCGGCGGCCTTCGGGAGCGCGCGGGGGGAGGGCGCCGGCGCCTTGGCGGGCGCAGGGGCCGCGGGGGCGGACGCAGGGGCGGGCGCAGGGGCGGGCGCAGGGGCACGGGCGGCGGGGCGCGCGGCCTCGGCTTCCGCGAAACGGTCGTGCGGCGCCTCGTCGAGGGCGCAATCGACCCCGGCCTCGGCGTGGAAGTCGAGGAGCGCCTGCAGGGCCGCGTGATCGCGAGGATCGGACATGCCTCTAGATAGGCATTCCGGAGCCAGCCAACAACGCCCGCGGCCCTTGTGGACGGAACCCGAACGGGGGCGAAAGCGCTTGTCACGCCGCCGCTTTTCGGGGAGAGCGGCGGGACCGCGCGCTTGAGGGCCGGGGGTGGATCGTTCATATGGAAACGACCGCGCCCGCCCTTGCCGTCCCACCTGCGTCCCGAGATGCCCCGATGGAGGACTCCATGGATCTGCCCGCCCGCGAATCGATGGACTTCGACGTGGTGGTCGTGGGCGCCGGACCGGCCGGCCTCGCGACGGCGATCCGCCTCAAGCAGGTCGCGGCGGAAGCCGGCGCCGAGGTCTCGGTCGTGGTGGTCGAGAAGGGCTCCGAGGTCGGGGCCCACATCCTCTCGGGCGCCGTGATCGACCCGATCGGCCTCGACCGGCTCCTCCCCGGCTGGCGCGCCGACCCGGAGCGGCCGCTCAAGACGGAAGTGAACCGCGACGAGTTCATGTACCTTACGGAAGCCAGCGGGGTGCGCCTGCCGAACCTGTTCATGCCCCGGCTCATGAACAACCACGGCAACTTCATCGGCTCGCTCGGCAACGTGACGCGCTGGCTCGGGCGCAAGGCGGAGGAGCTCGGCGTCGAGATCTATCCGGGCTTCGCGGCCGCCGAGGTGCTGGTCGAGGACGGCAAGGTGGTCGGCATCGCGACCGGCGACATGGGCATCGGGCGGAACGGCGAGCCCAACGCGGCCTACACCCGCGGCATGGAGCTGCGTGGCCGCTACACGATCTTCGCGGAAGGCGCGCGGGGCAACCTCACCAAGCAGGTGATCGCCCGCTTCGGGCTGAACGAGGGTCGCGACCACCAGAAATACGGCCTCGGGATCAAGGAGCTCTGGCAGGTCTCCCCTGAGAACCACGCGCCCGGCCTCGTGCAGCATTCCATGGGCTGGCCGCTGCCGAACCATGCCGGCGGCGGCTCCTGGCTCTACCATTTCGAGGAGAACCTCGTCTCGGTCGGCTTCGTGGTGCATCTCAACTACGAGAACCCGACCCTCTCGCCCTTCGACGAGTTCCAGCGCTTCAAGACCCACCCGATGATCCGCGAGGTGTTCGAGGGCGGGAAGCGCATCGGCTACGGCGCGCGGGCGATCGTGGAGGGCGGCTGGCAATCGGTGCCCCGGCTCGCCTTCCCGGGCGGCTGCCTCGTGGGCGACGCGGCCGGCTTCGTGAACGTGCCGCGCATCAAGGGCTCCCACAACGCGGTCCTGTCCGGGATCCTGTGCGCCGAGCACCTGTTCGCGGCGCTCCAGGAGGGGCGGGCCCACGATGCGGTCGACGCTTACGACGGTTCCTGGCGCGCCTCCGAGATCGGCTACGACCTCAAGCGGGTGCGCAACGTCAAGCCGCTCTGGTCGAAATACGGCACCTTCACGGGCATCGCGCTCGGCGGCCTCGACATGTGGACGACCGAGCTCTTCGGCTGGTCGCCTTTCGGGACCTTAAGCCACGGCAAGCCCGACCATGCGTGCCTCAAGCCCCTCGCGGCCGTGAAGCCCATCGCGTACGGCAAGCCCGACGGCGTGCTGACCTTCGACCGGCTCTCCTCGGTGTTCCTGTCGAACACCAACCACGAGGAGGACCAGCCCGCCCACCTCAAGGTCAAGGACCCGGAGCTCCAGCGCCGCTCGGAGCACGACGTCTATGCCGGCCCCTCTCAGCGCTACTGCCCGGCCGGCGTCTACGAATGGATCGAGGAGCCCGCGGGGCCGCGCTTCCAGATCAACGCGCAGAACTGCGTCCACTGCAAGACCTGCGATATCAAGGACCCGAACCAGAACATCGTCTGGACCACGCCCGAGGGCGGCGGCGGGCCGAACTACATCGGCATGTAGCTGGGGCCGACGAGGCTCGGCCCGCGGCCCCCGCAGGGTGCGGCGACGGCGGGGGCGGCCGGGCAGGGTGCGACAATCAGGACCGGCCGGCGCGCGCCGGGGCCCGCCCGCGCCCTTGGAGGGCCCGGGCCGGAGCCCCCTGCCTCTGCGTCGGGGCGGCGGCGCCTGAGCCGGGGGCGCGGTTGACCCGTTTCGGAAACCGACCTATTCACGGCGCGGCAAAGCGCTCCCGTCAGAAGAAGCGGGCCTCCCGGACCTGGATCATGGGATCGAGCGCTGCGGCGCGGGGCCGTTCGAAGATCGGGCTGCGCCCTGAGCCGAACGGGAATCGAGTTCGCGTCTGCGCTTCGTCGCCCACGGGAACGTCACGCAAGTCGAGAGCTGACATGACATCGGATTCTTCCTCCGCGGGCGCGTCCAAGCCCGTCAGCGACGGGCATCTGCGCTCGCCCACGGGCACGGCGGTGCCTGCGAGCGACGGGCACCTGCGCGCGCCGACAGGCCCGTCCAAGCCTGCAGGTCCGGCGAAGTCCGCCAGCGACGGGCATCTGCGTTCGCTCGTGAAGGCCGCGACCTGGCGCGTCACCGGGACGATCGACACCTTCCTGCTGAGCTTCCTGTTCACGAAGAGCGTGAAGCTCGCGAGCTCGATCGCCTTCACCGAGGTCGTGACCAAGATCGCCCTGTTCTACCTGCACGAGCGGGCCTGGAACCGGATATCCTGGGGCCGTGCCGGCACGGTCCGGCCGGAGCCCGCGGCCCCGTACCCGCTCGCCTCCGAGACCGGCCGGAGCTAGACCGGCCGAAGCCCCGGATGCGCCCCCGCCGCGGGCCCTGATGCGCAAACGCGACACGCCGCCCGAGAAATGCCGCCAGGCGCGCCCTCGGCGGACCGAAGGACACCAATTCGCCCAATTCCCTGGTTCAAGGCTGCAGCCATCTGTACGCCTGCAAGGCGCCCGCCGGAAATAACCCGCCTGCGGCGCGATCCGATCGAGAGGTTCACCACGTGTCGATTGACCGGCAATCCCATCTGAAGCGGCTCGAGGACGAGAGCATCCACATCATGCGCGAGGTCGCGGCCGAGTTCCGCAACCCGGTCATGCTGTATTCGATCGGCAAGGACTCGTCGGTGATGCTTCATCTCGCGATGAAGGCGTTCTACCCGTCGAAGCCGCCCTTCCCGCTCCTCCATGTCGACACGACCTGGAAGTTCCGCGAGATGATCACCTTCCGAGACGAGACCTGCCGGCGGCTCGGCCTCGAGCTCATCACCTTCACCAATGCCGACGGCAAGGCGCAGAACATCAACCCGTTCGATCACGGCTCGTCCTACTACACGCACGTGATGAAGACGGAGGCGCTGAAGACGGCCCTCACCAAGTACGGCTTCGACGCGGCCTTCGGGGGCGCGCGGCGCGACGAGGAGAAGTCCCGCGCCAAGGAGCGCGTGTTCTCCTTCCGCACCGCGAACCACGGCTGGGATCCCAAGAACCAGCGGCCGGAGCTGTGGAACCTCTACAACGCCCGCATCGCCAAGGGCGAATCGATCCGCGTCTTCCCGCTGTCGAACTGGACCGAGCTCGACATCTGGCAGTACATCCTGGCCGAGAACATCCCGATCGTGCCGCTCTACTACGCCGCCCGCCGCCCCGTGGTGGAGCGCGACGGCATGCTGATCATGAAGGACGACGACCGCCTGGCGCTGAAGCCCGGCGAGGCGATCCGCGACCGGCTCGTCCGCTTCCGCACGCTCGGCTGCTACCCCCTCACCGGGGCGATCGAGTCCGACGCCACCACCTTGCCGGAGATCGTGCGCGAGATGCTGATCGCGCGCACGTCCGAGCGTTCCGGCCGCCTCATCGACCATGACGAGTCCGCGTCGATGGAGAAGAAGAAGAGAGAGGGGTATTTCTGATGGCCGAGCCCGCGATCGCCTATCAGTCCGACAACTTCATCGACTACCTGTCGCAGCAGGAGCGCAAGGGTCTCCTGCGCTTCCTCACCTGCGGCAGCGTGGACGACGGCAAGTCGACCCTCATCGGCCGCCTGCTCTACGACACCAAGCTGATCTTCGAGGACCAGCTCCTCGCGCTCGAGCGCGACAGCCGCAAGCACGGCACCACGGGCGAGGACATCGATCTCGCGCTCCTCGTCGACGGCCTCGAGGCCGAGCGCGAGCAGGGCATCACGATCGACGTCGCCTACCGCTTCTTCACCACCGAGAAGCGCAAGTTCATCGTCGCCGACACCCCCGGCCACGAGCAGTACACCCGCAACATGGCGACCGGCGCCTCGACCGCGGACGTCGCGGTGCTCCTCGTCGACGCCCGCAACGGCATCGCGGTGCAGACGCGCCGCCACGCCTTCATCGCCTCGCTGCTCGGCATCCGCCACGTGGTGCTCGCGGTCAACAAGATCGACCTCGTCGGCTTCGACCGCGCCCGCTTCGAGGAGATCCAGGCCGGCTTCCAGGAGTTCGCCCGGAACCTCAAGTTCGAGACGCTGGTCGCGATCCCGATGTCGGCGCGCTACGGCGACAACGTGCTTCGCCGCTCCGAGCAGATGCCCTGGTACGAGGGCCCGACGCTGATCGAGCACCTCGAGACGGTCGAGATCGAGGAGAAGAGCGAGGACCGGCCCTTCCGCATGCCGGTGCAATGGGTCAACCGCCCGAACCTCAACTTCCGCGGCTTCTCGGGCACGGTGGTGAGCGGCTCGGTGCGCCCGGGCGACACCATCGTGTCGGCGACCTCGGGCCGCACCTCCACGGTCACCCGCATCGTGACCATGGACGGCGACCTCGCGGAAGCCGGGCCGGGCGATGCCGTGACGCTCACGCTCGCGGACGAGATCGACATCTCGCGCGGCGACGTGATCGCCGCCGCCGGCGACCGGCCGGAGGTCACGGACCAGCTCGCCGCGCACGTGGTGTGGATGAACGACGTGCCGCTCTTCCCCGGGCGGCCCTACCTCCTCAAGATCGGCGCCAAGACCGTCACGGCGACCGTGACCGAGATCAAGCACAAGATCGACATCAACAACTTCGATCACCTGGCCGCCAAGGAGCTGCATCTCAACGAGATCGGCTTCGCGAACCTGAGCCTGTCGGCGCCGATCGCCTTCGACCCCTACGAGGTCAACCGCGACACCGGCGCCTTCATCCTGATCGACCGGCAGTCGAACGCGACCGTCGGGGCCGGGATGATCTCGTTCGGCCTGCGCCGCGCCTCCAACATCCACTGGCAGGCGATCGACGTCGACAAGGCGGCGCGCTCGGCCCTCAAGGGCCAGAAGCCGACGATCCTGTGGTTCACGGGGCTCTCCGGCTCGGGCAAGTCGACGATCGCCAACCTCGTGGAGCGCCGGCTGCACTCGGCCGGCCGCCACACCTACATCCTCGACGGCGACAACGTCCGCCACGGCCTCAACCGCGACCTCGGCTTCACCGACGCCGACCGGGTCGAGAACATCCGGCGCGTCGCCGAGACCGCGCGGCTCTTCGTCGATGCGGGCCTCATCGTGATCGTGTCGTTCATCTCGCCGTTCCGGGCCGAGCGCCGCATGGCGCGCGACCTCGTGACGGGCGAGGAGTTCATCGAGGTGTTCGTCGACACGCCGATCGAGGTCTGCCGCGAGCGCGACCCGAAGGGCCTCTACGCCAAGGCCGAGGCCGGCCAGATCAAGAACTTCACCGGCGTCGACAGCCCCTACGAGCCCCCGGAGGCGGCGGAGATCCATCTGCGCACCACCGAGGCCTCGCCCGAGGAGCTCGCCGACCGGATCGTTCAGGACCTGCAGCGGCGCGGCATCATCGACTGACCCGCGCCAGGCGCCGCGGGGCGGACCCGCGGCGCTCGTCCGATGCTCACGAAAAAGCCCGCGCGACGCAAGTCGCGCGGGCTTTTTCATTCGCCCGGGTTGCAGGTCCTGGAGCGCTTACCGCCCCCAGACCACGAAGCTGCCGTTGCGGTAGCCGGTGCCCGCCTTGCCGTAGACGAAGGGCTCGCCCTCCGGGGTCACGACCCGGCCGCCGGCGGCGCTCACGACCGCGTGGCCGGCCGCCGTGTCCCATTCCATGGTGGGGCCGAAGCGGGGATAGACGTCGGCCTCGCCTTCCGCGACGAGGCAGAACTTGAGCGAGGAGCCGATCGAGCGCCGCGACGCGATCGGCAGGCGCTCCAGGAAGGCGGCGGTGTTCTCGTCGAGGTGCGAGCGGCTCGCGACCGCGACGAGGCCGGCCTCCGGCGCGGGCCGGGTCCGGATGGGTTTCAGCGCCGCCGGATCGAAGGCGGCATCGAGGGCGGGCACGGCGAGCGTGAAGGCCTCGCCCGCGCCGCCGAGCCACAGGCGCCCGAGGGCGGGCGCATAGACGACGCCCGCGATCGGCGTGCCGCGCTCGATGAGCGCGATGTTGACCGTGAACTCGCCGTTGCGGTTGATGAACTCGCGGGTGCCGTCGAGGGGATCGACCGCCACGAACACGTCGGCGAGGTCGGGCAGGCCCGCGGACGCGCTCTCCTCGGCGAGCACGGGCACGCCCGGCAGCTCGCGGGCGAGCTCGGCCAGGATGATCGCCTCGGCGGCGGCGTCGGCCGCGGTGGTGGGGCTGCCGTCGCTCTTGTCCGCGACCGCGATCTGCCCCTCGTACACCGTCATGATGGCGCGGCCGGCCGCGAGCGCCATGCGGGCGAAGGCCTCGCGCAGGCGGGGGATGTCGTGCGCTGTGGTCACTCCGGAACCTCTCCTCGGGCCCGGCGCGGGCCGGGTCCGTCCTAGAGGGCCGGGGTCGGAACATCAACCCGGACCGCCCTGAGCCCGGCGCGGCGGATCGCCCGCGCCGCCGTCTCGGGCCGGGTGGCCTCGGGCCGGCGCCCTTCGAGGCGCCGGGCGAGCCGTTCCCGCCCTGCGCGGAGCAGACGCGGCGAGGGGCGTGCGAGCGTGCGCCCGACGAACCCGCGGCGCTCTCAGGGCGAGGGCCGGCGCAGCTCGCGCTCCCGCTGCCGCAGGGCGAGCAGGAGATAGACGTGCTCGCTCGGCAGCGGCTCGCCCGCGATGCCGGCGAGCAGGCCCCGCAGTTCGGCACCGAGATGGCTCCGGATCCGCCGGTCCATCCGCGGCGGCTGTGCCCGGTTCGTGGTTCGTTCCATGGTTTCGACTCGCGATGGCTCGAAAGGTAAACGGAACGTGCAGGGAAAGGGTTAAGGGAGCGTTAACGTGCGCCGGCGCGCTGTGGCTGCGGCGTTCGGAGAGCGAGGCATCTGGGCTTGGGACGCTGCAGCGTGCTCCCGAAAAGTTGCAGACCTTCGGAAAGGATCATGCTCTAGGACAAAAAAGAGCCCCCGCAAGTGCGGGGGCTCTCTTCAGGTTGCTTCTTGGAGCAGCCGGTACGCGATCGCTTCGCCCTTAGCGCGTGGGCATCAGAGGAAGTTGTCCGCGGGAACTGCCGTCAAGGGGGACAGGGTCGTGAATGGCGTATACGTACCCTGCGTGGGCTGCCACTTCACCCCGACGTCCTCGAAATTCTTGATGTGCACGAAGGTCGCGTCGGTGGAACCTCCGAACTCATATTCGCTCAGGTCGCTACGAAGGACCGTATAGGCGTCCTCGATCGCGTCGATCGTGGCATCATCGAACACGGCACGGAGCTTGTCGAACGAAGCCGTGTCTTTGACGAGGTCGTCGGCCCAATCGTTGATGGCATTTATCGCGACGCCGGCGCCAGCACCCGGGTTATCCATGTGCTCGAAATTAAGGGAGAAGTTGAACGTGTCGGTGCCGGTTCCGCCGTCGACGACGACCTTCTCGTTGCCCTTGTAGCCAGTCAAGCTAAAGTAAACAACGTCGTTGCCGTTATTCAGTATGACGTCGTCGTTGCCGCCGGTTCCAGCTCCAGTATTATAGTCGTAGGTTCCCTCAAGGTAGACCGTATCGACACCGTCGCCCGTCACGATCTTATCGTTGCCGGCGTTGACGACGATCGTGCTGCCCTGATTGCCGCTCGTGATGGTGTTGTTCCAACCACCTACGGTGTCGCTATCGAAGATGTAGTTGTGGCCCTCGTTGCCGACGATTCGGTCGCTGCCGTTGCCGCCCTGGAGATAGTCGGTGCTGTTCCCGGCGGTGATGACGTCGTCACCATTGCCGCCATCGACCGTATTCACGCCCTCATTGGCGTTGATGGTGTCGTTGTCGTCACCACCCTGGATTTCATCTTTCTGGTTGCCGCCGTTGATGCGGTCGTTGCCGGTCCCGCCCCAAACGATGTTCTCGCCCTCGTTGGCGTTGATGACGTCGTCCCCGGCGCCACCGCTGATCCTGTCCTTGCCGTTGCCGCCGTTGATCTTGTCGGCGCCGTCGCCGCCCGAGATCCGGTTGCCGAGGATGCCGGTGCTGATCCCGTTCATGTTGATGACGTCGTCGCCGCCGCCGCCCATGATGAGATTGTTGCCGTCGCCGTTGACCGTGATGCTGTCGGCGCCGTTGCCGTCGCCGCCATAGACGGTGTTGTCGTGGTCGCTCGTGACGACGATGCGGTCGTTGCCTTCACGGCCGTCAACGTTGAACTTGAAGTTGCCCTTGCGGACGATATTGTCGTCGCCGGTCGTCTGGTTGCCTTTTTTCTTCAGCTTAGCCATCTCGAAACCTCCACTCGTTACCTGGTCCCGCCCCGCCTTTCCGAGATTGCTATGGCAGTCGGAGCAACTGCGATCGACGCGTGCCGTCGGGAGAAGGCTGCTTGGGACAAAGGTCCCAGGCCGCTCGGGCGCAGGGGTGGGGGCAACACCTCTGCGCGCCAGCGCTCCCGGACGGCATGCCGTCTTTCGATGGGGTTAACCTAAAATTTTCGATGTGTCTTAGCAATAGGAAATTTTAATTACGCCACATCTTTAAATAAAATTGTAGCCATTCCGCAGCTAGGCCGCACACCCCCTGCGCGAGCCAATCCGGGAGGGTCCTGGACTCTCGGAAGCCCGTTCCGGGCCGCCCGATCGCTTCGGCGGGCGGGAAAACGGGAGCCCGGCAGCCTATCACTGCTTGCAGATGGCCAAGTTTACCTTCGGGACTTCTTGCCCGTGATCTTGCGTCAACCCGAAATCCGGAGCCCGGGCCCGCCTCGGGCTCCGGCAAAGCTTGCAGAATCGCGAGGCCGGCCGCCGCAAGCGCCTGCCGGACCGGTCCGGGGGCGCCGGCCCCGCCGCGGTCTCACCGCGGCGCGAAGCAGAACACCACCGTGGTGCGCGGGAGCGCGCCTTCGAGGAGCACCCCGAGGCGGGGCAGCCGGTCGGGGACGCGGCAGCCCGGCGCCACCGCGAGCTCCAGGAACAGGCGGCCTCCGGAGGTGCGGCTGCGGGTGCCGCCGATGTCCTCCGCCGGGATCCCGGCCTCCGCGAGCGCCCGGCGGAGCGCCTCCGCGACGTCGACCGGGGCGGCCTTGTCGAGGAGGTCCGGCATGATCTGCTGCAGCATCCCGGCCCCTGCCCGGATGGTCACGAAGGCCACGAAGATCGCGCCGATCGCGTCGAGCCAGCTCGCCACCACGTTGTCGAGGGCCAGCGCCGAGAGGGTCAGGGTGACCTGGATCGAGGCGGAGGCGAGGAGCTTCACGAAGCGGGCGTGAAGCTGCGCCGCGAAGACCGGCGAGGCGCCCTCGCCCGCGGTCAGGCGCATCGCGAACCAGGCCACGAAGTTGAGGGTCAGGTTGAGCGCGTTGGTGATCGCGGCGAGCGCCAAGCCCCAGGGCGAGTGGACCGTATAGGTGAAGAAGCTCTCGACCGCGCCCGTGAAGATCCACATGCCGGCGAGCACCAGGCTGGCGGCGATGAGCGCCCCGAAGAGCTGCTCCAGCTTTCCGGTGCCGTAATCGTAGCCCGTGAACCGGCCGCGGTGGATGCGCCGCAGGATCACGTAGGTGACGAGGTCGAGGAGGGTCATCAGGGTGCCGCGGATGAACTCCGCGAACAGGGTCAGGGACCCCGAGACCAAGCTGTTCACCAGGATCACGACGCACAGCACCATGTCGGCCGCGAAGGCCTTGAGGATGATGCTCTCGCGGGCCCGCTCCTCGGCCGTCGGCTGGCGCGAGGTCCCCGAGGCCCCGCCGGTCGCGGCGAGGGGTGAGAGGCCCGCGGGCGCCGGCGGCCCGTCCATCGCTGCGACGCCGGCCGTCACAGGCGCAGCCGCGCCCGGAGGACGTCGAGGAGGCCGAACTCGGGGAACCACACGTAGGCGGCGCGGCCGACCCGGCACTCCTCCCGGTCCTCGGGCAGGGTTTCGAGCCGCAGCAGCGCCTGCGCGACCCCGCGCTCGCGCCCCTTGGCGATGGCGGCGATGTCGGTGCCGCCGATGGTCGAGGCGGAGCCGCGGGTCAGGAACACGGTTCCGGTCCGCTTCGCGCGCTCGCCCTCCAGGATGATCTCGGCCTTCATGCCGTTGCGGATCAGGGCGACCTCGGCGTCCGAGATCGGCATGTCGACCAAAAGGTCGCGGCAGTCGATCCAGGTGAAGACCGGGGTGCCGCTCTCCACCGCCGCGCCCGCCCCGACCGCCATGCTCCACAGCATCGCGCCTTCCGGCACCGACACGGTCGCGGAGCGCTGCTGCTCGTAGGCCGTGCGGACGTCCTCGAGATACCGGCGCGCCCGCTCCCTGCGGTGCTCGGCCTCGCGGAGCTGGAGCCGCGTGCGGTCCACCTCGATCTTGAGCTCGGTGCGGTCGGCCCGGGTCCAGTTGGGCTCGCTGCGGTCGCTGTCGAGGAAGAGACCGGTCTCGGCCGCCTGGCGGCGCACGCGGGCGAGCGCCAGGGAGGCCTGCTTCTCGGCGAGGTCGAGCTCCAGCGCCGAGACCCGCAGGGCCGTCTCGTCGGCATCCGCCTGCGAGGACATGCCCGAGCGCAGCAGCGTCAGCTTGCGGGTCTCGATCGAGCGGATCAGGGCGAGGCGGGTCTGCATGACCGCGATGCGGCGCTCGAGCCCGGCGATCTCGGCGTCGAGATCGGCCCGGAACAGGTCCGCGTATTGCGCCTTCGCGCCGCGCCGCTCGTCCTGGAGTTCGCGGATTTCCTGGCGGTAGGCCAGAAGATCCTGGACCGCGGTGGTCGCGTTGGCGAGTTCGAGCTCCGCCTTGTGGAGCTCGGTCACGTCGGTGCGGGGGTTCTGCACCTGGAACACCCGGCCGCCGGCGCCGACCCGGCTGCCGATCACCGGCAGGTTCTCGTCGACGACGCCCCGGATCGGCGAGGTCGCCACATGGACCCAGGTCGTGACCGCGGCGTCCCGGACGATCACCGAGCGCGCATAGGGCGCGAACATCCAGGCCGCATAGGCCAGGCATGCCGCGACCGGCACGAAGAACGCGAGTTTCCTGATGGCCCCCTCCCGCGTCGCCCGGATTGTCCGATCGCGGCCCGTTCCGGGGAGCATTCTCCATTCCGCGACGGGAAGGCAAGGCGGCGCAGGGAGGGCCGGGTGCCGCACCCCGGAGGCGTGCGCTCCGCCCCCGCCGCACGCCTCATCCCAAAGGCGGAGGCGCCGCCGGGGCCTTCTCCGCCCGTCTCGGGCCCCTGTCCCTGGAAGGACGGGATGCCGCCGTCGGATCCGCGACCCTGCGGCGGAGGGAGAGGGTGAGGCTTGCGGGTCTCAGTCGCCCTCGCGGCGGAAGGTGAGGATGGGGCTTGCGGGGTCTCAGTCGCCCTTGCTGCCGAAGGACGAGATGCCGCCGTGCGCGGCCGACCAGGGGGCGGGGTCGTTGAGGAAGCGCTCCACCTCGGCGAGTACGCCGGGGTCGAAGTGGCGGCTCTCCTTCGCGGCCTCCAGCACGTCCCACCAGGTCGCGAGGTGGTGGAGCTCGACCCCGAGCCCGGCCATGACCTCCCGGCTCTGGGGGAAGATGTCGTAGTAGAACACCACGAAGCAGTGATCGACCTTGGCGCCCGCATTGCGCAGCGCCTCGCAGAAATTCACCTTGGAACGCCCGTCGGTGGCGAGGTCCTCGACGAGCAGCGTGCGGGCGTCCGCGACCACGTCGCCCTCGATCTGGGCGTTGCGGCCGAAGCCCTTCGGCTTCTTGCGGATGTACTGCATGGGCAGCGACAGCCGGTCGGCGATCCAGGCCGCGAAGGGGATGCCGGCCGTCTCGCCGCCCGCCACGATGTCGATCGACTCGTAGCCGATCTCGGACAGGATGGTGGCGGCCGCGAAGTCCATCAGCCCCGAGCGCAGGCGCGGATAGGAGATGATCTTGCGGCAATCCACGTAGACCGGGCTCTTCCAGCCCGACGTGAAGGTATAGGGCTCGGCGGCGTTGAAGTGGATCGCCTGGATCTCGAGCATCATGCGCGCCGTCTGCCGGGCGATGGTCCGCTTGTCGGCGGAAAAGGGCAAGCTGCTCATCGTCTGTCCTCCAGAGGCGCCTCTCGCGCAAAAACGCCGCCGGAAGCGGTCCCGGCGGCGGCGGATGTTCGAAGGTGTGCGCGACCGAACGCTTATGGCCCCGCCGCCGGCCCGGGGTCAACCGCTCCCGGCACCTCCGGAAGCCGCCGTCGCTCGGGGCCCGGCCCCGGGGCGCCGATCAGGCCCCGGCGGCGCCCCAGGCCACGGGCTCGCCGTCGAAGAGCGGCACCAGTTCCCCGTCGCCCGCGACCGCGACGCGCTCGGCCGTGAAGGCGGCGGCCTCGGAGAAGGTCACCCGCTCCTCGTTCGCGGGCAGGCCGTAGAAGGCCGGGCCGTTGAGCGACGCGAAGGCCTCGAAGCGGTCGAGCGCCCCCTCCTCGGCGAAGACCCGGAGGTAGGCCTGGATCGCCACGGGCGCCGAGAACACCCCGGCGCAGCCGCACGCCGCCTCCTTGAGGTGGCGCAGGTGCGGGGCGGTGTCGGTGCCGAGGAAGAAGTTCGGCTCGCCGCCCGTGGCGGCTTCGCGCAGGGCGAGGCGGTGGCGCTCGCGCTTGAGCACCGGCAGGCAGTACATGTGCGGGCGCAGGCCGCCCTGGAACAGGGCGTTGCGGTTGTAGAGCAGGTGCTGCGGCGTGATCGTCCCGCCCATACGGTCCCTGTGGGCGCGCACGGCCGCGACGCCCTCCGCGGTGGTGACGTGCTCGAGCACGACCCGCAGGCCCGGGATGCGCTCGAGCGTCGGCAGGAGCACCTCGTCGACGAAGCCCTTCTCCCGGTCGAAGATGTCGACCTCGCCCCGGGTGATCTCGCCGTGGGCGAGCAGCGGGATGCCGTGCTCCGCCATGGCTTCGAGGACGGGGGTGATCCGCTCGATCGTGGTGACGCCGTGGTCGGAGTTGGTGGTCGCGTGCGCGGGATAGAGCTTGGCGGCCGTGAAGATCCCGTCGCGGTGGCCGGCGACGAGGTCGCTGGGGTCGGTGCCGTCGGTGAGGTAGCAGGTCATGAGCGGCGTGAAGCGCACGCCGTCGGGCACGGCGGCCAGGATGCGCTCGCGGTAGGCGGCCGCCATCGCGGCCGTGGTCACCGGGGGCGTGAGGTTCGGCATCACGATCGCCCGGCCGAAGGCCCGCGCGGTGTAGGGCACGACCGTGCTGAGCATGGCGCCGTCGCGGAAATGCACGTGCCAGTCGTCGGGGCGGCGGATCGTCAGGGTGCGCATGTCGGGGCCTCCTTCGACCCCGCTTAACCGATCCGGCTCCCGCTGCCGAGTCCCGCGCCGGCTCGGCTGAACGCGGGTGAGGATTGCGGTCGGGACCCGCGGCCCGCCTCAGCGGATCAGGGGCACGATCGCGGTCGAGCGCCGCCAAGGCCGTGACGGCTCAGCGGATCAAGGTCAGGATCGCGGTCGAATGCCGCTGCCGCGTCCTGCGCCGGATCAGCGGATCAGGGTCAGGATCGCGGTCGAGCGCCGCCAGGGCCCGTGACGGTTCAGCGGATCAGGGTCAGGATCGCGGTCGAGACCTGGGGCACGTAGGTGATGAGCATCAGCACGATCACGTTGGTGGCCACGAAGGGCCAGATGCCCGCGATCACGGTCTCGACCGGGCGCTGCAGGGTCGAGGAGGCCACGAACAGGTCGAGCCCGAAGGGCGGCGTGATCATGCCGATGCAGATGTTGAGGCAGACCACGAGCCCGAAATGCACCGGATCGATGCCGAGCGCGGCCGCGACGGGGAAGAAGGTCGGGACCAGCACGAGGAGGATCGAGTTCGGGTCGATGAACATGCCGGCCACGAACAGGACCACGTTCACGATGAGGAGGAAGGTGATCCAGTTCACCTGCCACTCCCGGAAGAGGTCGGTGAAGAAGGCCGGGACCTGGGCAAGCGTGATGAAGTAGGACAGGAGCGAGCCCATCGCGAGGAGCACGAAGATCACCACGACGGTCACGGCCGAGCTCTCGGCGACCTCGAACAGGGCCTTCACCCCGAAGGAGCGGTAGATCACGACCTCGACGAGGAGCGCGTAGATCACCGCGATCGCGGCGGCTTCGGTCGCCGTGAAGGCGCCGCTGTAGATGCCGCCGAGAATGATCGCCGGCAGGCCCAGCGCCACGAGGCCGTCGCGGAGCGCGAGGAGCCGCTCCCTCGGGCTGGCCTTGGGCGAGGCGCCGGCGCCGGTGCGGATCGTGACGATCTGGACCAGCACCATGAAGGCGAGCCCGAGCACGATCCCGACCACGAGGCCCGCCGCGAAGAGATCCGCGATCGAGGTGCCGGTGAGCCAGCCGTAGATGATGAGGGTGATGCTGGGCGGGATCAGGAGGGCGCATTCGGCGCTCGACGCGATCAGCCCGAGCGCGAACTTTTCCGAATAGCGCGCCCGCACGAGTTCCGGGTGGAGGAGCCGCCCGAGCGCCGCGACGGTGGCGGGCGCCGAGCCGCACACGGCTCCGAAGGCCATGCAGGACGCCACCGTGGTGTGGCCGATGCCGCCGCGCAGATGCCCGAGATTGGTCTTCACGAGGTCGGTGAGCCGGCGCGCGATGGTCCCGCGGGCCATGATGTCGGCCGCGAAGACGAAGAACGGGATGGCGAGCAGGGTCGAGACGTTGACGCCGCCGAGAAGCTTCTGGGCGATCACGATCGGCGGGATGCCGGGATAGAACAGCAGCCAGGCCAGGATGCTCGGCACCCCCATGACGAGGAACATCTCGAAGCCGAGCGCGAGCAGGATCGCGGCGAGAGCGCAGAGCAGGACGACGGTCACGGCAGCCCCTGGAGGAAAGTCTCGTCCCGCATCAATGCTCCGAGATCACGTCGCGGATCAGGAACCGGTCCTGGACCCGGACCAGCTCGAGCGCGTAGCGCAGGGTCAGGAGCGCGAAGCCCACGGGCAGCGGCGCGTAGAGCCCGAGCATCGAGACCCCGAGCGTCGGGCTGATCTGGCCGCTGTTGGAGATGAAGAGCGCGAGGTCGAAGCTGATCTTGGCGAGGAAGCCCGAGACCACGAGGCCCGTGAGGTTGATCGCGGCCTCGACCGCGCGGGCGGCGCCCCGCGGGAACCGGTCGAGGAGCGCCGTCATGGCGATGTGGCGCCGCCGTTCGAGCGCGATCCCCAAGCCCACGAACACGAGCCAGGCGAGCGCGAACAGGGTCGCCTCCTCGATCCAGGCGAAGGACGAGGCGAGGCCGGGCGCGAGCTCGCGCACCGCCACGTTGAGGCCGTAGAGCGCCGACATCGCCAGCATGACGACCACGAGCAGGGCGCGCTCGGCGAGCCGGATCCCGTTCATCACGCGTTCGAGCATCGGTTGCGGCGCTTTCGGAGGGTTCGGGCGCGTCCGGACCGGCGCGCCCGCAGGGGGCGGGCGGTCAGGCGCCGATGCGCTTCATCTCGGCCTGGTAGAGCTCGACCGCCTTCCTGCCCTCGGCGCCGGCGCGCTGGAGGTAGGCGGCTTCCGCGGCCGGCACCATCTTGGCCCGCCAGGCGGCGCGCTCGGCATCCGAGAGCGTGCGGATCTCGATCTTGCCCGAGGCCTTGGCGGTCTCGAGGGCCTTGCCCATCGCCTCCTCCTTCATGGCGTCGACCTCGGGGCGCATCTCCACGAAGGCGTCGGTGATGGTCTTGCGGTGCCCCTCGGGCAGGGTCGCCCAGAAGGCCGGGCTGAACAGGACGAGGTCCTCCATGGCGCCGTGGTTCGAGACCACGAGGCTCTTCTGGACCTCGTGGTACTTCATGGTCGTGATCGTATCGAGCGGGTTCTCCTGCCCGTCCACGACCCCGGTCTGGAGCGCGGTGTAGAGCTCGCCGAAGGGGATCGCGAGGGCGCTGGCACCGACGGCGCCGAACTGGTCGATCAGGATCTTGGAATCCATCACCCGGAACTTCTGGCCCTGGAAGCCCTCGACCCCGGCGAGCGGCTTGTTGGTGGTCAGGCTCTTGCGCCCGTTCGGCCACAGCGCGACCGCGACGAGGCCGCGCGACTTGAAGCTGTCGAGGATGTACTGGCCGAAGGCGCCCGTGCGCAGCTCCATGGCCTTGGCGCGGTCCTCGGGCAGCAGGAACGGGATGTCGAACACCGACACCACCGGGTTGAAGCCGCCGAGGAACGCGGCCGGCATGACGGTGCATTCGATGGCGCCGAACTGGGTGCCCTCGATCTGCTGGCGCGCCTGGCCGAGCTGGGAGGACGGGTAGAGCTTGAACTCGACCTCGCCCTTGGTGCGCTCCTTCACGAGGGCGGCGACCTTCTCGAGCGCCCGGTGGCGCGGCTGGGTCGGGCTCTCGAGATGGGCGACCTTGGCGGTGAATTTCGCGGCTTGGGCGCGGGCCGGCAGGGCCGTGAGCGCTGCGGCGGCGAGCCCGCCGGTGGCTTTCAGGACGTCGCGACGTGTGGCCATGGGGATCCCCTCTCGTGTGCGGCGGCGTTCGCCTCATGAACCCGAGACTGTCCGAGATGGCGGTGCGGAGTCAAAGGCCGGGCGGCCTTTGTCCCGGGCAAAGCCCCGTCGGGACGAGGCCCGTCGGTCCGGGCCGCGCGGCGCCCCTTGTGGCGCTCGCGCCGCCGGGCCGCAAGAGCGCGGAGCCGCGGATCGGTCCGCTCCCGCGGATGTGAACCCGTCGTGGTCCGAAATGGTCTGTTCCGGTCCGGGCGGACCGCCGGTCTTCGCGGGTGCGGGCCGGCCGGCTTGCACGGGCCGCACCCGGTGGCGTAGGGCTCCGCCCATGATCGACGATCTTCGCACCCTGCTCGCCCCGGCCTGGGAGCAGGTGTCCACGGGCCTCGCCGGGGCGGCCGCCGCGCTGCCCCCCGGCACGGCGCCCCTGTGGGTCCAGGCGCTCGGCACCGTGCTCGCGATCCTGTGGGCGACCGGCGCGGCCCGGCGGCAGACCGGCGCCGCCCTGGCCCTGGCGCGGCAGGCCGAGGCGGCGCGGGAGGAGGCCGAGATCGCCCGCGAGGAGGCGCAGGCCGCGCGCGGACGCGCCTTCGCGGCCTTCCTGATCCCGCACATGCAGCAGATCGGGCACCTGTCGGACCGGCACCTCAAGCGCGGACCGGACGGGCAGGCGGCCTTCAAGGACACGGCGCCCGCCCTGCTGCTCCTGCCCGAGATGCCGCAGGGGGTGAACTTCATCGACAACGTGGCGCTGCTGCCCGACGGCCTGCGCCGTCCCGTGATCGACCTCTACGCCCGGGTCGCGCTCCACAACGCGGATCTCGACGCCTATGCCCGCACCTGGACCGAGCCCGTGAACCGGCGCTACTTCGAGACCGTGCTGGAGGCGCGTTGGCGCCAGATCGCGGAGGCGCAGGGCGCCGTCCTCGATGCGCTCGCCCAGATCCTCCAGGACGACGACGGAGCCGGCGGCGAAGCGGCGGCCTGAGGGAGGCGCGGCGCACCCTTTCTAAGGTGTAGATCCCCGCAGCGAGGTTCCGGCGTGTCCTTCGCTCCCCTTCAAGGGGTCGATCCCCGCAGCGAGGTTCCAGCGGGTTCGAGGCCCCCCGAGGCGCCGAGCGCCGCGTCCCGGGTCACGCAGCTCGCCGAGAAGAGGAGGCAGCCGGCATCGCGCGCCGAGGCCTCGGCGGCCTCTTCCGGGGCGACGGAGCCCGTCGCGGTCGGATCGATCTCCAGGCCGGTGCAGTCGGGCCGCCCGTCCGGGCGGTAGCGCAAGGAGATCCCGCCCTGCGGCGGCAGCAGATAGGCGCAGCCATGGATCGGGTCGCGCCAGATCGCCGGCTCCGGGACGGAGGGCATGCGGGCGGAGGTCTGCCGCGTGCCCGGCTCCTGGGCGGCCGGCTCCGGCATGGGCTGGCCGGCCGGCTCCTGCGCGGAGGCCGCCAGGACCCCTGCCATCAGTCCGAACCCGAGGCCTGCCAGGACACGCATCGCCTATCCTCCCGGAACCGCAAGGATAATCCCGGATCGGCGCGATGGAAATAGCCCAGGTTCCGGGCCGCCCCGCGGCGCCTGGCTTGTCCCCGCCTTGTCCCCGACTCTTGCGGCAGCGCCCCGCCCCCGACGAAGGGCGAAGGCCCGCGGGCTCTCGAACCGGACGGAACCGGCGCGCCCGCCACGTCAGCGCCACATCCGGCCCCTAGGGCGGCTGCAGTTCAACCCTCGTGTGCGTCGCTCATGCCCTCCGGATCCCCGATGCGAATCGGCAATCTCTCCCGCGTTGGCCGTCCGTCGGGCGGCCATTCCGGCCGCCTCGTCCGCGTGCTGTCCCTCGCCGCCATCGGCGCCGCGCTCCTGGCCGCATGGCAGGTCCTGCCCTTCGCCCTTACGTCCGAGCCCTCGGGACGGGCCGCCACGGCGGCCTCGACCCCGGCCGGGGCCGCGAGCCGGTCCGCCGGCTCCGCGGACGCGCCGGCCCGGCGCGCGGCGGCTGCGCCGGCCCCGGCCGGTGCCCGCAGCGAGCCGGCCGCCGGCAACCCGGCGCCCGCGGCCCCCCGCGTGGTGTATCCCGGCCCCCTCGTGACGAGCAGCGCCTCCCTTCCCCCGCGCCCGGCTCCGGCGGCCGAACCGCCCCGCGGCCCTGCGCCGGCCCCTGCGCCGATTGTCGCCGCGGCACCGGCCCCTGTGCCGGCTGCGCCGACGGCCCCGTCCGAGCCCGTGCCGCCGCCTCAGAGGGCGATCCCGGCCGATCCGGCGCCCGCGGCGCCTCAAGGAGCGGCGGCTTACGCTCCGCCCGAGCCGGCGCCGCAGAGGACCGCTTCGGCTGCGGGCCGGATCGACCTCAACTCGGCGAGCCTGGAGGAGCTCAACGCGATCCCCGGCGCCGGGCTCATCGGGCGGGCGATCATCCGCGCGCGGCCCTACGCCTCGCCCGAGGACCTCGTGACGAAGCGCGTGCTCAACCGCGCCGCCTTCGAGCGCATCAGGGACCAGATCACCGCCCAATAAACGGGTCGGGGGCTCACGAACGCATCCAGGACCAGATCACCGCCCAGTAAACGGGTCCGGGGCTCACGAACGCGCCAAGGACCGGATCACCGCCCAGGAGGCGGGCCGGGGGCTCGCGAGCGCATCGGGGACCGGAGCACGGCACAAGGGGCGCGCCCGGGCTTCACCTCGCGCCCTCGGTTGCCGTCCCCTGCTCGATCCGGGCCATCAGGGCGTCCGCCATCTCCTGGAGGCGGCGGCTGTCCTCCTCGGCGAAGGGGCGGGGCTTCGTGTCGACGATGCAGAGCGAGCCCAGCACGAGGCCGGCCGCATTGCGTAAAGGAGCGCCCGCGTAGAAGCGGATGCCCTTTTCCAGCACGAGCGGGTTGTCGGCGAAGCGCGGATCCTCCGTGACGTCCTCGGCGACCAGCACCTCCTCGTGGGCCACCACCTGGCCGCAGATCGAGGTCTCGCGCGGCATCCGCCGGGCGGCGTCGAGGTCCGGCGGCAGGCCGGCGGCGCCGGGCATCACCTGGTGCTCCTCGTCGATGAGCGAGACGAGGCCGATCGGCACCGCGAAGGCTTGCGCCGCCTGCTGCGCCGCCTCGTCGAGCTCCTTCTTCCGTTTGCCGAGGTCGAGCCGGCGCAGCGCCTCGAGCCGCTCGTGCTCGGTGTCGGGCGCGACCGGCGCGGGACCGGCGCCGGAGGGGGCTTGCGCGCTCCAGGCCTCCACCTGCGCGGCGCAGGCCTCGACCGAGAGGAAGGCCGCGTCCGCCAGCATCTGCCGCGCCATGTCCTCGGTCTGGCTGCCGTGCGGCGGCGCGTTCCAAGCGCACACCACGAGCTTCAGGTGCGGCGCGCGGCGCCGCAGGCGGCGGCAGATGTAGCGGGCGAAGACCTGCGGCTGCGGATGCAGGTAGGACAGGCACACCACTTCGATCCCGGCGAGGTCGAGCTGGCCGAGCGCGCCTTCGCTGACGGAGATCGGCGGCAGGACGCGGGTGCCGATGCCGCGCTCGCCCAGCACCTGCGCGACCATCTCGGCCGCGGCGCCGTCGAGCTCGGTGCGGCCCGCGATGCACAGGACCCGGACCTCCGGCGTCGCCTCGGGCTGGTCGGCGCCCGCCTTCTTGGCCGCGTGGGCGGCCTTCTCCCCCACATGGTCCGCGATCTCCCGCACCACGCAAGTGGCGGTCTGGGCGACCTGGCGGCGGTAGTTGGTGTCGGTGGTGCTGCGCTGGCGGTCGTTCTCGGCGAGGCGCAGGGCGGGGATCCCGACATGGTCGTAGAAGGCGCGCGAGGAGTTCTCGTCGACGTAATCCTCGGCCATCTCGACGGCCTCTTCGAGGTTGCCGGCGAGGAGCCGCTGATAGAGCCGCTCCTCGGGAGCCAGCACGGGATCGCTGCCGAGGAGCACGCCGAGGAACTCGAGCTGGGGCACGTAGCGCCCGATCACCACGAGGCAGACGGTCAGCGGGGTGGCGAGGAAGAGCCCGACCGGGCCCCAGAGGGTGGTCCAGAAGATCGCCGCCATGATGATGGCGAGAGACGACAGGCCGGTGCTGGAGCCGTAGAGCCAGGGCTCGACCACGTTGTTGCTGATGAGTTCGGCGAGCAGGAACAGGCCGACGACCCAGAGCAGCATCGACCAGCCGGGATCGACCGCGACCGAAAGCGCGATCGGGAACAGCGCGGCGAGGAACGGCCCGAGATAGGGCACGAAGCGCAGGACCGCCGCGAGCAGGCCCCAGAGCACCGCGTTCGGCACGCCGATGAGGTAGAGCGCGAGCCCGATCGGCACCCCGTAGGTGAGGTTCACGACGAGCTGCATCAGGAGGTAGCGGCTCACGCGGGCGGCGGCGTCGTTGAGGGCCTGCGTGCTCTTCTGCAGGTCGCCGGCGCCCGCAAGCTTGATGAAGCGGTCGCGCAGGTCCTCCTGTTCGAGGAGGATGAAGATCACGAACACGATCACGAGGCCGGCGGTCGCCAGCGGCGCGAGCAGAGGCCCGACGACGGACCGGATGACGTCGAGGGGCCGCGCCTCCGGGCGTTCGAGCCGCACCGTGACGGGCTCCTGCGACGCGGTCGTACCGCCGAGGCCCGAACCCGCGGGAGCAGGTGCGGCGGGCTTGTCGGGGCCGGAGATCTCCTTGCTGAGGTCCTGGATCGTGGTCGTGACCTTGTCGACCACGCCGCCGCCGGGGGCGGACGATTGCAGGGTCCGGATCTTCTGGGTGATCGTGGTCTGGTAGCTCGGAAGGTTGCCGGCGAGCTGCACGACCTGCCGCCCGACCACGTAGGCGATCCCGCCGATGAGCACGAAGGCGAGCGTCACGGCGACGAGCACGGCGGCGATGCGCGGCAGGCGCAGGCGCCGGAACCAGTTCACGAACGGGGTCAGCGCGAAGGCGAGCAGGATCGACAGCGCGAAGGGGATGAAGATGTCGCGCCCGAAATAGAGCCCGCCGATCGCGAGCACGATGCCGCCGGCGGTGAGGAGCGAGGAGCCGGCGGGCGGCGGCGCAGGCGCGGGGAGTGGGGGCGCAGCCGGATCGGCCATGGCGGAGTCCTTCGGTCAAGCTCGACCGAGGACAACTCGATACGGGCGGGATGGATCCTGCACGGACTGCGGAGGGCCTCGGCCCTCGCCTTCGCCGTGCAGCACGCCCCGCCGGCCCGGCCCTTCCGGCTCCTTCGTGCGGAGCGCCGCGCCGCCCGCGGCCGTCCGGTCCGCTGCCCCGCGCTGCGTTCCGTCAGCCCTCGCCTTCGCCGTGCAGCACGCCCCGCCAACCCCAGTGCAGCAGCGAGGGATCGTCGCTATCCACACCGTGCGTCTGGAGGATCTGGTGAATCTCGCTCAGGCGCGTGATCGTGGAGGCGCCGCGCTTGAGGCCGATGATCACCATCAGGATCTCGATCATCAGGAGCTGGACCACGTAGGCGTCGGTGCCGACCCGCATGGTGGCGTCGCGGGGCACGTCGATGCCGAGCACGATGTCGGCGAGCGCGGCGAGCGGGGTGTGGGTGCGGGTGAGCGCGATGACCGTCGCGCCGTGCTGCTTGGCGACCGCGACGGATTCCAGCAGCGCCGGCATGCGGCCCACGAAGGAGATCGCGAACAGCACGTCGGCCTTGGTCTGCGTCGCGGCGGCGACGAGCTGGAGATGGGCGTCCGAGAAGGCGTTGGTGGTGATGCCGAGGCGGAACAGGCGCGCCTGCATGTCCTGGGCGAGGAAATGCGAGGTCGCGCCGGTGCCGAAGCAATCGACCCGGCGGGCGCGGTGCATGGCCTCCGCGGCGCGCTCGATGTCGGCAGGCACGAGCTGGCGCTGCCATTCACTGAGCACGGAGGTCACGCTGCCGACCACGTTGCGGACCACGTCGGCGGCGCTGTCGTCGCCCGAGACGCTGCGGTGGAGGTAGGGGGCCCCGACTGCCAGCGCCGCCGCGAGCTTGAGCTTGAGATCGCGCAGGCCGTCGCAGCCCACGACCCGGGCGAAGCGCACGATGGTGGGCGCGCTGACCTCGGCGCGGGCCGCCAGATCCTCGACGTTCGCCTGCATGGCCCAGCGCGGATCCTGCAGGATCATCGCGGCGATGCGCTGCTGCCCGGCCGAGAGGGTGTCGAGCTGCGTCCCGATGGTGCGCAGGATGTCGGGGCCGGACTCGGACGCCGGGCCTGCCAGGGTCGCAAGCTCGCTCATGCGGCCCTCCGCGTCCGCTCTGCCGTGGGGGATCGCGGCCCCGGCTCCGCGAGGGGTCGTGCGTCGCTCATGCGGCCGCGGGCCTCGGCTCGGCGATGTCGTAGAGGCAGGCGAAGGCCTGGTCGGCGCCGGCCTCGCGCAGGGGCGGCACGATCCTGGCGCATTCCGCCGTCGCATAGGGGCAGCGGGTGCGGAAGACGCAGCCCGAGGGCGGCGCCATCGGCGAGGGGATGTCGCCCTTGAGGGTCCGCTGCAGCTTCGGGGCGTCGGGATCGGCCTTGGGCGAGGCCGCGAGAAGCGCGCGGGTGTAGGGGTGGCGCGGGCGGGTCGAGACCGCTTCCGCGCTGCCGATCTCCATGATGCGGCCGAGATAGAGGACCGCGATGCGGTCGCACATGAGCTCGACCACGTCGAGGTCGTGCGAGATGAACAGCATGGCGAGGTGGAAGCGCGCCCGCAGGTCCTGCATGAGATTGAGGACCTGCGCCTGCACCGAGACGTCGAGGGCCGAGACCGGCTCGTCCGCGACGATGAGGTCGGGCTCGACCGCGAGCGCCCGGGCGATGCCGATGCGCTGGCGCTGGCCGCCGGAGAACTCGTGGGGAAAGCGCGTCATGTGCGCGGCCGGGAGGCCTACGGTCTCGAGAAGCTCGCCGATGCGCTCGGTGCGGCGCGCGCCTTTTGCGAGCCCGTGCGCGTCGATCGCCTCGCCGATGATGTCGCGCACCTTCAGCCGCGGGTTGAGGCTGGCGTAGGGATCCTGGAACACCATCTGGGCCCGGCGGCGGAAGGCCTTCAGCCGGCGCTCGGGATGGGCGGCGATGTCCTCGCCCTCGAAGCGGATCGCACCCGCCGTCGGCGCGAGCAGCCGCAGCACGAGGCGCCCGATGGTGCTCTTGCCGGAGCCTGATTCGCCCACCAACCCGAGCACCTCGCCCGGCGCCACGTGGAAGCTCACGTCCTCGACGGCGCGCACGAGATGCGGCGCCCGGCCGAAATGCTTGGTGAGGCCTTCGACGGCGAGAAGCGGGGTTGCGCCCGTGCGGCGATCTCCGGTGATCGCAGGCGTGCCGGGCTCGTGAGGCGGGTGGACGCTCATGCGGCGATCTCCCTCCAGCGGCCGCAGCGCACGCTCGCGTCCGCCTCCGCGTCGAGCGCGAGCGCGCCGGTGCGGCACGCATCAGTGGCGTACCCGCAGCGGGGCGCGAAGGCGCAGCCCTCGCCGACCTTGCCGAGCGTGCCCGGGATCGACTGCACGATCCGCCGCCCGTCCGCCCCACGCTTCGCCCGCGCGGGCAGGCAGTCGAGGAGGGCGCGGGTGTAGGGATGGAGGGGCGCGCGGAAGAGCGGCCGCACGGCGGCGCTCTCGACCACCTGGCCTGCATACATCACGGTGACCCGGTCCGCGACCTCGGCCACGACGCCGAGATTGTGGGTGATGAACAGGACGCCCATCCCGGTCTCGCGGCGCAGGCGCTCGATGAGTGCGAGGATCTGGGCCTGGATCGTCACGTCGAGCGCGGTCGTCGGCTCGTCCGCGATGAGGAGCGAGGGGTTGCAGGCCATCGCGAGCGCGATCATCACGCGCTGGCGCATGCCGCCCGACATCTGGTGCGGGTATTCGTGCACGCGCCGGCGTGCGTCCGGGATCTCGACGAGGTCCAGCATCTCCTCGGCGCGCCTGAGGGCCGCGCCGTGCCCGAGGCGCATGTGGAGCCGCACCGATTCCGCGATCTGCTCGCCGACGGTGAGCACCGGGTTGAGCGAGGTCATGGGCTCCTGGAAGATCATCGCGATCTCGGCGCCGCGAAGCTCCCGCATGGCGGCCGGGGGCAGTTGCGCGAGATCGACGGTGTCGCCGGAGCGTCGGCGGAAGAGGATCCGCCCGCCCGAGACGCGCCCCGCCGGGCGCGGCAGGAGGCCCATGGTGGCGAGGCTCGTGACCGACTTGCCCGAGCCCGATTCGCCGACGAGCGCCATGGTCTCCCCGGCCTTCACGGAGAGCGTCACCCCGCGCACGGGCGTGATCTCGCCCTCTTCCGTGCGGAAGCGAACTTCCAGATCCTCGATGGAGAGAAGCGCATCCATCGTCACAGCGCCTTCCTGAGCTTCGGATCGAGCATGTCGCGCAGGCCGTCGCCGACGATCTGGAGCGAGAGCGCCGCGAGCACGATGGCGAGCCCCGGAAACAGCACGGTCCAGAGCGCGTCGTCGGCGTATTGCTGGCCGGACGCGATCATGGTGCCCCAGGTCGGCAGCTCCGGCGGCACGCCGGCCCCTAAGAACGAGAGCCCCGCCTCGGCGAGCACCGCGTAGGCGAAGATGAAGGTCGCCTGCACGAGCACGGGCGAGGCCACGTTGAGGAGGATGTGGACCGAGAGGATCCGCCGCGTCGAGACGCCGAGCGCGCGCGCGGCCTCGATGAAGGGCAGCTCGCGCACCACCAATGTGGAGGCGCGCACCACGCGCACCACGCGGGGCGTGTAGACGATGGACAGCGCCAGCACCACGTTGAAGGCCGAGGCGCCGAGCACCGCGACGAGGAAGATCGCGAGCAGGATGTCGGGCAGCGCCATGAGCGCGTCGACGATCCGCATGACGATCCCGTCGAGGGGGCGGAAATAGCCCGCGAGCAGGCCGAACAGGGTCCCGACCGTCATCGAGATCAGCACCACCGCGAAGCCGATCCCCAGCGAGGCGCGGGCGCCGTATATGATGCGGGAGAGGATGTCGCGGCCGAACTCGTCGGTGCCGAGCCAGTGGGCCTCGCTCGGCGGCCTGAGACGCCGGATCACCCGAATCGCGGTCGGCTCGTAAGGCGAGATCCACGGCGCCAGGATCGCGGCGAGCGCGATCACCAAGATGACGATGAAGGCCACGAGGACGAGCTTGCGGCGGAACAGGCGGCGGAAGAACAGCAGAGTCGGGCTCATGGGCTCAAGCCCTCACGCGCGGGTCGACGAGGGTGTAGATCACGTCGACCACGAGGTTGATGAGCACGTAGATGCCCGCGACCACGATGAGCGCGCCCTGGATCACGGGATAGTCGCGCCGCAGCACCGCGGAGACCACGAGGTTGCCGATGCCGGGCAGGCCGAACACGGTCTCGGTCACGATGGCACCGCCGACGAGGAGGGCGGCCGTGAGGCCCACCACCGTGATGATCGGCACGAGCGCGTTGCCGAAGGCGTGGCGCAGCACCACGCGGACCTCCGACACGCCCTTGGAGCGCGCGGTGCGGATGTAGTCGTCGCTGAGCACGTCGAGCATGCTCGCGCGGGTGAAGCGGGTGATGAGCGCGGAGTTGACGATGCCGAGCACGGTGGCGGGCAGCGCGAGGTGCGAGACGCGCTCGAGGAACGAAGCGCCGGGCGGGCCGTAGCCTGCGACCGGGAACCAGCCGAGGCGCACCGCGAAGAACTGGATGAAGATGAGACCTAGCCAGAAGCTCGGGATGTTGGCCGAGAGCATGGCGAGCCCGCTCACGACCTGGTCGACGGGCCGCCCGCGCCACACCGCCGAGACGATGCCGGCCGGGATGCCGACGAGCGCGGCGATCGAGACCGAGAACAGCGCGAGGAAGAAGGTCGGCTCCGCGCGCTCGGCGATCGCCTGCGTGACGGGGCGCTGCAGGAAGATCGACTGGCCGAGATTGCCGCTCGCGACCTCCTTCAGCCACAGGCCGAACTGCACCAGGAGCGGCCGGTCGAGGCCGTAGGTCTGGCGCAGGCGCGCGATGTCCTCGGCGGTCGCCTGGTCGCCCAGCATCAAGGCCGCCGGGTCCCCCGGCGCGAGGCGCGTCAGGAAGAACACCATGGTGGCGACCAGGAACATCACGATGACGAGGCCGCCGAGGCGTCGGCCGAGCGCAAGCCACATGGATCCGGCTCCAGGTTGGGCCAGGGGGAGAGCGGCGGAGGCGAGGCGCCTCCGCCGGTGCTGTCAGGGGATGAAGCCTACTTGGCGAGCTCGACGTTCCAGAACGCCGGCCACGGCATCGGGGCGTAGCCCTTCATCTTGGCCGACATGCCGCTGAGCGCCGCGAAGTTGCCGACGCGGATGTAGGGCACCTCGTCGAAGATCACCTGCTGGACCTTGCCCCAGAGCGCGGCGCGCTTGGCCGGATCCGGCTCCGCGTTGAAGGCCGTGAGCGCCGCATCCTTGGCGGGCGTCTTCCACCAGCCCGGCGCGCCGTCGCCGAGCTGCGGCGGCGAGAGCATCGGCTCGGGGAAGAAGGCCGAGTGGGTGATGTAGACGTCCCACAGCGCCGGGTCGCCGCGGCGCTGGATCAGGGTCGCCCAGTCGACCACGTCGAGAGAGACCTTGAAGCCGGCCTCCTTCAGCTGCTCGGCCAGGACGAGCGCCATGCGGTTGTGGAAGTCGTATTGCTTGGAGTTGAGGATGCGGATCGGCGTGCCGTCGTACTTGGCCTCCGCGAGGAGCTTCTTGGCGCCCGCGGCATCGCCCTTGTTGTACTTGTCGACGCCGGCCGTGGAGTAGAACGGCGAGCCCTTCGGCGAATGCTCGCCCACGACGGTGTAGAACTTCGGATCGCCGAAGCCCGCCATCAGGAGCTCCTCGGCGTTGATCGCCATCTGGAAGGCCTGGCGGATCTTCACGTCCGCCATCGGGCCCTGCTTGGTGTTGGTCGGCATGTAGGGGAAGCCGTAGGGGATCGTCAGGACGGGCGTGACGCCCGCGGCCGACGAGACCTTCTTGCTGCTCTCCACGGGCAACTGGTCGGCGAAATGGTACTGGCCCGCGATCACGCCCTCGACGCGGGTGTTGGCGTTGGGGACCGGGATGAACCGCAGCTCCTCGATCTTGGCCTCGCGCTTGCCCGCGTAGCCGCTCGGCGCCTCGCTGCGCGACGCATAGGCGTCGTGCTTCACGAGCACCACGTACTGGTCGGGCCGGCGCTCGCGGAACTTGTAGGGGCCGGTGCCGACGTACTCGGTCAGCGGGTTGGCGATCGACTCCTTCGCCATGATGGCGGCGAACCCTGAGGGCAGCGCGAGGTGCGCGAGCAGCGCGGGCTGCACGTCGTTGAGCGCGATCTCGACGGTGGTCGGGCCCTTGGCGGTGACCGAACTGATGCTCTTCGAAAGCGCCTTGCCGCGCGGGGTCATGTCGGTCCAGCGCTTGAGGGAGGCCACCACGTCCTCGGCGTCGAGCTCGCGCCCGTTGTGGAACTTCACGCCCTTGCGCAGCTCGATCGTGTAGGTCTTGCCGTCCGCCGAGACCGTCGGCATCCCGACCGCCAGCATGGGCTGCACGGCCCAGTTGGCGTCGAAGGTGTAGAGCGTCTCGTAGAAGTGCTGCGAGATGATGGTGACGAGATCGGCCGTGGAGGCCATCGGGTCGAGCGCCTGCGGCTCGCCGATCATCGCCAGGTTGGCGCTCGTCGCGCCTTGCGCCCAGGCGAGGCCCGGCGTGAACCATGCGGCCGCGGCCAACCCGCCCGCCGCCAGCGTGCGGCGCGTGAACGCGCCCTTGAGACCCTGAACGCTCGTCATCCAACCCTCCCGATTCGTGCCGGTGCCGTCGGAGCCCCTTGGCTGTCTCCTCGGCCCAGAATGAAACTTTATTAATATGGCGGCGCAACTGTCAATCGCCTTGACCGGGCGTTTTTGGAAGATTTACATAAACGGACCCGCAACGGGTCGCCGGCACGGGTTCGGGCGTGCTGTGGAATGTAATTAAATTCCGGTCACGCCGGCGCCGGTCCAGGGAGGAGCTCCGTTCCGATGGCTTATGATCTCATTCTGCGCGGCGGCCGCGTGATCGACCCGTCCCAGGGGCTCGACCGCGTCGCCGACGTGGCCTTTGCGGAGGGCCGGGTGGCGGCCGTCGGCGACGACCTCGCGCCCGGCAACGCGGAGGTGCTCGACGTCGCGGGGAAGATCGTCACCCCCGGCCTCATCGACCTCCACACCCACGTCTACTGGGGCGGAACCTCGCTCGGCGTCGATCCCCTGCGGCTTGCGCGCGGCGGCTGCACCACCCTCGTCGATACCGGCAGCGCGGGACCCGGCAACTATCCGGGCTTCCTCGAGCACGTCATCAAGCCCTCGCCGGTGCGCATCATCGCCTATCTCAACGTGTCGTTCGCCGGCATCTACGGCTTCTCGAAGCGCGTGATGGTGGGCGAGAGCGGGGACCTGCGCCTGATGGCGCCCGTGGACGCCGTCGAGGTCGCCTCCGCCAACCGGGACACGCTCGCGGGCATCAAGGTCCGGGTCGGCATGAACGCCTCCGGCAATTCCGGCCTCGTGCCGCTCCAGATCGCGCGCCAGGTCGCCGACGAGGTCGACATGCCCATGATGGTGCATATCGACATCCCGCCCCCGACGCTCACCGACGTGCTCGCGCTCATGCGCCGGGGCGACGTGCTCACCCATTGCTTCCGCCCGTTCCCGAACTCGCCCGCGACCGCGGACGGGCGCATCCTCCCGGCGGTGCTGGAGGCGCGCGAGCGCGGCGTGATCTTCGACATCGGCCACGGCATGGGCTCGTTCTCGTTCAAGACCGCGCGCACCATGCTCGCGAACGGCTTCAGGCCGGACTGCATCTCGAGCGACGTGCATGCGCTCTGCATCGACGGCCCGGCCTTCGATCTGGCGACCACCATGTCGAAGTTCCTCTCCCTCGACATGGACCTGACCGAGGTGGTGCGCGCCGCGACCGAGAGCCCGGCGAAGGCCCTGCAGCGGCCGGACCTCGGCACCCTCAAGCCCGGCAGCGCCGGCGACGCCTCGATCCTCGACCTCGACGCAGGCGCGTTCGATTACGTCGATTCGACGGGCGAGCGACTGGCCGGCCACACCCGCGTCGCGGCCCGGGGCGTCGTGATCGGCGGCAAGGTCTGGCACCAGGCCTGAGTCGGACCCGCAAGACGATCCGCACCTGTCCCACAAGGAGATCCCCATGACCCCGGAAGAGAAGATCGCCGCCCTCGGCCTCGTGCTGCCGCAGGCGCCGGTGCCGGTCGCGAACTATGTGCCCTACCGTTTCGCAGGCAACCTGCTCTACCTGTCGGGCCAGGGGCCGAAGCGGGCCGACGGCACCTACCGGCCGGGGCGGCTCGGGCGCGACGCGACGATCGAGGAGGCCTACCAGGACGCCCGCCTCACCGGGCTCAACCTGCTCGCGGTCGCCCGGCAGGCGCTCGGGAGCCTGAGCCGGATCGAGGCGGTCGTGAAGCTCCTCGGCATGGTCAATGCCGAGCCCGATTTCGCCGACCACCCCAAGGTCATCAACGGCTGCTCCGACCTTCTCGTCGAGGTGCTGGGCGAGGCGGGGCGCCATGCCCGCTCGGCGGTCGGCATGGGCTCGCTCCCCAACCGCATGACGGTGGAGATCGAGGCGATCCTGCTGGTCCGGGCCTGAACGACGGCCGAGATCGGGCCGATCCGGCTGGTTTAGGGCTCAGTGCCGATCGAGACCGAGGTGGCCCTGCCGGTCCGGGGCTGACCCGGCTGGCCGGGGCCGAGCCGGTCCGGCCGCCGCTTCACATGTTCGAGATCGGACCCGCGCCGCGGGCCGCCCCTGCGCCTGCGGAGCCGGGCCGCCCGGCAACCGGGCGACGCCGCGGCTCCGGACCCGGGCCGGTCCTCGGCTGCCGCCCGCCGGGAGGGGCGCGGCGCCATCGCCGCCGACGCCGGATCCGCCCCGATTCCCCATCCTCCGATGCCCCGGCGAACAGGGCAGGGGCGCCCCGCCGTCGGCAGAGCGACCCGGTCCAATCGCGGGTGCCGGAGCGTCCGCGCCGGCCGCAGCCAAGCTCGCGCGCAGTGATTCGCGGATCGAAAGATATTAACCTTGTCAATTCCTTGAACCGGGTTGCCTGAACATTTTTTCATCGCTGCCCGGAACATTGTTCTTCATTCCACGTAATTTTGTCAGTCTGGGCCGTTTCAGCTCTGAACGCGGCCCTCGCCCTTCAACTCCTGACATTCAGTGGAGTGAACCATGTCGCGTTCACACGGTATTGCTTTGGCCGGTTTGGCCGTTCTTCTCGTCTCCTCCACCTCGGCCTTCGCGCAGATGCGCGGAGAGCAATGCGTCCCGGCCGTGGCCAACGCGCAGATGTACCAGAACTGCCGCCTGCACATCGTGCGGGGCCAGGAGGTCTGCCGCTGCGCCGTCTCGCCGCGGTCGCTGCGCGACACCCGGATCCTGAACGACGACGAGCGCGGCGACCTGGTCGGCGGCACGTCCCCGCGGGGTGATGCCGGACCCGGCCGCACCGGCGGCAACAATGACGGCCGCGGCGGCCGCGGCGGCGGCACGGCCGGTGGCGGCACGTCCGGCGGCGGCGCCGTCCCGGGCGGCGCGGGCACCGGCGGCGGCGGCACGGTCGTCGGCGTGGCCCCCCCGGCTCCGGTCGCACCCACGACCCCCGTCGCCCCGGGCGTCGCGCCGACCGCTCCCACGGGCCCGGTTCTCGGCAATCCCGGCAATGCGAAGCCGGTCGGCCGCGCCGGCGAGAAGCCCGGCCAGGGCTTCGCGGCTCCCTCCGAAGGCGGAACCGGCACCAAGGGCCGCAGCGACGGCCGCACCACGACCGGCAGCATCGACGATCCCCTGAAGAAGCCGGTGGTCACCGCCCCCGGCAAGAAGACCTCGCCGTCCGGCCTCGGCAATCCCGGCAACGCGAAGTCGGTCGGCCGCGCCGGCGAGAAGGAAGGCCAGGGCTTCGCGGCTCCCTCCGAAGGCGGGACTGGCACCAAGGGCCGTAGCGACGGCGGCACGACGACCGGCAGCACCGGCTCCACGAGCGGCACCGGCTCCACCGGTGGCGCGACCGGCGGCGGGTCTGGTGTCGGCGGCGGCAGCAGCAACGCCGGTGGCGGCAGCAGCAATGCCGGCGGCAACGGTAATGGCGGCGGCAGCAGCAACGCCGGTGGCGGTGGCAGCAATGCCGGCGGCAATGGCAACGGCAACGGCGGCAGCAGCGCCGGCGGCGGTGGCAGCAATGCCGGCGGCAACGGCAATGGCGGCGGCAGCAGCGCCGGCGGCAGCGGTCCCGGCAATTCGGGCGGCGCCGGCAACAGCGGCAACAGCAACGCCGGCGGCAACGGCAATGGCGGCGGCAACGGCGGTGGCAACAGCAACGGCAACAACTGACGCCTGACCCTACCCGACGAAACGGAGAGCCCCGGCCACGGCCGGGGCTCTTTGCCGTTCGGGGGGGCGAACGGCAGCCCCACGGCCGCGTCTGCACCGCAATGCCATGCGCCGGACGCCCGGACCGCCGTGCCGCCGGCTCCCTCCTGACCCCCGTGACCCCCCGACCGTCGCCCGCTCCGCCTCCCGGTGCCCGACCGCCGCGTCCCCATCCCGGCGCGGGCCGGGCCGCGCCGGCACCCACGCGACCGTTCGTTGACTTCTACTCGCCGGTAGGCTTACGATTTGCGAGTAGGCGGTCCTCGGGGATCGCCGGGACGGGACCCGACGCCGATCAACGAGCGCCGGGCCCGGGGAGGAGACGACGCGGTGGAGACCACCCGACCGATCGTGCTGTCCGTGACCGAAGGGGTCGCGGTCGTGCGGCTCAACCGGCCTGCCGTGCTCAACGCCCTCGACGCCGAGGCCGCGGAGGCGCTCCTCGCGGTCGTCCGCGAGATCGCCAGCCGGGGCGACGTGCGCGCCATCCTGCTCGCGGGCGAGGGCCGCGCCTTCTGCGCCGGCGGCGACGTGAGCCGCTTCACCGCAGGCGAGCCGGACGAGACGGTCGACGCCATCATCCGCCCCCTCCATGCCGCGCTCCAGCTTCTGAGCGAGATGCCCCAGCCCTCCGTCGCGGCCGTGCAGGGCGCGGTCGCGGGCGCGGGCTTCAGCCTGGCGCTCGCCTGCGACCTCGCGGTCGCGGCCGACAGCGCGAAGTTCACCCTCGCCTATACCCGCATCGGCACGAGCCCGGACGGGTCCTCGACCTTCCGGCTGCCGCGGATCGTGGGCCTGCGCAAGGCCGCGGAGCTCGCGCTCCTCGCCGAGACCATCGACGCCGCGGAGGCCCTGCGCCTCGGCATCGTCAACCGGGTGGTCCCGGCCGCGGATCTCGAAGCCGAGGCGATGAGCCTCGCCCGCCGCCTCGCCGCCGGCCCGACCGCGGCCTACGGCCGGACCCGCGCCCTCCTGGCCCAATCCTTCACCCGCGATCTCGAGGCCCAGCTCGAAGCCGAGCGGCAGGCCTTCAAGGCAAGCGCGCGCACCGCCGATTTCGGCGAGGGCGTCGCGGCCTTCCTGGAGAAGCGCGCGCCCCGCTTCGAGGGGCGCTGACGTGGCCGAGGCCTCGGCGCCGCTCCTCGCGGTCGAAGGCCTGTCGCTGGCCTTCGGGGGCGTGCGCGCGCTCTCGGACGTCTCCTTCGGGGTCGCGGAGGGCTCGATCACCGCGGTGATCGGCCCGAACGGCGCCGGCAAGACCTCGCTCTTCAACGCGGTCTCGGGTTTCTACCGCCCTGGCGCAGGGCGCATCCGCTTCGCGGGCGAGGACATCACCGGGGAGCGCCCGCCCGCGCGCGCCAAGCGCGGGCTCGCGCGCACCTTCCAGAACATCGCGCTCTTCCGCGGCATGACCGTGCTCGACAACATCAAGCTCGGCCGCCACGCGCACCTGAAGACCGGCGTGCTCGACGCCCTCGTCTACTGGGGCCGGGCGCGGCGCGAGGAGATGGAGCTGCGCGCCGAGGTCGAAGAGCGCATCATCGACTTCCTCGAGATCCAGCACATCCGCCACGCGCCCGTGAGCGCGCTCCCCTACGGCCTCCAGAAGCGGGTCGAGCTCGCCCGCGCGCTGGCCATGCGCCCGCGCCTCCTCATGCTCGACGAGCCCGTCGCGGGCATGAACCGGGAGGAGACCGAGGACATGGCCCGCTTCATCCTCGACGTGAAGGAGGAATGGGGCGTCACGATCCTGATGGTCGAGCACGACATGGGCATGGTGATGGACATCTCCGACCACGTGGTGGTGCTGAACTTCGGCCAGGTGATCGCCCGCGGACAGCCCCACGAGGTGCAGCGCGACCCGGCGGTGATCGGCGCCTATCTCGGCTCCGGCGACCTCGCGCAGCGTGCCCGGAACGCGGAGGCCGCGTGATGATGCGCTGGAGCACGACCGACGGCGCGTTCTGCGGGGAGGCCCCGTGATGGACTGGCTCTTCCTCGCGGAGGTCTCGCTCGCCGGGCTCGGGGCCGGGGCGCTCTACGCACTGACGGGCGTCGCCTTCGTGCTGATCTACAAGGCGACGCGCGTCGTGAACCTCGCGATCGGCGAGATCCTGATGCTCGGCGGATACGCCTTCTTCGGCTTCGCGGCCGGCGCGGGCCTGCCCGTCTGGGCCGCGATCCCGCTCACGATCCTGGTCGGCGCGCTCGCGGGCGCCGTGATCGAGCGGGCGCTGATCCGGCCCATGCTCGGCGAGAGCCCGATCTCGGTCTTCATGGTGACGGTCGGGCTCGGCTCGATCCTCGTCGGCCTCGTCGAGCTCGGCTTCGGGGCCGACCCCCTGCGGCTGCCGGAGTTCCTCCCCAACGACCCGATCTTCCTCGGCGAAGCCTATCTCGCCCCCAAGGTCGCCTACGGCTTCGCGGCCGCCTCCGTCCTCATCGCGATCGCCCTTGCGGCCCTGCGTTTCTCCCGCGCGGGCGTGGCCCTGCGCGCCACCGCGGGCGACCAGGGCGCGGCCTACTCGGTCGGGATCGACGTCGGCCGCGTGTTCTCGCTCGCCTGGGTCGCGGCCTGCGCGACCGCGGCCGGCGCCGGCATCGTGGTCGGCGCCATCGGCGGCATCTCGCCCACCATGGGGGTGTTCGGCCTCTCCGTGCTCGTGGTCGTGATCGTGGGCGGGCTCGATTCAGTCGCGGGCGCGCTCGTCGGCGGGCTCCTGATCGGGCTGATCGAGGCGCTCGCGGGCGCGTTCCTCGGCGGCGAGTTCAAGCTCCTCGCCACCTTCGGGCTCCTGGTGCTCATCCTGATGGTGCGTCCCTACGGCCTCTTCGGCACGCACGAGATCGAGAGGCTGTGATGATCGTCCAACCTCGCAGTGTCGAGCGGCTGTAGATGCGCATCGGCACCCTCAAGCTCTCCTATGCGGCCGACGAGGCGCTGCTCGACACGCCCGTGCAATGGCTCTGGCTCGCGGCGCTCGCAGCCGCGCTGGTGCTGCTGCCCTTCGTGGCCGGGCCCTATTGGGTCTACCTCGCCTGCCTCGTCGCCATCAACGTGGCGAGCGCCACCGGACTCAACATCCTCACGGGCTATACCGGCCTCGTCAGCCTCGGCCAGGCGGCCTTCATGGGCGTCGGGGCCTACACGGTCGCGGTGCTCGAGATCCGCCTCGGCACGCCTTTCGCGCTCAACCTTCTCGCAGGCGGCATCGTCACGGCTCTGGTCGGCGTGATCGTCGGCATCCCGAGCCTGCGCGTGAAGGGGCTCTACCTCGCGATCGCGACCATCGCGGCCTCGATGATCCTGCACTTCGTCTTCGCGCACTGGTCGCTCACCGGCGAGACGCGCGGCCTCTCGCTGCCGCCCGCCACGATCTTCGGCCGCGCCCTCGACGAGCCGCGCGAGCTCTACTGGGTGATCGTGCCCGTCACCGCCCTCCTCGTGCTCGGCGCCGCCAACCTCTTCCGCACCCGCGTGGGCCGCGCCTTCATCGCGATCCGCGACCGCGACATCTCCGCCGAGGTGCTCGGCATCCCGCTGCTGCGCACGAAGCTCACGAGCTTCGCGCTCTCCTCGTTCTACGCCGGAATCGCGGGGGGATTGTGGGCCTATTTCTTCCGCGTCGTAACGCCGGAGAGCTTTCCGCTCATCACCTCGATCTTCTATCTCGCCGCCATCATCGTGGGCGGCATGGGCACGATCTTAGGGGGCATCCTCGGCGCCGCCTTCATGACGCTCGTGCCGGAGGTCCTGAAGCTCTTCGTCGGCCTCGTCGCGCCGTTCGTGTCCGATGCCTTGAGCCTGCTGGCGCCGATCCGCACGATCGTGTTCGGCCTCCTCATCGTCGGTTTCCTGATCTTCGAGCCGCAAGGCCTCGCCGAGATCTGGCGCCGCATCCGCCGCTTCTTCCATCTCTGGCCCTTCAGGACATGAGAGGGCCCCATCCGACTGCCGCCTTCAGAACATGAAGAGATCCGCCACAGGATCCGCGACGCCGATCACCGCAACCGGAACGAAACTCGGGAGGAACACATGACGCACACCTGGACCAGGAGAGGGCTCGCCGGCATCATTGCCGCCGGCCTCGCGCTCGGCGCGATCGAGGCCGGCGCCCAGAGCAACGAGGACATCGTGCTCGGCGGCTCGATCCCGCTCACCGGCGTCTTCGCCTTCGCGGGCGTCGGCATCCATGCGGGCATCCAGGACTACCTCAAGATCGTCAACGACGGCGGCGGCATCAAGGGCCGCAAGATCAAGTACGTGGCCGAGGACACCGCCTACAAGGTCGACGCCTCGGTCGCGGCCTTCAACAAGATCACAGGGCAGGAGAAGGTCTCGCTCTACTACGGCGATTCCACGGGCTTCGCGAAGACCATCAACCCGGAGCTGGACCGCCGCGGCTCCATGCTGATGGCGGGCGCCTCCTTCGCGTCCGAGCTCAACGATCCCAAGAAGTTTCCGCTCCAGTTCATGGCGGGGCCCGACTACACCGAGATGGTCGGCATCCTGATGCGCTACATCGCCAAGGAGAAGCCGGGCTCGCGCATCGCGCTCGTCTATTCCGACACCGAGTTCGGGCGCGACCCGATCGGGCCGGGCGAGAAGCTCGCGACCGATCTCGGGCTCAAGGTCGTCGAGAAGATCGTCACGCCCCCGGGCAGCGTCGACGTCTCGACCGAGGTCCTGAAGCTGCGCCGCGCCAACCCCGACTTCACCATCTTCCACGGCTACGTGCTGGCCCCGATCCCGGAGTTCATCCAGCAGGCCAAGCAGATGGGCATGAAGAGCCAGTTCATGGGCACCTTCTGGTCCATGGACAACTCGATGGTGCAGCGGCTCGGCGAGAACGCGGAAGGCTTCATGGGCGTGATGCCCTACCGCTACTACTACGACACCGAGAAGGCCCCGATGCTGGAGAAGATCCGGCAGATGCGGCCCGAGTACCAGTCCACCGCCTACATCCAGGGCTTCGTGACCGCGATGCTGATGACGGAGGCTGTGAAGCGCACGTTGGATGCCGGCAAGGAGCTCAACGGCGCCAACCTCAAGGCCTCGCTCAACACCATCAAGGACTTCGACACCGGCGGCATCTTCGGGGTTCCGATCTCGATCCCGGGCAACTCGGTTCCGGTCGGGCGCATCTACCGCTACGACGGCAAGCAGAAGCAGATGGTGCCGGCCTCCGACTGGATCCGTCTCGGCGCCTGATCCCTGAAGCCACAGGCTCCGGCGCCCCTCGACGGCACCGGAGCCCACGCGATCCGCCTCGGAGCATAATGCGTCATGGCCGCGGACACCCTCCTCGACGTCAACAACATCGAGGTCGTCTACAACCGGACGATCCAGGTGCTCCGCGGCCTGTCCTTGCGCGTGCCTAAGGGCGCGATCGTCGCGCTCCTCGGCTCCAACGGCGCCGGCAAGTCGACGACCCTGAAGGCGGTCTCCAACCTGCTCGCGCTCGAGGACGGCGCGGTGACAGCGGGACGCATCCTGTTCGACGGCGAGGACGTCGCCGCCTCCTCGCCGCACGGCCTCGTGCGGCGCGGGCTCTTCCACGTCATGGAGGGGCGGCGGATCTTCGAGGACCTCACCGTCGAGGAGAACCTCACCGCCGCGACCTTCGCGCTCTCCGGGCGCGGCCTGCCGCCGACGCCGTTCGACCTCGTCTATTCCTATTTCCCGCGCCTGTCCGAGCGCCGCAAAGGCCTCGCGGGCTATCTCTCGGGCGGGGAGCAGCAGATGCTCGCCATCGGCCGCGCGCTCATCGCCAAGCCGAAGCTGATGCTCCTCGACGAGCCGTCGCTCGGCCTGTCGCCGATGCTCGTGGAGGAGATCTTTTCCATCATCGCGCGCATCAACGCCGAGCAGGGCGTCTCCATGCTGCTCGTGGAGCAGAACGCGGCCGTCGCCTTCTCGGTCGCGAGCTACGGCTACATCCTGGAGACCGGCAAGGTCGTGATCGACGGCCCTGTGGAACGCCTCGTGCGCGATCAGGACGTGCAGGAGTTCTATCTCGGCCTGGGCGGAGGCGGCGCGCACCGAAGCTACCGCGACGTGAAGCATTACAAGCGCCGCAAGCGGTGGCTCTCGTGAGGATCGCGATGAAACGTATCCCGGCCTCGATGCGCCGCATGTGGTGGCTCCCGTGACCGGCGCACCCCTGTCGGACCGCGACGCTCTCACCCTGCCCCAGCTCCTGCGCGAAAACGCGCGCCGGATGCCGGAGCGGATCGCGCTCCGCCAGAAGGATTTCGGCATCTGGCAGCCCGTGACCTGGGCGGGTTACTACGAGCGCGCGCGCCGCTTCGGCTTGGGGCTCCGTGCGCTCGGCCTGCCGGCGGGCGGGCACGTCGCGGTGCTCTCCGAGAATCGCGTCGAGTGGGTGGTGGCCCAGCTCGGCGCCGGGATCGTCGGCGCCGTCACGATCGGGGTCTATCCGACGAGCCCGTCCAACGAGGTCGCCTACGTGCTCGGCCACAGCGAGGCCGAGATCGTGGTCTGCGAGGACCAGGAGCAGACCGACAAGGTGCTGGAGCGCCTGGCCGAGCTGCCGCGGCTCAAGCGCATCGTCGTGATCGACGCGAAGGGCCTGCGGCATTACGCGGACGAGCGGCTCGTCACCTTCGCGGAGGTGCTGGAGCGCGGCGCCGCTTACGAGGCCGAGCACCCGCGCCTCGCCGACGATTGCCTCGACGCGCAGTCGATCGCCGACATCGGGCTCATGGTCTACACCTCGGGCTCCACGGGCAAGCCCAAGGGCGCCATGCTGAGCTACCGCAACATGCGGGCGCAAGCCGCGGGCGTGATCGAGCGCTTAGGGTACACGCAGGACACCACGAACCTTTCCTACCTGCCGCTCTGCCACGTGGCCGAGCAGATGCTCACCGTGATGGCGCCGCTGCATGCGGGCTCCTGCGTGAGCTTCGGCGAATCGATCCGCACCGTGCAGGAGGACCTGCGCGAAGTCGCACCGACCCTCTTTCTCGGCGTGCCGCGCATCTGGGAGAAGCTGCATTCGTCGATCCACATCAAGACCATCGAGGCCAAGGGCGTGCGCCAGCGCCTGTTCGAGCGGGCCTTGCGCGCCTGCGAGCCCTTCGCCGAAAAGCCTCGTTCCGCAATGACGCTCAGGGAGCGCCTGACCTACGCGCTCTGCTACCTCGCGGTGTTCCGCGCGTTGCAGAACTTCATCGGCCTGCGGCGCGCGCAGGTGGCGCTCACCGGCGCGGCGCCGATCCCGCCGTCCATCGTGCGCTTCTTCCGCACCATCGGGGTGCCGCTGGTCGAGGTCTACGGCCTGACCGAGACCTCCGGCATGGTCACGGGCCAGCGGCCCGACGCCCTGCTTCCCGGCGCCGTCGGTCCCGCGGTCGCGGGCGCGGAGGTGCGCCTGGGGCCGGACGGCGAATTGCTGGTGCGCGGCGACATGGTGTTCGAGGGCTATTACCGCAACGAGGAGGCGACGCGATCCGCGATCCGCGACGGCTGGCTCCATACCGGCGACGTCGCCGCCTTCGAGGCCGGCCAGGTCCGCATCGTCGATCGCCTGAAGGACATCATGATCACGGCGGGCGGCAAGAACCTGAGCCCCTCGGAGATCGAGAACACCGTCAAGGGCAGCGCCTTCGTCAAGGAATGCATCGTGATCGCGGAAGGGCGGCGCTACCCCGCGGCCCTGATCCAGATCGATGCCGAGACGGTCGGGAAATGGGCCGAGGAGCGCCGGCTCGCGTTCACGAACTTCCGCAGCCTCGCCGAGCACCCGCGCGTGCGCGAGCTGATCCAGGGGGAGGTCGAGCGCGCCAATGCCGGACTCGCGCCGGTGGCGCAGATCAAGCGTTTCCATCTGCTCACCAAGGAGCTCGACCACGACGACGACGAGGTCACCGCGACCATGAAGGTGCGGCGCGCCACCATCGCCCGCAAATACGCCGCCGAGATCGAGGCGCTCTACGGCAACGCGCCGGCCGTCGCGGCCGAGTGAACACATCGCTTTCAGGAGTTCTGCAATGACCCGCAATGTCGTGATCGCCTCGGGCGTGCGCACCGCCATCGGGGCCTTCGGGGGCACGCTCTCGGGCCACTCGCCGACGGGGCTGGGTGCGCTCTGCGTCGCCGAGGCCCTGCGGCGCGCCGGCCGCGCGGGCGCGGAGGTCGACCACGTGGTGTTCGGCAACGTGCTCGTGACCGAGCCCAAGGACGCCTATCTCGCCCGCGTGGCGGCGGTCGAGGGCGGCGTGCCGATCGAGGTGCCGGCGCTGACCGTCAACCGCCTGTGCGGCTCCGGCGTGCAGGCGATCGTCTCGGCGGCGCAATCCATCATGCTGGGCGACGCGGAGGTCGCGGTCGCGGGCGGCGCCGAGGTGATGAGCCGCGCGCCGCACCTCCTCCACACCGGCCGCTCGGGCCAGAAGATGGGCGACACCACCCTCGTGGATCACCTCATCGGCGTGCTCACCGATCCCTTCGGCAACGGCATCATGGGGATCACGGCCGAGAACGTCGCGGCGAAATGGCAGATCACCCGCGACGAGCAGGATGCTTACGCAGTCGAAAGCCAGAGCCGCGCCGAGGCCGCGATCGCGGCCGGGCGTTTCCGGGACCAGATCCTGCCCGTGGAGGCCCGGCGCGGGCGCGAGACGGTCTCCTTCGACACCGACGAGCACCCGAAAGCCGGCACCACGCGGGAGAGCCTCGGCACCTTGCGTCCGGCCTTCCGGAAGGACGGCTCGGTGACGGCCGGCAACGCGTCCGGCATCAACGACGGCGCCGCGGCCGTGGTGCTCGTCGAGGAGGGGCGCGCGGCGCGCGAGGGCCGCGACGTGCTGGCCCGCATCGTGGGCTATGCGCATGCGGGCGTCGAGCCCTCCGAGATGGGCATCGGCCCCGTGCCGGCGGTGCGCCGCCTGCTGAAGAAGACCGGCCTCAGGATAGAGGATTTCGACGTGATCGAATCGAACGAGGCCTTCGCGGCGCAGGCCTGCGCGGTGGCGCGCGAACTCGGCTTCGATCCCGCCCGCGTGAACCCGAACGGCGGCGCCATCGCGCTCGGCCATCCCGTCGGCGCCACCGGCACGATTCTCACCGTCAAGGCCGCCTACGAGCTCAGGCGCGTGAACGGTCGCTACGGCCTCGTCACCATGTGCATCGGCGGCGGCCAGGGCATCGCGCTCGCGATCGAGCGCGCGTGAGCCGATCCCCACGATGACCGCATCCCCCTGGAAGAGCCCGGCCGACCGGCAGAAGGAGCGCGAGATCAAGCGCGAGGCGGTGCTGCGCGCGGCCGCGCAGGCCTTCAACGAGAACGGCTTCCACAAGACCTCCCTCGACGACGTGGCCGAGCGCCTCAACGTCTCCAAGCCCACGATCTACTACTACGTGAAGAACAAGGACGAGATCCTGTTCGAATGCGTGCGCATCGGGCTCGCCATGGTCGAGGAGGCCTCCGCGGCCGTCGCGGGCTCGGACCAGACCGGGCTCGCCAAGCTCACGGCCCTGTGGCGCGTCTATGCCCAGATCGTCACGGAGGATTTCGGCCGCTGCCTCATTCTGGTCGGCGAGGATCCGCTGCCCAAGGAGGCGAGAAAGGACCTGCGCGCCTTGAAGGGGCGCATCGACAAGCGCTTCCGTTCGATCGTCCAGGAGGGCATCGCGGACGGCTCGATCCGCCCCTGCGACCCGAAGCTCGCGGCCTTCGCGGCGGCGGGCGCCCTGAGCTGGATCGCGCGCTGGTACGATCCCCGTGGCCCGCTCTCGCCCGCCGAGCTCGCCGACCAGATCATCGACCTCCTGATCCACGGCGTCGGCGCCGCCCCGGCACCGTGAGCGCTTCGCCTCCTACCAGGCGAACGCGAGCGCGGTTGCCAGAGCGCCGGCAAGACCGAGCCCGATGAGTCCGGCCGCCTTCAGCACCGACCCGCGCCGGGGCGCGCCGGCGGCGCGGTTGTCGTTCGCCGGCGCTCGGGCCGGGCGCCTCGCGGCGAGCCCGGCCGAGGCGATGGAATCGTGCCATGCGCCGGCGGAGCGCCTCTTGAGCACGCTCATGGGTTCCTCCCGTTTTTCGAAACGCTAGCCGCGGGAGACGGCGGCGAGAAGGCGGCCGGCCGCCGCGCCGCTGAGGCAGGTCGGCGCAGGGATGCCGCGGTCGCCGGCGGGAAAAGAAGCGCCCCGCCGGAGCGGGGCGAAGGAGCCTCAGGGTCAGAGGAGGAGACGGACCGAAGCGGGACCGAGGTTTGCGTCCGGAGATCCGGCCGCCTCGCGACGCCGCCCGACGGCGGCGCTACCGGTCGCCCGAATCGCCCATGGGGGCGGTCAGGATCAGGACGAGGACTGCCAGAAGGCAGATCCCGTGGAAGGCCGCCAGGAACAGCATCGGATCACCTCGTTCACGCCCCGCGAGCGTAGCCGCCGCGCCGAGCCGCTGGCGACACGGCCGCATGACCTAGGCCGTTCGACGTCGCCCGTGCCGGCGGACCGCCCCGCCCCGGCGGGCCCGGCTCCGGGCGGGACGGTCCGCGGCTGCGCGCGGGCAATGCCAGCGCGAGCGCGGAAAGCCTCTCGACGACACGGAGGGACGGTCCGCGGTTGCGCGCGGGCAATGACGGCTGTGCAATTGTGGCCCCTCGGGCGACCTGCTAGCGTGGCCGCGAGACGGGCATGCGACCCGACCGCAGAGGAGGAAACTGATGCAATTCACGAGACGGAGCTTCATCGCGTCCACGGCCGCCGCGGCCGCAGGCGCCGGCCTGAAAGCCGGCTCGGCCTCCGCCCAGGCCGCCTATCCCAACCGCCCCATCACCATGATCTGCCCCTGGGGCGCCGGCGGCGGCACGGATGCGACCGCCCGCATCGTCGCTTCGCTCCTCGAGCGCGACCTCGGCCAGCCCGTGAACGTGGTGAACCGCACCGGCGGCTCCGGCGTCGTCGGCCACCAGGCCATCGCCTCGGCCCAGCCCGACGGCTACACGCTCGGCATCATCACGGTCGAGATCGCCATGATGCACTGGCAGGGCCTCACCGACCTGACCCCGCGCAGCTACACGACGCTCGCGCTCATGAACGAGGACCCGCCGGGCATCCAGGTCTCGGGCACGAGCCCCTACAAGACCGTCAAGGAACTCGCGGACGCCATCAAGGCGGCGCCTCCCGGCAAGCTCAAGGCCTCGGGCACCGGCCAGGGCGGCATCTGGCATCTCGCGCTCGTGGGCTGGCTCCAGGCCATGGGGCTCAAGCCCGACCACGTCGCCTGGGTGCCCTCGAACGGCGCCGCGCCCGCCATGCAGGACCTCGCCGCCGGCGGCATCGACATCGTGACCTGCTCGGTGCCGGAAGGCCGCGCCATGATCGAGGCCGGCAAGGCCCGCAGCCTCGCCATCATGGCGCCGGAGCGCAACCCCTCCTTCCCGAACGTGCCGACCCTCAAGGAGGAGATGGGGCTCAACTACTCCACCGGCGCCTGGCGCGGCTTCGCGGCGCCCAAGAACCTGCCGGCCGAGATCCAGGCGAAGCTCGAGGCCTCGCTCAAGAAGATCAACGAGGCCAAGGAATTCCGCGACTTCATGTCGAGCCGCGGCTTCGGCGTGAAATGGGCGGACCAGAAGGGCTTCGCCGAGTTCATGGACGCGAGCGACGCCCAGATGGGCACGGCCATGAAGGCCGCGGGCCTCGCCAAGGCCTAAAGCGCACGCGCACCGGCCCGGAGCCCCTCGCCCCCGGGCCGGTGCGCGGCAACGTCCGAACCGCCGGACGCCGGCTGGCTTCTGCCGCGGGCGACGCCGCCCGGGCCCACCCACGGGCTTCCTTGCGGCCTACGGAGGGCGAGACCTTGCTCGCCGCGCCCGGACGCTGCGGTCTCCGGCGCGCGGCCTGGCGCCTTGCGGGGTCGCTCGGGGCTTTTTCGCAAACGGTATCGATCAGAAAGAGCGGGTTCATCGTCGATGCGCATCAACGACGCCCTCATCGGCTGCGTCCTTCTCGTCCTCGCGGTCGCGGTCTATCTCTACGCGAGGACGCTGCCCGCGATCCCCGGGCAGGAATACGGCGCCGCCGTGTTCCCGGTGCTGATCGCCTTCGGCCTCGGCGGGTGCGGGGTCGCCCTCGTGGCCGCGGGAATCCGGCACTGGAACGGCGCGGTCGTCTGGAACGACTGGGCCCGGACCCACCACGTCTGGTCGAAGCTCGCCGTCGTGGTCGCCCTGGTCCTTGCCTACATCCTCCTTTCGGAGACGATCGGCTTCATCCCGCTGTCGATCCTGATCCTCCTGATCTTCCTCGCCATGATGGGGGTGCGCTGGTGGGTCGCCGCTCTGGTGGCCGTCGCCGCGACCCTGCTCATCCATCAGACCTTCTCGGCGCTCCTGCGGGTGCCGCTTCCGCCGGGCCTTCTCGGGCCCTGATCCGGTGACCTGAGCGCCATCCGACCGGCCCTCCGACGAGGCCTCCCCTTTCGACCCTCCCGAACCTGCGGTGCCATGAGCGCGATCCAGACAGCCCTCGGACTTGTGTTCCAGCCCTCCGTGCTGATCACGATCCTCTTCTCGGCCGTGTTCGGGCTCATCGTCGGCGCGATTCCGGGCCTGACCGCCACCATGGCGATCGCGCTGCTCGTGCCCGTCACCTTCTTCATGGACCCGGTCCCGGCGGTGGGCGCCATGGTGACGTGCTCGGCCATGGCGATCTTCGCGGGCGACATCCCGGGCACGCTGCTGCGCATCCCCGGCACCCCGGCCTCGGCGGCCTATACCGACGAGGCCTATGCGATGACCCGCAACGGCCAGGGGGAGGTCGCGCTCGGCGCCAACCTCCTGTTCTCGGCGATCGGGGGATTGTTCGGCACCGCCGTGCTGATCCTCCTGGCGCCGGCGCTGGCCGAGGTGGCGCTGCAATTCAGCTCGTTCGAGTATTTCTGGCTCGCCCTGCTCGGGCTCACCTGCGCGGTGTTCATCGGATCGTCGTCGCGGGTGAAGGGGCTCGTCAGCCTGTTCCTCGGCCTTCTCGTCTCGACCATCGGCCTCAACAACCCGGCCGGCGTGCCGCGCTTCACCTTCGGCAACACCGAACTCATCGGCGGCATCGACTTCATCGCGGCGATGATCGGCCTTTTCGCGGTCTCGGAGGTGTTCCGCTTCGTGATCGCGCCCGGGAGCCTGTCGGCGCCCAAGGCCGTCACGGGCAGCCTCCTGCGCGGCTGGGGCCGCATGATGGTGCAGTACTGGCGCCAGCAGGTGCGCGGCAACGTGGTCGGAACCGCCATCGGCATCCTGCCGGGCGCGGGCGCCGACATTGCGGCCTGGGTGAGCTACGCGATGAGCAAGAAGCTGTCGCGCACGCCGGAAAAATTCGGGACGGGCCACGTCGAGGGCATCATCGAGAGCACCTCGGCCAACAATGCGGCTCTGGCGGGGGCCTGGGTGCCCGCGCTGGTGTTCGGCATTCCCGGCGACAGCATCACGGCGATCGTGATCGGCGTGCTCTACCTCAAGAACATGAATCCCGGGCCGACGATCTTCCTCAACAATCCGCAATACATCTACGCGGTCTTCATCATCTTCATCCTCGCGAACCTCGTCATGCTGCCCTTGGGCTGGGCCGCCATGAAGGGCGCCGGCTACGTCCTGCGCATCCCGCGCCGGATCCTGATGCCGTGCATCCTGATGTTCTGCATCGTGGGCGCCTTCGCGATCAACAATTCGGTGTTCGGGATCACCGTGATGCTGGTCTTCGGCATCCTCGGCTTCGTCATGGAGGAGAACGACATCCCGGTCGCCCCCTGCATCCTCGGCATCGTGCTCGGGCGGATGGTCGAGGAGAATTTCGTGACCTCGATGATCAAGTCGAACGGCAGCTTCGCGGGCTTCTTCGAGCGCCCGATCGCGGGCGTGCTCGGGGCCGCGACGATCCTGGTCTGGGTCCTGCCCCTGCTGATGCTGCTGTGGTCGCGCCGGGGAGGACGGCCGCACACGGCGGCCTGACCACCCCGAGACCCGATCGCGATCGGGTCTCCGCGCTCCGCGGCAACGGATCGTTGCGGACGGCGCTCAATGCCCCGTCATGGCGTGCGGCGCCGCGACGGGCTTCGATTCCGGCGAGCCGCGCTCGCGCAGGACGATGCCGAGCAGGATCAGCACCGCGATCGACAGGAACTCGCTCTGCCAGTTCTGGAAGCTCTCGTACCAGAACTCCGGATCGCCCAGCGTCTCGGCCATCGTGGCGAGCGGCTGCCCGTGGCGGGCGGCCTCCTCGTTCATGCGCCGGGTGCTGCCCGCGAGATGGAGCCAGAACGAGACCGCGAACAGGCCGAAGAGCGCGATGCTCAGGGAATGGGAGTAGAGCTTCAGGACGAGCCCGCCCCGATGCACCGGCCAGGGCGCGTCCGGATCGCCGCGGCGGACGTGCGGGGGCTCGTCCTCCGGATTGTCCTCGTCCGGCTTCTTGGATTCGGAGGAGCCCTTCTGGACCAGGAACACGGTGAGGACCACGTAGGCTCCCATCTGGAGGAACTCGCTCTCCCAGTTCTCGAACACCGCGGAGATGAAATGGCCGCTGGCGAGATAGGCCGACAGGCCGATCTCCGGCAGGTTGTGGATCCGGAGCTCCTCGGCGTGGGCCCGCCATCCCGTGAGGGCCTGGCCGACGAGCGAGACGGCGAACAGGGCGAGCAGGGTCAGCGACAGCCCGTTGTTCCGCAGGAATGCCTTCATGCGACGCACCTCACGCTCCGCGGCGCCGTCTCCGATTCCGGCATCCGACGGCACGCAAACTCTACCGTCGGATTCAACGGACGGGCCGCGGGATTAGTTGCGCCGCAGCGGCCGGTCTCCACAGGAGGGACGGGCCGCCGCGGGGACGAGGGCCGGGCGCCCCGCCGCACGCGGACGCAGGGCCCGCCAGCCTCATGCCGGGACGGAGCGCCCGGCGCAGACCCGGCGCAGAGCCGTGCGGGCCGTCAATTCCCCGCATTGACCCCCGATCCTCCCCCACAGTAGACAGCGCGCCCCGCATCGGCGGGAGGGGGCGCTCCGGAATCGCCCGGACCCGGGGCAGCCAGGCAGGGGAGGGGGAGCATGCCGTCGATCACGCAGACCATCGCGAGCGAGCTCGCCGTCGAGGAATGGCAGGTCAAGGCCGCAGTCGACCTCCTCGACGGCGGCGCCACGGTGCCGTTCGTGGCGCGCTATCGCAAGGAGGCGACCGGCACCCTCGACGACGTGCAACTGCGCGCCCTCGACGAGCGCCTGCGGTATCTCCGCGAGCTGGAGGAGCGCCGCAAGGCCGTGACCGAGAGCATCCGCGAGCAGGGCAAGCTCACCGACGCGCTCCTGGCCCAGATCCAGGCCGCCGACACCAAGGCGCGGCTCGAGGACCTCTACCTGCCCTACAAGCCGAAGCGCCGCACCAAGGCCCAGATCGCCCGCGAGGCCGGGCTCGAGCCGCTCGCCGACGCGCTCATCGCCGACCCGCGCCACGATCCGAGAGCGGCCGCCGCCGCTTACGTCGACGATGCCAAGGGCGTCGCGACCGCGGAGGCCGCCCTGGAGGGCGCGCGCGCGATCCTGACCGAGCGCTTCGCGGAGCACGCCGAGCTCGTCGGGACGCTCCGCGAGGATTACTGGAACCGCGGGCGCCTCGTCTCCACCGTGCGCCGGGGCAAGAAGACCGAAGGGGCGAAGTTCGCGGATTACTTCGACTACGCCGGCGCCCTGACGAAGCTGCCCTCGCACCGCATCCTCGCCCTGTTTCGCGGCGAGAAGGAGGAGGTGCTCTCGCTCGAGTTCCAGGAGGACAAGGCGGCGGCCGAAGCCGATTACGTCAGCACCTATCCGGGCCGCATCGCGCTCACCTTCGCGATCGAGGATCGCGGCCGGCCGGGCGATTCCTGGCTCCTCGAGACGGCGCGCTTCGCCTGGCGCACCAAGCTGCGCCCGTCGATCGAGCTCGACCTGCGCATGCGCCTGTGGCAGCTCGCCGAGGACGAGGCCGTGCGGATCTTCGCCGGCAACCTGCGCGACCTCCTGCTCGCCGCGCCCGCCGGCACGCGGGCGACGCTCGGGCTCGATCCGGGCTACCGCACCGGCGTCAAGGTCGCGGTGGTGGACGCCACCGGCAAGGTGGTCGCGACCGACACGATCTATCCGCACGAGCCCAAGCGCCAGTGGGACGAATCCCTCGCGGTCCTCGCGCGCCTCGCCCGCGCGCACCGGGTCGAGCTCGTCGCCATCGGCAACGGCACCGCCTCGCGCGAGACCGACAAACTCGCGGCCGAGCTCGTGGCGCAGAACCCGGACCTCGGCCTCACCAAGGTCATGGTCTCGGAGGCCGGCGCCTCGGTCTATTCGGCGTCGGAATACGCCAGCCGCGAGCTGCCCCAGCTCGACGTGTCCTTGCGCGGCGCGGTCTCGATCGCGCGGCGCCTGCAGGACCCGCTCGCCGAACTCGTGAAGATCGACCCGAAATCGATCGGCGTCGGGCAGTACCAGCACGATCTCGCCGAGCACAAGCTCTCGCGCTCCCTCGACGCGGTGGTGGAGGATTGCGTCAACGCGGTCGGGGTCGACGTCAACACGGCCTCCGCCCCGCTGCTGGCCCGCGTGTCGGGGTTGGGCGAATGGGTGGCGCAGAACATCGTGGCGCACCGGGACGCCAACGGGCCGTTCCGGACCCGCAAGACCCTCAAGCAGGTGTCGGGCTTAGGGCCGAAGACCTTCGAGCTCTCGGCCGGGTTCCTGCGCATCCCCGGCGGCGACGATCCGCTCGATGCGTCGGGCGTGCACCCGGAGGCCTATCCGGTGGTGCGGCGCATCCTCGAGGCATTGAGAAGCGACATCAAGGTCGTGATCGGCAACGCCCCGCTCCTGAAGTCGCTGAAGCCCCAGGCCTTCACGGACGAGAGCTTCGGCCTGCCGACCGTGACCGACATCCTCAAGGAGCTCGAGAAGCCCGGCCGCGACCCGCGGCCCGAGTTCCGCACCGCGACCTTCAAGGAGGGCGTCGAGACCATCAAGGACCTCAGGCGCGGCATGGTGCTGGAGGGCGTCGTCACCAACGTCGCCGCCTTCGGGGCCTTCGTGGACATCGGCGTGCACCAGGACGGGCTCGTCCACGTCTCGGTGCTGTCGAACGGCTTCGTGAAGGACCCGCGCGCCGTCGTGAAGCCGGGCGACATCGTCAAGGTGAAGGTCGTGGACCTGGACGTGCCGCGCAAGCGCATCAGTCTCTCGATGCGCATGGACGAGGCGCCCGCGGGCAAGGAGGCGCGGCCGCAAGGGGCGCCGGCTGCATCGCGCGACCGCGGCGGCCCGCCGAAACCGGCGCAGCCCCGGACCGGGAGCGGCGCGCTCGCGGACGCGCTGCGGCGCGCCGCCGAGGGCAAGGGCGGCGCCGGCAAGGGACCGCGCAAGTAGGCCGCTCAGGGAGGCCGGCCGAAACTTCGCCGATGCGCCCCGCGTTGCCTCGATGAAGGAGGTGCCGCGATGCTCGACGTCTGCAAGCGCCCGAACGAAGACGGCCTCTACACGGTCTATATCGGCAACATGGTGGTGGAGTGCTGCCTCAGGAGCGACGAGGCCGATTCCCTGATGGACGAGCTGCGCCGCCGCTTGGCCGAAGGCTAGCCCGGCACCTCAAGGGTTTGCCGGGAGCTACGTCGGCAGCAGCGGGATCGCCCGGCTTCTGCGCGTCTCCATGAGCGAGATCGCCGGCTTCAGCCCGTCGCGAGGAGCCACGTCAGCAGCAGGGGTATGGTGAGGATCGACAGGAGCGTCGAGAGCACCACCACGCCCGCGACCTCCTCGGGCTGGTTGTTCCAGCGCTGGGCGAAGAGATAGTTGTAGACCGCGACCGGGTTGGCGCATTGCAGGATCAGCACCGCCCGCATCGGCCCGGTGAGCCCGAACAGGGCCGCGACCCCGATCCCAACCCCCGCCCCGAGCCCGATCCGGATCGCGGAGACGAGCGCCGCGCGCCCGAAGGCCGAAACCTTGAGGAGGCTCAGCGAGGAGCCCAGCATCAGCAGCATGAGCGGCACCGTGAGGTGGCCGACGAGATCGATCGTGGCGCGCAGCCAGGCCGGCAGCTCGATCCCGGCGAAGGACAGGCCGACCCCGATCGCGGCCGCGTAGAGGATCGGCACCCGGGCGAGCCCGCGCCAGTTCGCGCGCCCCGCGGCGATCGCCTGGCCGATCGTGAAGTTCGCGACCGACGACATGGAGAAGAACGCGATCGCGTAGCCGAGGCCCTCCGCCCCGAAGGCGTAGAGGGCGAGCGGCAGGCCGAGATTGCCGGCGTTCGGGAAGGCGATCGAGGGCAGGAAGGTCCGGATCCGCAATCCGAACAGCGCGAGCGCCAGCGCGCCTAAGCCTGCGAAGAGGAGGATCGCGGTGCCGGCCGCGGCCGCGATCGCGAGGAAGGCGTCGAAGGAGAGCCGGGTCGACTGGAAGGTGCCGACGATCAGGCAGGGCGTCGCCACGTCGGCGACGAGGGTGGTGAGCTCCTTCGAGTCGAGCCGGTGGCCGAGCCGCGTCCAGGCGAAGCCGAGCGCCACGGTGATCAGGATCGGCGCGACCACCGAGAGGACGAGGCTGAACATCGGGCGGGGATCCTCCGGCTGGCCGCCGCCGGCCTATACAGGGTTTGCCGCAGGCCCGCACGATCGGCTGCGGCGGACGGATGTGTATGCAACGGACAGGGCGCACCCGGCGGCCGCGGCAGAAAACACTTGAGCCGTCGCCGCTTTGCCGCCAAAGGTCGTGCATACACGCCGCGACGTGCCTGCGGGGCCTGGACGGGGCGCGCCTCCAGCCCATCTGGGGACACGGCGCCCCGGGCGGCCCGGAGCCGGGGAACGAGCAAACAGGGAGACCACCGTGAGCGACGCAGCAGAGGCCGGAGCCGACATCCTGTTCGAGGTCCGCGACGGGATCGCGTTCATGACCTTCAACCGGCCGCAGGCCCGCAACGCCTTCACCTTCGCGATGTACGAGCGCATGGCGGAGCTGTGCAGCCAGGTCGACGCCGACCGCTCGATCCGCGCCATGGTGGTCTCGGGCGCGGGCGGCAAGGCTTTTGCTGCCGGCACCGACATCTCGCAGTTCCGTGCCTTCGATACGCCCGAGGACGCGCTCGGCTACGAATCCCGCATCGACCGGGTGCTCGGCGCCCTGGAGCAATGCCGCGTGCCCACGATCGCGGCGATCTCGGGCGCCTGCACGGGCGGGGGCGCGGGCATCGCGGGCTGCTGCGACCTGCGGATCGCGGCCGCGAACGCCCGCTTCGGCCTGCCCATCGCGCGCACCCTCGGCAACTGCCTGTCGATGTCGAACTTCGCGCGCTTCGCCGACCTCATCGGCTCGGCGCGGCTCAAGGAGATCATCTTCACGGCGCGCCTCATCGAGGCCCCGGAGGCGCTGTCTATCGGCCTCGTCAACGAGGTCGTGGACGATTTCGACGCCGTGCTCGCCCGTGCCGAGGCGCTGGCGCGCCAGATCGCGGGCCACGCGCCGCTCACCCTCCAGGCCGCCAAGCAGGCCCTGCGGCGCCTGCGGCCGACGATCCCGCGCGGCGAGGGCGATGACCTGATCCTCATGTGCTACATGAGCCAGGATTTCCGCGAGGGCATGGACGCGTTCCTCAACAAGCGCGCGCCGAATTTCACGGGCACCTGAGCGGGCTCCTTTCGTCGGGGCACGCGCCGCGGGCGGAATCCGGGACGAGATCAGTCCGTCCGCTCCTGCGGCCCAATACCAGAAAAGAGGACACGATGGGCCCGCTGCAAGGCTTGAAGGTTCTGGACCTCACCCACGTGATGGCGGGGCCGACCTGCACCCTGATGCTCGCCGACATGGGCGCCGAGGTCGTCAAGGTCGAGAAGCAGCCGGACGGCGACGACACCCGCCGCTCGATCCCGCCGAGCGTCGGCGACCAGGCGGCCTCGTTCCTGATGATGAACCGCAACAAGCGCGGCATCGCGCTCGACCTCAAGACGAAGGGCGGCGCCGAGATCCTGCGCCGCCTCGCGCTTCGGGCCGACGTGCTGGTCGAGAATTTCGGCCCCGGCGTCATGGAGCGCCTCGGCTTCGGCTACGACAGCCTCAAGGCCGAGAATCCCGGCCTGATCTACTGCTCGCTCTCCGGCTTCGGGCGCACCGGCCCCTACAGCCACCGCCGCGGCTTCGACCTCGTGGCCCAGGCCATGAGCGGCATCATGAGCTTCACGGGCGAAGCCGGCGGCCCGCCCGCGAAATGCGGCCCCCCGCTCTCCGACATCACCGCGGGCCTGCTCGCCGCCATGGGGATCCTGGCGGCCTATGCGCACCGCCTCAAGACCGGCGAGGGCCAGTGGGTCGAGACCTCCCTCTTCGAGGCCGCGCTCGTGCAGACCTACTGGCAGTCGGCGATCGCGCTCGCGACCGGCGAGGCGCCGCGCGCCATGGGCTCGGCCCATCCGCTCAACGCGCCCTACCAGGCCTTCGAGGCGCAGGACGGCTGGATCGTGATCGGCGGCGCCAACCAGCGCAACTGGCTCAGGACCCTCGAGGCCATCGGCGCGACCGAGCTCGCCGACGACCCGCGCTTCCGCGACAACCCGGACCGCATGGCGCATCTCGCCGAGCTCGACGAGGAGTTCGCCCGGCGCCTGCGCCTGAAGCCCGCGCAGCACTGGCTCGACGTGCTCGAGGAGAAGGGCGTGCCCTGCGGCCCCGTCAACGACATGCTCCAGGCGCTGTCCGATCCGCAGACTCTCGCCCGCGAGATGGTGGTCGAGGTCGAGCACACCACGCTCGGGGCCGTGAAGACGCTGGGCCTGCCCGTGAAGTTCTCGCAGACGCCCGGCAAGGTCCGCACCGGCGCGCCGCTCTACGGCGAGCATACGCGGGCGATCCTGGCGGAGGTCGGCTTCGCGCCCGACGAGATCGAGGCCTTCGTGAGCGAGGGCGCCGTCACGGCGCGCTGAGGCGCAGGGCGAGGCTTCGCTCGCCGCTCAGGACGCCTCGGCCCCCAGGCGGGCCGCCAGCGCCCGGACCTCGGGAAAGACCCATGCGCCGACCGGCTCGGAGCGTCCGCGCACGGCGAGCGTCTGCCGGTCGAGACCCGCGAGGTCGAGCCCGGCGAGGCGGGCGAGATCCTCGGACACCACGAGTTCGGCGTCGAGATCCTTGGCGAGGCCCTCCAGGCGGCTCGCGGTGTTGATGGTGTCGCCGACCGCCGTCAGGCTCATGGCCGCGCCGTAGCCCATCTCGCCCACCACCGCGGGGCCGGCATGCAGGCTGATCGCGATCTGGAGCGGGCGGTCGAGCTCGCTGGCATAGGTGGCGTTGAGCTGGTCGACGCCGGCGCGGATGCGCAGGGCCGCGTCGACCGCCTGGCGCGCGGCCGTGCGCGGGTCGGCGGCGAGCCCGAACAGGGCGAGCGCCCCGTCGCCGATGAACTTGTCCATGTGGCCGCTGGCCTCCTCGACGGCCTCGCCGACCGCCTCGAAGTAGCGGTTGAGGATGAACACGGTGTCGAAGGGCAGGCGCTTCTCGGACAGGCTCGTGAAGCCGCGCAGGTCGCAGAACAGCACCGCAATCTCGCGCTCCTGGCCGCGGATCGCCCGCTCGCCCGCGAGGGGCCGGTCGAGGCTGCGCGACAGCACCGGCACGACGGCGAGGTCCTGCACGGGCCGGAACTGGCAGGCGAGGCGCACGTTCGGCCCCGCCTTGATGCGCTGGAGCGTGGCGCGCTCCTGCGCGGAGGGCGGCGGCTGGCGCTCCAGGCCTTCCGTGACGCGCACCCGGCAGGTCGAGCAGCGCCCGCGCCCGCCGCAGATGGCGTTGTGCGGGATGCCGGCGCTGCGGCTGGCTTCCAGCACGCTGAAGCCGCGCGGCACCGTCACGACCCGCCCGCCGGGGTACGTGACCCGCAGGCGCGTCGACCAGTTCCAGGACACCCGGAGCGCCCGCGCCGCGAAGGCCGCCGCGACGAGGCCGGCGGCGCCGAGATAGAGCGCGGTGCGGATGTCGGCGAGGATCGGGGGCGGGGCCTCGGGCTCGGGCGGTGATCCTAAGCGCGCCATCTCCTCGCCGGCTTCCGCGAAGCCGAGCAGCGCCAGCAGGGGGACGAGGAGCGCGGCCGTGTAGAGCACGAGCGACCAGCGCCCGAACCAGGGCTTCGGCCGCAGCCAGAAATACAGGCCCAGGCACCCGTGCAGCCAGGCCAGCACGAGCGCCACGGTCTGGCGCAGGCCGTTCTCGGGCGCGGCGATCCAGAGGCCGTGCACCATCTCGGGGTAGCCGGTGTCCTGCCCGGTGAGCGCGTACTCGATGCGCGTGCCGGCCACGTGCGGGATCAGCAGGAAGGGCAGCGCGATCCCGAAGGCGAGCTGCGCGGCCTCCCGCGCCGGCATGCGCAGGGTGCGGCGGCGGTAGATCGCCGCGAGCGCCAGGACGAAATGGGTCAGCGCCGCGCCGTAGAGGAGCACGGTCCCGGCGGGGTTGCGCCACACGCGGTTGAACCAGCCTCGTCCCGCCTCCATGGCCTCGAGGGAGACGAGCCCGAGGGCATGGTTGGCGAAATGGGTGAGGAGGAACGCCGCGAGCACGAGCCCGCTGACGAGCCGCACCTCGCGCAGGCGCACCGGCCGCTCGAACGGCCGGGGAGGTCCGGCCGGCATCGGGTCGGCAGGCTCGGGGTCGGACGGCGGGGAGCGGAGCATGCGGGCCATCCAGGAGCGGGACGCCCCACGCCTAATGCGGTTTGCCCCTCCTGGGAACCGCCGATGCGGGCGAGCCGGGGCACCGGCGCGTTTCCGCGCGGCCCGCGGGAGCGCTCGCGGCCTCCGGCCGCGGCCGGAGGCCAGGGGTCTACCAGAGCCGGTCGAACTCCTCGACGAAGTCCTCCTCCCAGGCCTCGTCGAGCCAGGGGTCGTAGCCCCAGGCGTCGCGCGGGGGCGGGGCGGGGCGGCGCCGCTCGGTGACGCGCGGCGGGGGCGCCTCGCGCCGGAACTCCCTCTCCGCCGCCCGCGGCGGGGCCAGGTCGGGCCAGAGATCCCAATCGGTCAGGCGCCGCGCGGCCTCGCGCGAGGGCGCCGGCCGGCGCTCCGCCTGCGGCGCGGGGTTCGGCCTCGTGCGGCTCTCCGCGGTCGCGGCCGGCGCCCGGCGCTCGGCGCGCTGCGGCGCGGCCTCCTCCGCCGGCCGGCGCGCGCTCGCCGTGGCGGTCGGCGCGCGGCCGCCGCTGCGCTCCTGGGCGACGCGGTATTCCGCCATCGCGTTGGTGCTCGTCGCCACGCGGCGGAAATATTCCGCGGGCGCGCCGCGGCCCGCGACGGCCTCGCCGGCCGCGTCGCGGCGCCGGCCCATCCAGACGCCGAGCACCCGGCCCTCGCTCCAGCCCACGAACCAGGCGTCCGCGTTGCCCGTGGTGGTGCCGGTCTTGCCGTAGGCCTTCCAGCCCTTCAGGGCCGCGCCCTGGCCGGTGCCGCTGCGCACGACGTCGCCGAGCACGCTGCGCACGGGCTCGACGCAGCGCTGCGGGATCGCCCGCGTGCGCGCCGTCTCGAGGAAATTCGCCCGCACCACGCCGCGCCCGTCGACGACCGCGAGCACGGCCGTGGGCTCGACGCGAAAGCCGCCGTTCGCGACCGCCGCGTAGGCCGCGGTCATCGCGGTCACGGTGGTCGTGTACGAGCCCAGCACGAAGCCGGCGTCCGGGTCCGGCCCCGGATCGACCCCGAGCCGGCGGCTCGCCTCCGCGACCTTGCGGGGGCCGAGCGACTGCGCCAAGCGCACCGCGGCGGCGTTGCGCGAGCTCGCGAAAGCCTCCCGGAGCGTGGTCGTGCCGGCATAGCCCAGCGCCCCGTTCGAGGGCCAGGACCCGGTGACGGGCTCGTCGGTGATCCGGCTCTCGGTCGAGAGCCCGGCCTCGCAGGCCGCCACCAGAAGCGGGAGCTTGGCGGTCGAGCCCGGCTGCACCTTGGCCTTGACGGCGTTGTTGAACTGGCGCTTCGACCAGTCCACGGAGCCCACCATCGCCTGCACGCGGCCCTCGGGCGTCATCATCACGGCGCCGGCCTCGTAGGCGTCCGGGACCGCGCCCTCGCGGACGAGCCCGGCGAGATGCGTCTCGGCGAGGCGCTGGTGGCGCGGCTCGAGGGTGACGAAGAAGCGGATCGTCTCGCCGTCCTTCACGTGCTCGGCCGCAAAGGACTGCACCACCCATTCCGTGAAGGCCTGGGCCTGGATCTTGAACGGGGCCAGCAGGCCGGGACGGATGCCGGTGCTTTCCGCGCGTTTCTTCTCCGCCTCCTTGATCAGCCCCTGCTCGACCATGAGGCCGAGCACGAGCCTGGCGCGGGCATGCGCCCGCTCCCGCGTGGTTTCCTTGAGGGGATTGAGGCGCGCCGGCGCCTGCACCATGCCGGCGAGGAGCGCCGCCTCGTAGAGGTTGAGGTCGCGCGGTTCCTTCCGGAAATAGTGCCGGGACGCCCGGTAGAGGCCGACGATCTCGCGGCCGCCGAACTCGATCTGGTTGAGATAGGCCGCGAGCAGCTCCTGCTTGCCGACGGCGCCGTCGAAGGAGCCGGCGTGCCAGACCTCGGAGCCCTTGCGCTCGATCTTGCTGATGAAGTCGCGCCCCTGCAGGTCGTGCAGGACGAGGTTCTTGAGGAGCTGCATCGGGATGGTGCTGCCGCCGCGGCTGAAGCCCCCGCGCAGGATCGCCGCGAGCGCGATGAGGTCGACGCCGCCGTGGTCGAGGTAGCGCTTGTCCTCGACCGCGATGATGGCCTTCTTCATCACCTCGGGGATCTCGTGCGGCTTGAGCACGACCGGGCAGCGGCAATAGGCGTCGATCCCGGAGGCCGTGCGGGTCACCATCACCTGCGGCGCGGCCACGAGGGTGCGCAGATCCGCCGGTTTCAGGTTCCAGAAGGAGGGGTTCTCCTCGGCCCGCACATGAGGTGAAGCAACGATCGCGGCTGCAAGCGTAGCCGCACCGAAGAGGCGCTTCATGATGGGTTCGCAAGCCTTTCCTGTGCGAGGCCGGGCGCGTGAAAACACGCAAATGTCAGGTGTGATGGGCGCCGTTCTTCTACAAGGGACGGGGGAGGCGGCCCCGCGAATATTGTCGGCGGCCCCGCTTGCGACTTTCGTCGCTGCCGGCCGCCCTGTCGAGAACGGGCCGATTCCCCTGGACAGGGGCGGCGGCCTGCAGGAATGATCGGCCCGAGCGCAGGCAAGCGCGGCCTTGTCGAGCCGGCTTCTGAACCAATCGACGCGCCGCGAGGGGACGGGATGAGCGATCCACGGCAAGGGACGGGCCAGGGAACGGACCGCCGGGCCGCGGCGGCGGCGGGGCGCTGACCGCATGGCGGACGTGGAACTCTCCGGAATCACCAAGGCCTGGGGCGCCACGCCCGCGGTCGACGACGTCAGCTTCTCGGTCGCCAAGGGCCACCTCGTCGCGATCCTCGGCCCTTCGGGCTGCGGCAAGTCCACGACGCTGCGGCTCGTCGCCGGGCTCGAGAGCGCGAGTTCCGGGCGCATCGTCATCGCGGGCCGCGACGTCACCGGCCTGCCGCCGGCCCGGCGCGGCATCTCGATGGTGTTCCAGAGCTACGCCCTGTTTCCGCATCTCTCGGTCGCGGAGAACATCGTCTTCGGACTGAGGGTCCGCGACGTGCCGCGCGCGGAGCGCGACGCGCGCCTGAAGGAAGCGGCCGGCATCCTCGGGCTGGAACAACTCCTCGACCGCAAGCCCTCGCAGCTCTCCGGCGGCCAGCAGCAGCGGGTGGCGCTCGGGCGCGCCATCGTGGCGCGAACCCCCGTCTGCCTCATGGACGAGCCGCTCTCGAACCTCGACGCGCAGTTGCGGGTCGAGATGCGCCGCGAGATCCGCGATCTGCAGCGCCGCCTCGGCATCACCATGCTCTACGTCACCCACGACCAAGTCGAGGCCATGACCATGGCCGATCAGGTGGTGCTGATGCGCGCCGGGAAGGTCGAGCAGGACGCGGCCCCGGCCGAGCTCTACGAGCGCCCGGCGACGCCGTTCGTGGCCCGCTTCATCGGCACCCCGCCCATGAACGTGATCCCGCTCGCTTCGGTCGGCTCGCATCCCCACCTCGCCCGCGCGCCCGGCGGCTACGCGCCCGAGCGGCTCGCGGTCGGGATCCGGCCCGAGCTGGTGCGGATCGAGGACGGAGGCGTGCCGGCCCGCGTCGCGGCGGCGGAGTTCCTCGGCGCCGACACGCTGATCGAAACCAGGATCGACGGCCATCCCTTCATCGTGCGCCGCCCGGGGCGCGTCACCGCGGGGGCGGGAGAGACCATCGGGCTCACGTGGGATCCGGCGCAGGCGCACTGGTTCGACCTGTCGTCGGAGCGCCGGATCGATCCGGCCTAGGGAGCGAATCGCCGGCGGGTCCGACTTGTCATCGGATCGTCGGATCGACGTAATATAGCGGCGCTGGGAAGCCGGCTAACACAAGGCGTGAGCCGGCACGGTTCCGCCAAGAGGGAGGATGCACATGGACAGACGGCAATTCATGACGGGAGCGGCGCTGCTCGCCGCGGGCGCGCTGCCGATGCCGGCGCTCGCGCAGGGCGCCGCGGAGATCTCGTTCTTCTATCCCGTGGCGGTCGGCGGGCCGATCACCAAGCTGATCGACACCTTCGCGGCCGACTTCCAGAAGGAGAAGCCCGGCATCAAGGTCAACCCGATCTATGCCGGCACCTACCAGGAGACGATCGTCAAGGCGCTCACCGCCCACAAGAGCGGCACGCCGCCGGTGACCTCGGTGCTGCTCTCCACCGACATGTTCACCCTCATCGACGAGGATGCCATCGTCCCGATCGACGACTTCGTGAAGACCGAGGACGACAGGAAGTGGCTCGCCAGCTTCTTCCCCGGCTTCATGGCCAACAGCCAGACCGGCGGCAAGACCTGGGGCGTGCCGTTCCAGCGCTCCACCATCGTGCTCTACTGGAACAAGGACCTCTTCAAGGAGGCCGGGCTCGACCCCGAGAAGCCGCCGAAAAACTGGCAGGAGCAGGTGGAGTTCGCCCAGAAGCTCACCAAGCGCGACGCGTCCGGCAACGTCACGCAATGGGGCATCCAGATCCCCTCCTCGGGCTTCCCCTACTGGCTGTTCCAGGGCCTGACCACGCAGGCCGGCGCGCTGCTCATGAACCCGGAGGGCACGAAGACCAACTACAACGCCCCCGAGGTCGTCGAGGCGCTGCAATACTGGGTCGACCTCTCGGCGAAGCACAAGGTGCAGCCGCCCGGCATCGTCGAATGGGGCACCACCCCGCGCGACTTCTTCGAGCGCAAGGTCGCGATGATGTGGACCACGACCGGCAACCTCACGAACGTGCGCACCAACGCCAAATTCCCGTTCGGGGTCGGCATGCTGCCGGCGGGCAAGAGGCCCGGCAGCCCCACGGGCGGCGGCAACTTCTACATCTCCAAGAAGGCGACGCCGGCGCAGCAGCAGGCGGCGTTCGAGTTCATCAAGTGGATCACCAGCCCCGAGCGCGCCGCGCAGTGGAGCATCGACACCGGCTACGTCGCGGTGCGGCCCGACGCCTACAAGACGCCCGCGATGGAGAAATACGCCGCCGAGTTCCCGCCGGCCGCGGTGGCCCGCGACCAGCTCGAATTCGCGGTCGCGGAGCTCTCGACCCACGAGAACCAGCGTGTCACCAAGGCCCTCAACGACGGGCTCCAGGCGGCGCTCACGGGCACGAAGCCGCCCAAGCAGGCGCTCGACGACGCGCAGGCCGAGGCCGAGCGCATCCTGCGTCCCTACCGCTGATCCCCCATCGGCCGGGGCGATTCCCCGCCCCGGCCGAATGCGAGCATGCGATGAACAACCGCCTCACCGCGACGATCCACGGCTGGCTCCTGCTCCTGCCCGCCATGGCGTGCCTGGCTTTGTTCACGCACTGGCCCGCGATCGCCAGCATCGTCGAGAGCGTCTACTCGACGCCGCGCCCGCGCCGGCCGGCGCGCTTCGTCGGGCTCGACAATTTCGCGCTCATGCTCGAAGACCCGATCTTCTGGCAGTCGCTCAAGAACAATCTCTGGTTCGCTCTCGGCACGATTCCGCTCTCGATCGCGCTCTCGCTCCTGATGGCGGTCTGGGTCAACGACCGCATCCGCGGCCGCACCCTCGTGCGCATGGCCTACTTCACCCCGACCGTGCTGCCGATGATCGCGGTCGCCAACATCTGGCTCTTCTTCTTCACGCCGCAATACGGCCTGCTCGAACAGGTCAGCGGCCTGTTCGGCTTCCCCGCGCAGAACTGGCTCGGCTCCAAGGACACCGCGCTCTTCGCCGTGATCCTCGTCGCGGTCTGGAAGGAGGCGGGCTTCTTCATGATCTTCTACCTCGCGGCGCTCCAGACCATCTCGCCGACGCTGGCCGAGGCCGCGGCGCTGGAGGGCGCCTCGCGCTGGACCTATTTCCGCCGGGTGCAGTTCCCGCTCCTGATGCCCACGACCCTGTTCGTGCTCATCAATGCGGTCATCAACGCCTTCCGCATGGTCGACCACATCATCGTGCTGACCCGCGGCGGCCCCGACAACGCGACCACGCTGCTCCTGTTCTACATCTACCAGGTCGGCTTCAATTTCTGGGACACGGCCTATGCGGCCGCGCTCACCGTGGTGCTGCTCGCCATGCTCGCGGCCGTCGCGATGATCCAGTACGGCTGGCTCGAACGGCGGATCCACTACCGATGAGTGCTGTTGAAGCCGTCCCCGCCGCGCCCGGCCGGCGTTCGCTCCGGTCGCGTTGGCTGCCCCCCGGCCGCGCCGTGGAGCCCGCCCGCCCGGATCCTTATGCGCCGACCGGCATGTGGCTCGCGCTCGAGAGCGTCGGCGCCGGATTGCTGGCGGTGCTCTGGATCCTGCCGCTCGCCTACGCGGTCTGGGCCGCGATCCATCCGAGCGAGTTCACGACCCGCTTCCACCTCTTCGCCCCGCTGACCCTGGAGAACTTCGCCCGCGCCTGGGCGGCGGCGCCGTTCGCGCGCTATTTCCTCAACACCTTCGTGCTCGTGACGCTGATCCTCTCCTGCCAGCTCGTGCTCGGCACGCTCGCGGCCTATGCCTTCGCGCGCTACGAGTTCTGGGGCCGCAACCTCGCCTTCGCGCTGGTGCTGGCGCAGCTCATGATCATGCCGGACGTGCTCATCGTCGAGAACTACCGCACCATGACGGCGCTGGGGCTCGTCGACACGATTCCCGCGATCGCGCTCCCTTACATCGCCTCCGCGTTCGGGATCTTCCTCCTGCGCCAGACCTTCAAGACCGTGCCCAAGGAACTCGACGACGCCGCGCGGGTCGAGGGCGCGAGCGGGCTGCAGATCCTCATGAAGGTCTACGTGCCGCTCGCACGCCCGATCTACGTCGCCTACGGGCTCGTCTCCGTGAGCTACCACTGGAACAACTTCCTCTGGCCTCTCATCGTGACGAACTCGGTCGAGGCCCGCCCGCTGACCGTCGGCCTCCAGGTGTTCTCGTCCTCCGACCAGGGCGTCGACTGGGCGGTGATCTGCGCCGCGACGCTCATGACCTCCGCGCCGCTCCTGATCGGCTTCCTCCTGTTCCAGCGCCAGTTCGTCCAAAGCTTTATGCGCGCAGGGATTCGCTAGAGACCCCGCGCATCGACAGGATTTCTCCGATGAAGCTCATCACCTGGAACATCCAATGGGCGCTGGGCATGGACGGGATCATGGATCCCGCCCGTGTGGTGCGGCATGCGCGGGACATGGCGGATTTCGACGTGCTGTGCCTCCAGGAAGTCTCGGACAACTTCCCCGAGCTCCAGGCCAACGACGGCGCAGACCAGTTCGCGGCCTTCGCGGATCTCCTGCCCGGCTACACCGCGATGGACGGGGTGGCGCTCGACATCCGGGGCGCCGACGGGCGGCGCAAGCGCTTCGGCAACATGCTGCTCTCGCGCTATCCCGTGGCGCAGACCTTGCGCTACACCCTGCCCTGGGAGGCGGACGTCACCCGCAACATGCCGCGCCTCCTGATCGAAGCCGTGGTGCTTGCGCCCTTCGGGCCGATCCGCGTGATGACCACGCATCTCGAATATTCGTCCGCGAAGCTGCGCGCCGCGCAGGTGCAGGGGATCCGCGAGGCGCACCGCACGGCCTGCGACCGCGAGGCGACGCCGCGGGAGGACGGACCGGGGACGTATGGGCGCGTGCCGGGCTCGCGCTCCGCGATCCTCACCGGGGACTTCAACATGAAGCCGGACGATCCGCTCAAACGTCGGATCTCCGAGCCCTTCGAGGACGGGACCCCGGCGCTGCTCGACGTGTGGACCACGAAGCACCCGGGCGCGCCGCACCCGCCGTCCTTCTGCCTGTTCGACCAAACCCACGGCCCGATCCATTGCTGCGACTACGTCTTCGCGACAGACGATCTGGTGTCCCGGATCGAGCGGATCCATTACGACACAGCTACCAAGGTGTCGGATCACCAGCCGGTGCTGATCGAGATCGCAGACTGAGGCGCAGGAGGCAGGCGAGGGGCCGCTTCGACCGTTCTCCCGCCTTGAACTCCCGGCCTCGGGACGTGCCCGGATCGGCGCCGCCGTCGATGAGTGGCTTCGACCGTTCAGGCTCTGGAGCGGTACCCGACCTGATTGAATCGCACCGTCCTGCCCGGCTGGCGTCGGGCTGATTCAAGTTGCCTTCTGGGTCGGTAGTGAGTCGGGTTGAATCACTGCCCCCCATCTTCCTCGGCCATGCGCTCTGCCCATCGCTGAGCCCACTTGCGCAAAGGGTTCAACGAAGTATTGAGCTCCTCTCCGAGCGCGGTCAGGCGATAGCCGACCTTGTCTTCGGTGATCACGATGTGATCGGCTCGAAGCTCCTTCAGACGGCCATTGAGGGTCGCAGGAGAGACCTGACCGCATCGCGCTTGCAGTTCCCGGAATGTGCAAGGCCCACGTCCAAGCTCCCAAAGGATACGCATCGTCCAGCGGCGTCCGAGCAGGTCGAACGCGGCCATGATCGGAACGCCACGGGTCGAGCCACGAACGGCCTTCCCCGGAATAGGACCTCTGGTCATCGGAGCCTCAGGCTTGCTGCTTCTGTTTTTATAGCGCAACCTGCTACAACATCCATAGCGCTCGAATCGACTTCGAGCCAGCCGTCCAGAGAGGAGTGAAGCATGCAGTTCCTCGTCATCGCCTACGACAAGAATGACGATCAGGCTTTGCACCGCCGGAAGGCCGTTCGAGAGCAGCATCTGGAAGCGGCGCGGCGGTCCATCGAAGCCGGAACAATGCTCATCGGAGGTGCCATCCTCAACGACGCCGGTGAGATGGTCGGATCGATGACGGTGGTATCCTTCCCGGAGCGGACCGCGTTGGACGCTTGGCTTCAGGACGTCCCCTACATGCGCCACGGCATTTGGGATCGTGTCGAGGTGAGGCCGTATCATACGGCCGTCCTTGCAGGATCGACATCCTGAACGGCCACGCCGGGCATCTTGGCTGGTCTTCCCAAAGCGGTTCTTGGCTGATTCAAACTTGCCGCCAGGGTCGGGAGACCGGCAGGTAGGTTGAGAGCCTCGTCGGTTGATCTTCGCGCCTATCGAGACCGCCTTCTCGGAGTTCGAGGCGCTCCTGCGCAAGGCGGCAGAGCGCACGGTCGAGGGGCACCGGACCGCCCTTGGCCGCCCTGTGGATGCGTCCACGCCCACTGAGTGCGCCAACTGCTCCGCCGTCGCAAGCTATGATGCAGCCCGATGGGAGCCCGCTCCAGAACATGCCCGGACGGGCCCCCGGTCGCGGCGCCGCATCGGCCGGCTCGGAACGTGCCCGGACAGGCCCCGCCGTCGAGGCGCCGCATCGACCAGCTCAGAACGTGCCCGGATAGGCCCCGCCGTCGAGGAGCCAGTTCTGGCCCGTGATGAAGCCGGCATGGACGCTGCACAGGAAGGCGCAGGCGGCACCGAACTCGTCCGGCTGGCCGAGGCGTCCCGCGGGGTTCGCGGCCGCCATGGCGGCGAGTTCCTCTTCCATCGGCTTGCCGCTGCGCTTGGCCCGCGTCGCCGCGTTGCCGCGCAGGCGGTCGGTCTCGAACGGGCCGGGCAGCAGGTTGTTGATCGTGACGCCGCGCGCGACCGTCGTGCGCGACACGCCGGCGATGAAGCCGGTGAGCCCGGAGCGCGCGCCGTTCGAAAGGCCGAGGATGTCGATCGGGGCTTTGACCGCGCTCGACGTGATGTTCACGACCCGGCCGAAGCCGCGCTCCATCATGCCGTCCACCGTGGCCTTGATGAGCTCGATCGGGGTGAGCATGTTGGCGTCCAGCGCCTTGATCCAGTCCTCGCGCGACCAGTCGCGGAAGTCGCCCGGCGGCGGGCCGCCGGCGTTGTTGATCAGGATGTCGGGTTGCGGGCAGGCCGCGAGCGCGGCGCGCCGGCCTTCAGCCGTGGCGATGTCGCCCGCGACCGCCGTGACGGTGACGTCGGGGGCGAGGTGCCGGATCTCCGCGGCCGTGGCTTCGAGTTCCGAGGCCGTGCGCGCCGTGATCACGACGTTCACGCCCTCGCGCGCCAGCGCCGTGGCGCAGCCCTTGCCGAGCCCCTTGCTGGCCGCGCACACGAGCGCGGTCCTTCCCCGGATGCCGAGGTCCATGACGGTCTCCTTCGATGGCGGATCGGGGCGCGGCGACGGGCTTGCCCGCGATCGTCTCCCGAGGCGTGAATCGGGCGCGGCGACGGGCCGGCCCGACGGCCACCCCCGGATGGCGGATCGCGGCGAAGGCGGCCGCCCGCCGCTCGGCCCGTGAGGTCGGGCTACTTCGCCTTCTTGGAGGACCGGCGCTTGGCGTTGAGGCTGGTCTTGAGCGAGCGCGCGGGCGTGAACTTGAGGTTCTTGGACGCCGCGATCTTCACGGCCTCGCCGGTGCGCGGGTTGCGGCCCTTGCGCGCCGCACGCTCGGCGACCTTGAAGCGGCCGAAGCCGAAGAGGGACACTTCCTCGCCCTTCTGCGCGGTGCTCGTGATCATGCCGAAGACGCTGTCCACGAGCTCGCGCGCGAAGCTCTTCGTGAGCTCGTGCTCCTCCGCGAGACGTTCGACCAGTTCGTTCTTGTTCATCGCCTATCCTCGCTCCAGTGGGGGTTTCGTGTTTCCGGTCAGGCCTGAGCGGCCCTTCGCGCCGCCGCAGCGGCCGCAACGTCGTCCGGCTCCTGCATCGGTTCCTGCATCGGCCTCTGCTCCGGCACGGATTCCGCATAAGCGATCCGGTCCGCGCGGTCGATCACGAAGACGGCCTGCGGCCACAGGCGCGATTCCTCGAGGAGCATGCCGCCGTCGCGCCCGAACGCCTCGCCTTTATGGGCCGGGAGCGCAGGATGTCCAACCCCCTCGGCCGCATTCCGGCGTCCTGGCGCAAAGGGAAGGCCCATGCCGGCCGTGCAGACCGTCAAACCGTCAGGCCCGTTGGCCCGCAAGGCGTCCCGGCGGACCGGAGTGCCGAGGGAAGCGGCTGCGTCGAGGCGCCGGGCCGTGCCGGCGCCATCCTGGAGCCGCACCCGGCGCATGGCGCCCTCGAAGCGCTCCAGGGGGAAGTCGGGATCGCCGGCCCGGAGCGTCCGGCCCGCGACGGTGAGCCGCCCGGCGAACTCGAACGCCGCGCCCGTCCGCTCCTCGACCTGCTGCATGCCCCGCTCCGCCGCCGAAATCTTCAAGCGCCCGCTGCAAGATTCGCGCGATTCCCACTCCATAGCACGGCTTTCCGAAAAGCCACGGATTCCGTCAGCTTCCACAACGATTCACCCGCGCAGCTCCCGGATCAGCGCGGCGTCGGGAAAGCAGGTTTCCGCCCGGCCGCTTCGCGCCTGCCATTGCCCGATGGCGGTGCGGGTCGCGAAGCCGATGAGGCCGTCGGCGCGGCCGACGTCGTAGCCCTCCGCCTGAAGGCGGTGCTGCAAGCCCAGGATGCCGCCGCGGGTCATGGGATCGGTGGGCTGCCATCGCGCCGCGAAGGCGCGCGCTCCGCGCATGCGGTCGGCCACATGGCCGACGAAGAGCGCGTAGAGGTCGGATTCGTTGTAGGCCTTCAGCACGTAGAAATTGTCCGACACCAGGAAGGCCGGCCCGAGGCGGCCGGCGGGCATCAGCAGATAGACCGGTCCATCGCCGCCCGGGTCCGGCGCTCCCCCGTCCGCCCGCGCGAGGCCGAGCCGGATCCACTCGCGCATCGGCCGGCCCTGGCGCGGGCCCTCGAGGGCGCAGGAGACGGCGTCGGGCACGCGCACCTCCGCGCCCCAGGCGCGGCCGCGCTGCCAGCCGTGCCCGGCGAGGTAGTTCGCGATCGAGGCGAGGCTGTCGGGCGCGGAGCGCCAGATGTCGCGGCGGCCGTCGCCGTCCCCGTCGGCCGCGAAGCGCAGCACTTTCGACGGCAGGAATTGCGGCTGCCCCATGGCGCCCGCCCAGGTCGAGACAAGGCCGCCCGGCGGCGCAAGGCCCTGCTCCAGGATCTGCAGCGCCGCGACGAGCTCCGGACCGTAGAGCTCGCGCCGCCGCCCCATGAAGGCCTGCGTGGCGAGCACGCGGATCGCAGGGCGGTCGGGGCTCACCCGGCCGAAGCCCGATTCGCGGCCCCAGACCGCGACCACGATCTCGCGCGGCACGCCGTAATGGGCCTCGATGCGGTCGAGCAGGGGCGCGAAGCGGTTCAGGAGATTGCGCCCTTCCGTGCCCAGGGTTGCGAGCTGCGCCTCGACGAAGTAGCGCCCGGGCGCCTGGAACTCTGCCTGGTGCTGGACCCGCGGCGGCGCGGTCGAGCCCGGCGCCTGCAGGTCGGGCAGGGTGCGGTCGGGGGTGACGCCGGCGAAGGCCCGGTCGAAGGTCGCGCGCGACACGCCGGCCTTCACGGCCTCGGGCCAGACGGTGCCGGCGAGCCAGTCCCGGAACGGCGCCTCGATGGCGCCCGGAGACGCGGCCTGTGCGACCGCCGCCGACGGCGCGAGGAGCACGAGCGCCACGAGGAGAGCCGCGATGCGGGAGCCCGCCATGCCGCGTCCCTCGCCCGTCAGCGCGGCAGCGCGCCGACGATCGGGCCCATGGGCAGGAGCCCGTCGTTGCGGCCGAGCGCGGGGGCGTAGAGGCTCGACACGCTGCCGTCGAGGAAGAGGGCGTTGGAGGTCCCGAGCTCGTCCTTGAACAGCCGCGCGAAGGCCCCGAAGGTGACGGGCTCCTCGGCGATCGCGAACACGACCGTGGTGCGGTCGCGCAGGCCGACGCCGTTGCGGATCTTGCGCGAGGGGCCGTCCTCGGAAATCTTCGGATGGATACGCCCGTCGATCACCAGCATGGGGCCGGATTGCGTGGCGTAATCGGCCTTCACGCGCGCCTTCAGATAGCGCCCGGTCTCCATCACGCCCGCCGAGCGGCCGGCGACGTAGAAGACCCCGTTCGGCTTGAGGTGGAAGTTGCCCGGGCCCGCGGCCGTGTTGGCGCGCTTCAGCTCGCGTCCCTCCTCGACATAGAGCCCCACCGGCGAGCGGTCCTCGTGGTACATGCCCGCATTCATGGCGAAGACGAGCCGCGCGCCGTCCTTCGTGGCGCGCAGGCGGTCGAAGCTGCCGATGACCTCCCCGTCCGGCCCCTTCCAGAACAGCCGGATCTCGTGGCGCCGCAGGTCGATGGTGCAGACCGTGTAGGCGGCGCCCTCGACGCGGCGGGGGGCGCACACCTCCTCCGCGAAGGCGGGCGGCGCCAGCGTCAGGCAGGCCGCCGCGGCGGCCATCAAAGCGAGGGGTGCGGCGTTCGCGATCATGCTTCTTTCCCGTGCGCGGCCCGTGTGGCAGCGTCGTGGCCCGTTCCGGTCCGGATGGACCGGAATGGTCCGGAATGGACCGGCCGGTCCACCCGCCCGGATGCGCCCGCCGGCCAGGGAGAACGTCCATGCATCTTCAGGGATCCTGCCATTGCGGCGCCGTGTGCTTCTCCTGCGAGTCTTATGCACCAAGCCCGTATCTGCGCTGCTACTGCTCGATCTGCCGCAAGACCGCCGGCGGCGGCGGCTTCGCAATCAATCTCGGGGCCCGGGCCGGGAGCCTAAGTATCGAGGGTACCGAGCATATTTCGGTCTACCGGGCCCGCATCGACGGGAGCCTGAGCCCGGCGGAGCGCCGCTTCTGCGCCCGCTGCGGCTCGGCGCTCTGGGTTTTCGACCCGCGCTGGCCGGACCTCGTCCACCCGTTTGCCGGCGCGATCGACACGCCGCTCCCCGAGGCGCCCGAGGCCGAGCACATGATGCTGAATTCAAAGGCGAATTGGGTGCGCCTCGACGCCCGGGAGAACGAGGCGCACCACGATTCCTATCCGCCGCAGTCGCTCGAAGACTGGCACCGCTCGCGCGGCCTCCTCGGCGATGCCTGACGGCTCGCCTCAACTCCCGGCCTTGCGCACGAAGCGGTCGTCGAAGGTGGCGGCGAGGTCGACCTTGGCGTCCTTCAGCTCGGGATCGAGCTGTTTCAGCATGTCCATCACGCTCGCCATGCCCTCCGGCGGCACGATGCCGGTGCGGGAATAGCTCTCGAGCGAGTTCTGCACCGCCTTGATGTAGAGCGGCTTGTCGCCGAGGTGGTACTCCGCCGGCACGAGGTCGGCCACGTCCTCGGGCTTCGCGGTCTGGAGCCATTTCAGCGACTTCACGAAGGCGTTCACGAGGCGCTGGGTCGTGACCGGGTTGCGGTCGATGAAGTCCTTCTTGGAATAGAGCGTCGCGGCCGGGTTCGATCCCCCGAAGAGCGCGCGGGTGCCGGCCTCCGTGCGGGTGTCGATCAGGACCTGAACGTCGCCGTCCGATTCGAGCTTCGCGATCACCGGATCGAGGTGGGAGATCAGGTCGATCTCCCCCTTCTTGACCGCGGCGACCGCGCTCGCGCCCGCCCCGACCCCGATGATGGCGGCGTCGGCGGCCTTGAGGCCGGCCTTCACCATCGCGTATTGCGCCGTGAGCGCCGTCGAAGAGCCCGGCGCCGTGACGCCGATCTTCAACCCCTTGAAATCCGCGGCCGATTTCACCTGGCCGGCCTTGTCCTTCTTGACCGCGATCACGATCGCGGGGAAGCGGCCGAGCTCGGTGAGCGCGCGCACGTCCTGGCCCTTGGCCTGCATGCGGATCGTGTGCTCGTACGCGCCCGTGACCACGTCGACCGAACCGCCGATGAGCGCCTGGAGCGAACGGGCGCCGCCGCCGAAATCGTTGATCTCGACTTCGAGCCCTTCCTCCTTGAAGTAGCCTTTGCGCTCGGCGACCGTGAGCGGCAGGTAGTAGAGCAGCGCCTTGCCGCCGACGCCCAGCGTCACTTTCGGCTTCTCGGGCGCCCCTTGCGCGAAGGCGCGGTGCCCGACGGCGGCGCCAAGGCCGGCGACGCCGGCTCCGATGAGAAATGTGCGGCGTTCCATGGTGGGTCCTCCCTGAGTTTTCGGTAGAATTGCGCAGCCCGGCGTGGTTGTCGATGGGCTCCGGTGGGGGCGGACCTCAGCCCTGCGCCGTGGTCTGCGGCCCGGGCCGCCACACCAGCAGGCGGTTCTCGATCAGGGTCACGGCGAAGTCGATCACGATCACGAACACGGCGAGGATCAGCATGCCCGCGAACACGCCGGTCACGTCGAACACGCTCTCGGCCTCGTGGATCTTGTAGCCGAGGCCCGCGGACGAGCCGAGATACTCGCCCACCACCGCTCCGACGAGCGCAAATCCCACCGATGTGTGGAGGGACGAGAACATCCAGGTCAGCGCCGCCGGCCAGTAGACGTGGCGCAGGAGCTGGCGCTCGTTCATGCCGAGCATGCGGGCGTTGGCGAGCACCACCTGCGGGACTTCGCGGACCCCCTGGTAGACGTTGAAGAACACGATGAAGAACACGAGCGTGAAGCCGAGCGCCACCTTCGACCAGATCCCGAGACCGAACCAGAGCGCGAAGATCGGCGCCAGCACCACGCGGGGCAGGGCGTTCGCGGCCTTGATGTAGGGGTCGAACACGGCCGCGAGCAATTCGCGCCGGGCGAACAGGAAGCCGAACAGGATGCCCCCGAGCGCGCCGGTCACGAAGGCCAGGATCGTCTCCAGGAGCGTGATGCCGAGATGCCGCCAGATCTCGCCGGTGGCGAACAGCTTCCAGCACCGCGCCAGCACGTCCAGCGGCGTCGAGAAGAAGAACTGGATCTGCTTCGGCTGGCCGATGATCGGGTACACGGTGAGCACGTGCCAGACCGCGAGCATCCCGAGGCCGACGAGGACCTGGAGGGTGAGAAGGCGGGCGCGGTTCATGATGGGGTCCTCGTCACGGATCGGGAGCTCCTCTCCTTCCAGAGGAGAGGAGCGCTGCGCCTGCGCTCATGTGCCCGCTCCCTCGCCCAGACCGTAGGCCTTGCGGACCTCGTCCCTGAGGCTCCCCCAGATCTCCTTGAAGATCGCGTGGAAGGCGGGCTCCAGGCGCACCTCCGCGATGTCGCGGGGGCGCGGCAGGGCGACGGGAAAGTCGCCGATGATGCGCGCCGCCGGCCCGGCCGACATCACGACCACGCGGTCGGAGAGAGCGATCGCCTCCTCGAGGTCGTGGGTCACGAACAGCACGGCTTTGCGGTTCGCGGCCCAGAGGTCGAGGAGGAGGTTGCCCATGATCTGGCGCGTCTGCGCGTCGAGGGGTCCGAAGGGCTCGTCCATGAGCAGGATCTCGGGATCCCGAATGAGCATCTGGGCGAGCGCCACGCGCTTGCGCTGGCCGCCCGAGAGCATGTGGGGGTAGCGGTCCACGAAGGCACTGAGCCCCACCCGCCGCAGCCAGTCGCGGGCCCTGGCCTCGGCCTCGGCCTTTGCGACGCCGGCGGGCTCCAGCGCCACGGAGACGTTCTGGAGTGCGGTCTTCCAAGGCATCAGGGCGTCCTGCTGGAAGAGGTAGCCCGCACGGCCGTTGAGGCCCGAAAGCCCCGTGCCGAAGATCCCGACCTGCCCCGAGGAGGGCTTGAGCAGCCCGGCGGCGGCGTTGAGGAGGGTGGACTTGCCGCACCCCGTCGGCCCGACGATCGCGACGAACTCGCCCGGCGCCACCGCGAGGTCGATCGCCTCGACCGCCGTGTAGCGCTGTCCGCCCTTCAGCGCGAACGCGATGGCGATGTTCTGCAGGGCGACCGCGGGCGCGGCCGGCGAAGTCTGGAGCATGGCCTTGAGGGCGTTCCCGGCGCCGTCCTGCGGCGCTTGCGCCGACCCTAATGCCTCGCTCCGCAATGGCAAGGGAGGCATGCCCGGTCGCCCGCAGGCGCAGGTCGTCATCGCCGCACCGGCCGCCGGCCTCTTGCGGAGACCGGTCCGCCGGGGCAGACCGGGTCCACGAACAGGGACTGGGAGGGCGCCGACATGATGAAGGCCGCGGTGGTGACGGAGGGCGGGCTCGCGATCCGGGAGGTTCCGGTGCCGCGGCCGAAGCCCAACGAGGTGCTGGTGCGGGTCCGCGCCGCCGCCCTCAACCGCGCCGATCTCGGCGTCGTGGCCGGCCACCGGCACGGCTCGATCGGCGGTCCCGGCGCGATCCCGGGACTCGAATGGGCGGGCGAGGTCGTCGAGGCCGGCGCCGAGGTCGAAGCCTTCAGCCCCGGCGACCGGGTGATGTGCGCGGGCTCCGGCGGTTATGCGGAATACGCGGTGACGGATGGGGGGAGCGCCACGCCGATCCCGGACGGCATGTCCTTCGAGACCGCCACGACCCTGCCGCTGGCGCTCCGGACCATGCACGACGCGATCGTCACGCAGGCGCGGCTCCAGCCCGGCGAGAGCCTCCTGATCCAGGGCGCGAGTTCCGGCGTCGGCCTGATGGGGCTGCAGATCGGACGGCGCCTCGGCGCCGCGGTCGTGATCGGGACCTCGACCAACCCGGAGCGGCGGGCGCGCCTCACCGCGTTCGGCGCCACGCTCGCCCTCGACACCTCCGATCCCGCCTGGCCCGAACAGGCGCGCGAGGCCACCGGGGGCAAGGGCGTGAACGTCATCATCGATCAGGTGTCGGGCTCCATGGCAAACGCCAACATGCAGGCCGCCGCGGTGCTCGGGCGCATCGTCAATGTGGGACGGCTCGGCGGCGCGAAGGCCGAGTTCGACTTCGATCTCCATGCCCTCAAGCGCATCAGCTATATCGGCGTCACCTTCCGGACGCGCTCGATTGCAGAGGTCCGCGAGATCAACCGCCGCATGCGCGCCGATCTCGACGGGGCGGTTGCGGCGGGCGAGCTGCAGCTCCCGCTCGACAGCTCCTTCCCCCTCGATGCCGCCGCCGACGCGGTCGCGCACATGCGGGCGAACCGGCATTTCGGCAAGATCCTGCTGATCCCATAGTCGGTCCCCGAGGCTCCTGTTCATGAACGACCCCGTCCCGAGCCTGCTGATCCCGTCAGGCGATCCCTCCGGCCTTGATCCATGAACTACCTCGTCCTCGACCTCGAGACCGCGAGCCCGGACTGCGCCACCATCTGCCAGATCGGGATCGTGGCGGTCGTGGAGGGCGAGGTCGCGAGCACGCACGATTGGCTGATCGATCCGGAATGCGACTTCGACCCGTGGAACATCCGCATCCACGGGATCGAGCCCAGGCACGTCCGCGGCCGACCGAGCTGGCCGGCGCTGTTCGGCGAGTTGGCGGCACTGCTCGAAGGGAGCCTCGTAGTCACGCACGGGCCCTTCGACCGCACCGCGATCCAGCGCGCCTGTACGCGCTACGGCCTCCAAGCGCCGGCCGTGCGCTGGCTCGACAACCAGAGGATCGTCCGCCGCACCTGGCCGGCCTTCGCCCGCAAGGGCTATGCCCTCGACAACCTCGCCCGCCATTTCGGCATCCCGCTCCGCCACCACGATGCGCTCGAGGACGCGATCGCGACCGAGAAGATCCTGCGGCAGGCGCTGAAGGAGTCGGGGCTCACCGCAAGCGCCTGGTTCGAGGCGATCGAGCGGGGCGCCGCCGGACCCCGCGAGCCCGCCCGAAGCCGAGCCTGAGCGGCCGCCCCCGCCGCGGCGGGACGCACGCGGGGCCGGGCAGGCCTTAAGGCGAGGGACCTGGGTCCTCGGGCGGGCGGCGGCGCAGGCGTCTCAGATCGAGGCCGAACCAGGGCCTGTCGTCCCGGAACGCCTGCAGCGCCTCCTTGAGGATGCCGGCCAGGATGCCCACGGCCACGACGAGCGCCACGGTGCCGAGATCGTCCGGGTCCCAGTCCATCACGGCTACTCCCCCGCTTCCGGACAGCCCACCGCCCCATGGAGCGTGAGTCTCGCGCCGGCCCCACCCGCGTCAACGGGCGAGGCTCGAACTCGCCCCGCGCCGGAGGGATGGGATTGCTCGCCCTGGGCCGCGGCGGCAGCCGTCACGGGGCCTGGAACGCCAGGCGCGGGCGCTCGCCGACGGGGCTGCCCCAGACAGGCGCGGCCGATGCTGCCGCGCCGGCCGCGTCCACGAAGTCGCGGATGAAGGGCGTGGCAGGGTTCCGGACCACCTCGCGCGGGGTGCCGACCTGCTCGATCCGGCCTTGGTTGAGGATCGCGACCCGGTCGGCGAGCTCCAGCGCCTCGTCCTGGTCGTGGGTGACGAAGAGCGTGGTGTGGCCCGTGCGGTCGTGCAGGCCGCGCAGCCAGCGCCGCAGGTCCTTGCGGACCTTGGCGTCGAGAGCCCCGAAGGGCTCGTCGAGGAGGAGGACCCGGGGCTCGATCGCGAGCGCCCGGGCGAGCGCCACGCGCTGGCGCTGGCCGCCGGAGAGCTGCGCGGGATAGCGCCCCTCCAGCCCGCCGAGCTGCACGAGGTCGAGGAGTTCGAGCGAGCGGCGGCGGATGTCGCCTTCCGTGGGGCGCTCGCGCCGCGGCCGGGCGCGCAAGCCGAAGGCCACGTTGTCGAGCACGGTCATGTGCCGGAACAGGGCGTAGTGCTGGAACACGAAGCCGATCCGGCGCTCGCGCAGCGACAGCCGCGTGGCGTCGAGATCGCCGAACATGACGCGGCCGCGATCGGCCTCCTCCAGGCCCGCCACGATGCGCAGAAGCGTGGTCTTGCCGGAGCCGGAGGGGCCGAGCAGCGCTACGAGCTCGCCATCCGCGACGTCGAGCGACACGCCACGCAGTGCCGGATAGCGGCCGAATTCCTTCTCGACGTTCTCGATCGTCACGGACACGGACATAGGGATCTCCTTCGAGGTCGATGCGGACGAACGAGCGTCGCTGAGAGGTGCAGGGGGATCAGTGGCGGCGGCCGTGGGCGATTTCGTCGCCGTAGCGCCATTCGAGCAGGCTTTTCAGCACGAGCGTCACGAGCGCGAGCAGGGCGAGGACCGAGGCGACCGCAAAGGCGCCCACGAAGCTGTACTCGTTGTAGAGGATCTCCACATGCAGCGGCATCGTGTTGGTGAGGCCGCGAATGTGGCCCGACACCACCGAGACCGCTCCGAACTCGCCCATGGCGCGGGCATTGCAGAGGAGCGCGCCGTAGAGGAGGCCCCACTTCACGTTAGGCAGCGTGATGGTGAGGAACGTGCGCCAGCCCGACGCGCCGAGTGACAGAGCCGCCTCCTCGTCCTGCGTCCCTTGCGCCTGCATGAGCGGGATCAGCTCGCGCGCCACGAAGGGGAAGGTCACGAAGACGGTGGCGAGCACGATGCCGGGCACCGCGAAGATGATCTCGACGTCGTTTCCCGCCAGCCAACGCCCGAGCGCGCTGCCCGTGCCGAAGAGCAGCACGTAGACCAGCCCCGCGATTACCGGCGAGACCGAGAACGGCAGGTCGACGAGGGTGAGGAGCAGGTCCTTGCCGCGGAACTCGAACTTAGCGATCGCCCAGGCGGCGGCAAGACCGAAGCCGATGTTGATCGGCACCGCGATCGCGGCGACCGTGAGGGTCAGCCGGACCGCCGCCAGCGTGTCCGGCTCGATCAGCGCCTCGACATAGGCGCCCCAGCCCTGCCGCAATGCCTCGACGAACACCGCCACGAGGGGCAGGACGATCACGAGCCCGAGGAAGGAGACCGCAACCCCGATCAGGATGCGGCGCACGAGCGGCGTCTCGGCGGTCGCGTCCGCCACGCGGATCGCGGGTCCGAGCGCCGGTACACTGAAGGCGAGGGCGAGTTCAGCCATGGGATGGCCTCCCTGAATGGAGCGGATGGGGCTCACGCATGGCCGAGCCTCCGGAGGGTGCGCAGCCGACGGTCTTCGGGTGCGATGCTTCATGCATGGCCGAGCCTCCGGCGGGTACGCGACTGAACGAGGTTGATGAACAGCAGCAGCGAGAACGAGATCGCGAGCATCACGGTCGCGACCACGGTGGCGCCTGCCGTGTCGAACTCCTCCAGGCGAATCACGATCAGGAGCGGCGCGATCTCGGACACGAACGGGATGTTGCCCGCGATGAAGATCACCGAGCCGTACTCGCCGACGCCGCGCGCGAAGGCGAGCGCGAAGCCGGTCATCAGGGCAGGGACCACGGCGGGCAGAACCACCCGGGATACGGTGCGGAGGCGGCTCGCGCCGAGAAGCGCGGAGGCCTCCTCGATCTCGCGCTCGGTTTCGGCCAGCACCGGCTGCACGGTGCGGACCACGAAGGGCAGGCCGACGAAGACGAGCGCCATGACGACGCCGATCGGCGTATAGGCGATCTTCATCCCGAGCGGCGCGAGGAGCGCTCCGATCCAACCGTTCGGGGCATAGATCGCGGTGAGCGCGATGCCGGCGACCGCGGTCGGAAGGGCGAAGGGCAGGTCGACGGCGGCGTCGAGGAGCCGGCGGCCCGGGAAGCGGTAGCGCACCAGCACCCAGGCCACGAGAAGGCCGAACACCGCGTTGATCGCGGCCGCCGCGAAGGCCGCCCCGAAGGAGAGGCGCAGGGCCGCCAGCGTGCGCGGGTCGAGGGCGATGCGCAGGAACTCGGCGGGGCCGACCTGCACGGCCTTGAGGATGAGCCCGGCGAGCGGGATCAGCACCACGAGCGACAGCGCCGTGACGGCAAAGCCCAGCGCCAGCGAAAAGCCCGGAAGCACGCTCGGCTGGCGGAAACGGGGAAGGACGAGAGCCGTCATCGGTCGTACCGTGTCGTCGGGGAGGAAAGGGGGCAGGGCGACCGCGAACGGGATCGCCCTGCCGGGGTATCGCGAGGGCGGGCGCCCTCAGCGCTTGGTGTAGAGCTGGTCGAAAAGGGCGCCTTCCGCGAAATGCGTGGCCTGCGCCTTGGCCCAACCCCCGAAGGCGCCGTCGATCGTGACGAGCTCGAGCTTCGGGAACTTCGCCTGGTCTTCCTGGTTCGCGTGCTCCGCGACCGTGGGGCGGAAGTGGTGGCGCGCGGCGAGAGCCTGGCCCTTCGGGGTGTAGAGGAAGTTCAGATAGGCCTCGGCGACCGCGCGGGTGCCGCGCGCCGCGGCGTTGCCGTCCACGAGCGACACGGAGGGCTCGGCCAGGATCGAGAGCGAGGGCACCACGATCTCGAATTTGTCCGCGCCGAATTCCTCGAGCGCGAGGAACGCCTCGTTCTCCCAGGCGATCAGCACGTCGCCGAGGCCGCGCTGCGCGAAGGTCGTGGTGGAGCCGCGCGCGCCGGTGTCGAGCACGGGCACGTTGCGGAAGAGCGCCCCGATATACTCGCGCACCTTCGCCTCGTCGCCGTTATGGGCGCGCATCGCCCAGGCCCAGGCCGCGAGGTAGTTCCAGCGCGCGCCGCCCGAAGTCTTCGGGTTCGGGGTGATGACGCCGATGCCCGGCTTGGCGAGGTCGCCCCAATCCTTGACGCCGCGCGGGTTGCCCTTGCGGACCAGGAACACGATCGTGGAGGTGTAGGGCGCGCTGTTGTGCGCGAGGCGCTTCTGCCAGTCGGCCGGGATCTTGCCCGTGCGGGCGGCAATTTCATCGATGTCCTGCGCGAGCGCTAGGGTGACGACGTCGGCCGTGAGCCCGTCGATCACCGCCCGGGCCTGGCGGCCGGACCCGCCGTGCGACATGCGGATCTGGAGGGTTTGGCCCGTCTTCGCCTTCCACTCGGCCGCGAAGGCTTCGTTGACGGCTTTGTAGAACTCCCGGGTCGGATCGTACGACACGTTGAGCAGCGTCGTCTGCGCATGCGCGAAGGTCGTGATCGCGAACAGGGTCAGGAAGGCTGCGATCGCAAGCAGGATGTCGAGGGTGTGGCGCAGGCGAGCGGAAGGGTCGGCTGACATGGGGATGTCCTCCTTGAGGGGTCGTGACGGCCCGCCATCGGCGGGCGCGAGGGGTTCAGAGCGAAGCGATGCTCAAGTCGGACCGAACTCCCGCTGGCGGGTGCCGGCCGGTGCGACGCAGGCGACCCGCAGCTCGCGCTCGACAGCCTCGAACCAGAGGTCGAGACAGGCGCGCGCGTCGGCCCGCGCCAGGTTCCTGGTGTGGGTGTCCTGGGTTCCGACGTGGAGATCCATGCAGTGCTGGTAGCAGAGCCACAGGTCGTGGGAGGTGCTCGCTGCCATATTGATTCTCCTGATAGCCTGTAAACTCTACCTGTGAACCAGAGTTTGTAAAGCTATGACACTCATCCGGCCGGCCTCTGTGGCATCTGAGCCACAGGTCGCCCAACGGGTTCAGCACCGTACGGCGTCACAGCCGATGGCAGGTGATGGGCCCTGATCCGGGCATGGCGGACCAGGGTGCCTCCATCCGCACGACGCGAAGGCGGGATCGAGCCCTTCTCGATCGCACGGTTTTACAGGCGGGGTGCAGGGTGATAAGCCGACCGGACCGGCTTCTGGGGTGGGGCCGATTGTGTCCGTGTGTCCTGCCGCCCAGGCTCTCGCATGATCTCGCAGAAGGCGCGCTCCTTTCTCACGACGGCGGCCGGGCTGCTCGAAGGGCGGTCGGCATGATCTCGCAGAAGGCACGCTATGCCTTCAAGGCCCTGACCGTATTCGCGCGGCTGGGGCGTAACAGGCCCCTGCAGATCGCCGACATCGCGGCCTCCGAGCAGATTCCGCGCAAGTACCTGGAGCAGATCCTGCTCACCCTGAAGGCGGCAGGATTCCTGGCCTCCCGCCGCGGACGCGGCGGCGGGTACGAACTCATCAAGGATCCGGCCCAGATCTCGCTCGGGACGGTGCTGCGGCTGATCGACGGGCCCATGGCGCCGCTGCCCTGTCTGTCGCGCACGGCCTATCGACGCTGCCAGGACTGCGAAAGCGAGGAGGCCTGTGCGGTGAGAGCCGGCCTCGCCCAGGCCTACGAGGCTTCCCTCGCAGCCCTCGAGACGACATCGATCGCAGACGCCGTCCATCGCGCCGGAGCCGACGCGCCCGATGCGCCGAAAGGCGGAACCCGCCTCTCCGCCTGACCACCTTCCATGCGCTCCGCCAACGCAAGCCGCCCTTTGCCGACGCGGCCCACGATCCCGACGGGAGATCACCCATGTTGTCCGACCTCCTGACTTTCCTGGCCATCGGTTTTGCCGCCCAACTCGTCGATGGCGCCATCGGCATGGCCTACGGGCTGACCTCGACGACCGTCCTGCTCAGCGTCGGCGTGCCTCCCGCCATGGCGAGCGCGAGCGTCCATGCCGCGGAGGTGTTCACGACCGGCGCCTCGGCCCTGTCGCACTGGCGGCTCGGCAACGTCGACGGGACGTTGTTCCGGCGTCTTGCCCTTCCCGGAGCGGTCGGCGGCGCCGTCGGGGCCTATCTCCTCACCGAACTCCCCGGGGACAAGGTGCAGCCCTTCGTGAGCGCCTATCTCGGCATCATGGGCGGTGTGGTGCTCTGGAAGGCGCTGCGGCAGAACCGGGGAGAGGGACGGCCGCCCCGCAACGTGCCGCTCCTCGGCTTCGCGGGCGGTTTCCTCGACGCGATCGGCGGCGGAGGCTGGGGCCCGATGGTGGCCTCGACGCTCGTCGGCCGCGGCATGAAGACCCGGCTCGCGATCGGCTCCACCAATGCCGCGGAATTCCTCGTCACCACGACGATCTCGGCCATGTTCGTCTTCACGATCGGCCTCGAATTGTGGCCCATCATCACCGGCCTGGTGCTGGGCGGCGTCCTGGCGGCACCGCTCGCGGCCTACACGACGCGGGCGCTCCCCGACCGGCCGCTCATGATCCTGGTCGGCGTCGTGATCATGATCCTGAGCCTGCGCGGGCTGTTCCAGGCCTTCGGGAGTTAGATCCTGGCCTTAAGCGCCCAAGGCTTTCGCGAACCCGTTTCGGACCATCGGGCGCACGCGGAGGCCGCATTCCCGGCACGCCGTTCCCGTTCGCCTCCGGTCCGCAGGCGAGTCGCCGCCCGCAGCCGAGCCGCGCAAACTGTTCGGAGCTGCTGCATGCCTGACCGGGGCTCCCGGCAGGACTTCGGGCGCCGCTTCGGCCGACGACGTTAATCCTCGTTGCAATCTCGAACAAAGTTGAACCGAACCAGGGATTTAAGATTAACGAACGGTTGCTGCGGCGCCGGCCGCCGGATCCCGCTAGGGTGCCGCCACTGGACATCCTGAGCGGGATCGTGAACGACCATGGGACAGGGCAGCTACACGCGGTCGATAGGGGCGCTGGCGGCGATCGCGATGGCGCTTTCGCTCGCCACCGGAGCCGTCGCAGCCGACAGGAAGAGCGATCAGCGCAAGCCGGGCGCCGCAGGTGCACAGACCGCGGCCAGGAAGGGCACGGCTGCCGTGCCCCGCGGTACTCGGCCGAATCCGGCCTCGCGGGCCTCGTCCGAGGCCGGGAAAGCGCCGGCTGCGCTCCGCGCAGCGGCCAAGCCCGCAGCCCCGCCCCGCAAGCCCGTCGCCAAGGGCCTCGCCCCGGCAGCCCCGGATCCCGGGAGGCGGCCGACCGGTCCGGTCTCCCGCCAGGCAGGCGCTCAGGGCACGGTGATCATCGGGGGCACCTGCACGCGGCTCACCGTGGGGACCGACAAGTATCCCTGCAAGGGCGCGATCTATTCCCTCCATCCCGACGGCCGGGTTTCGGTCCAGTTCGCCACGCCTCGCAGCACGGTCATGCTGGCGGGAGGCGGCGAGCGCGAGACCGAGGTGCTGGAGTTCGGGCTCAATGTCGACCAGGTGAAGGTCGCGTCGAACGACAGGCCCACACGCCTCTACTCCGCCAGGGGACGCTGCACGGTCGCCATGAAGGATGCGTCCGGCGAAGTCGTCCGCGCGATCTCCTGCAACGCCAAAGGTGGGGTCCTGGTCGAGGTCGAATTCCGCAGCGACGGCGAGAAGGTGGATGCGTTCTACCTGCTCACCGACGCGAGCGCCGCACGGGGTCCGTCGCGCGACTAGAAAGCGGTCGCGCGGCGCTCCGGGACCCGGAGCCGGACGGGTGGGGCAACCCCGTTCGGCTCCGGTGCCCGCCCCGTCCCGTCCCACCGGACGTCCGCCATTCGACAGGCTCAGTCCCGACTGCTCTCGCTTTCGGGCATTCCATCCGCTCTCTTCACGCCTGAAGACCACCCCCGCAGTTTTGGCGGGCTGATCCATGCGGGGAGCTGACGGAGAGTGGCCCTATGGCTTACACCTCTCCCTCTCCCGCTCGCGGCGCCCGGATTCCGGCGGGCCCTTCGCTCCTGGCATGGCTTCTCCTCCTCACGAGCCCCCGCGTCTCCCGACAGGCCCCGGCCCGTCCTGGGACGATCTCAGGATCTTCCTGGCCGTGGTGGCTCACGGATCGCTGAATGGCGCCGCCAAGGCCCTGCGCCAGAGCCAGCCCACGATCGCGCGGCGCCTGCGCGCGCTCGAGGAGGCCCTGGGCGTGCCGCTGGTCCGGCGCGGCCCGAACCGCCTCGCCCTCACGGAGGCCGGGCGCGCCGTGCTCGAGGCCGCGTCTCCGATGGCCGAAGCGGCCTCCGCCGTTCCGCGCGCCGCGGCGGCCTACCGCGCCGATCCGCACGCGCCCGTGCGCATCACCGCCACCGCCTCCGTGACGATGTTCCTGTCGCAGCATGCGCCGGCGCTGTCGCGGGCCGCCTCGCCCGCGGAGGTCGCCTTCCTGCCGACGCGGCGGCGGCTCGACCTCGCGGCGGGCGAAGCCGACATCGCGTTGCGCATGGGACGGCTTCCGGATGCGCCCGAACTCGTGGCCCGGCGGATCGGCACCGTCGCCTTCGGCCTCTATGCCCACCGCGAAGCGCCGCCCGATGCCGTGATCGCGCCGCCCGAGGATCCCGACCTCTCGCGCCAGGCCGCGCTGGTGGTGGCCTTCGCGGAGGGGCGCACGGTCGTGGCGCGGATCAGCGACATGCCGACGCGCTACCAGGCGACCCGGGCCCGACTCGGCACGGCCTGCCTGCCGTGCTGGCTCGGCGATTCCGACCCGGATCTCGTGCGGCTTCCCGGGCCCCCCGAGGGATTCACCGACGACGTGTACCTGATCCTGCATCGGGCGGACCGGCGCCGGCGCGACGTGGCGCGCGTGGCCGAGGCACTTGCGGACCTGTTCCGGCGCGAGGCCGCGGCGCTCGTCGGCCGGGCTGCCGGCGCCCGCCGCGACGGCTCCTGACATCGGCTCATCCCGCGGAACCGGAGGCCGTCGGGCGGTTTGCCGTCGCGCCGGCCGGATCGTCCGCCCATCCTGGACCTTCGATGACCTCAAGAACCCTGAACGAGACGCCGTCCCCCGTCGCCCGCCCCTGGGGACCGACGGCGGGCATCTTCTTCGCGAACGGCGCCACCTTCGGGATCTGGGCGACGCAGATCCCGCTGGTCCGGGAGCGCCTCGGCCTCGACACCGCGGTGCTCGGCATCCTGCTCCTGGTGCTCGGGGCCGGCGCGGTCAGCGCCATGGCGGCAAGCGGCTGGCTCATCCGCCGCTTCGGCAGCGCCGCGCTCACGCGCCTCAGCGCGGCGATCTTCATCGCGACGCTGCCCCTCGCCGCCATCGTTCCGAATCTCGCCGTTGCCGTCCCCGTGATGTTCGTGTTCGGGGCCGCCGGAGGCTCCATGGACGTCGCCATGAACGCCCATGCCGCGGAGGTCGAGCGACGAGTCGGACGGGTCTACATGTCCTCCTTCCACGGCATGTGGAGCGTCGGCGGGCTCGTCGGCGCGGGCCTCGGCAGCCTCATGCTCGGGGTCTTCGCCGGGCCGGTGCAGGCGCTCGTCGCGGCCGTCCTCGCCGCCGGGATCGTCGCTGTGAGCCAGCACGGCCTGCTCGCGCGGGTTCCGCCACCCGAAGGGCATGCGGCGGGCAGCCTGCGTCCCGACGCGCTGGCGCTCGCGATCGGCACGATGGCGGCCCTCTGCTTCGCGGCCGAGGGCTCGGTGCTCGACTGGAGCTCGCTCTTCCTGCGCGCGGAGCTCGGCGCCCCGGCCGAGCGGGCGGGGTTCGGCTATGCGGCCTTCTCGGCCGCCATGGCGGCCGGCCGCTTCGTCGGGGATGCGCTGCGCAGCCGCTTCGGTGCCGCCGCGATCATCCGGGCGGGGGCCGCCCTCGCGGTTCTCGGCCTGCTGATCGGCCCTGCGACCGGTTCGGATGCGGGCGCGATCGCGGGGTTCGCGCTCGCCGGCCTCGGGCTCTCGAACGTGGTGCCGGTGCTGATCAGCGCCGCCGGCGCCGGGCCGCGGGGCGACGTGGCGATCGCGACGGTGACGACCCTGGGCTACGGCGGGCTCCTCGCCGCGCCGCCGCTCCTCGGCTTCCTGGCCCAGGCCACCTCGCTCTCCACCATGTTCCTCGCGGTGGCCGGCATGAGCGCCGCGGTGTTCCTGGGAGCCGGAATCGCGAGAACCCGGCGCCCGGCCTGATCGGCTGCGGACGGAGGGCCGTTCCGCGCATCTCGCGGGAGGCCGGCCTCGGGGGCGGCCGGTGCGCCGCAGCACGGGCGGACGCACCGCATCGTGGCACGGGTTCGTCGGATCCCGCGCCCGTGAGCTGCCCATGCCCGATATCCTTCGCGCCGCCGTCGCGGCCGCCCTTCTCGCGGCATTTGCCGCGCCGGCGTCCGCACAGCACGGTCCGCCTGTCGAAAGACGGGTCGTGGCGGCCGTGATCCGGGACGCCGACCGGACCTGCCGGGAGGAGGGCGGCACAGGGATCGCGGCCGCCCCGGAGGCGATCGAGCGGCGCGACCTCGACGGCGACGGACGCACCGACATGGTGATCAACCACCGCGACATTGTCTGCGCGGGCGCGGCGTCCGTCTTCTGCGGCACGGCCGGCTGCCGCCACGTCATCCTGCTCGCACGGGCCGGCGGCGGATTCCGGCGCATCCTGGACGGCCGCATCCTGGCTTATGCGGTCGAGGGGCGACGCCTCACGGTGCGGCTGCACGGCGGTCACTGCGATCGGGGCGGCCTGGAGGAATGCCGCCGCCGATTCCCGCTCGACGGGCGGCGGATCGCGCTCCCATGAGATGGCCGTCGGCAAAACCGCAGGGTCAGGCGGCACCGGCGGCGCGTCCGGCGGGAGCCGGCTGATGCGCACGCCTCGCCGAACCCGCCGTCCGCCCCTCGACGGCACGGGCCTGTGGACTCACGATGCCATCCGCGAGCGCTACCGCCGGTACTGCCGGGCCCACCACGTGCAGGCGCCGCCCTGGCCGCAGGCGGGCTGGCTGGAGGAGCGCGGCTGGATCGCCGGCGTGATGGATCATCTCGCCGAGCGGATGAAGCAGGGCGATCTCGCAGCGGCCGAGATCGGGATCGAGTTCATCGAGGAGGACGGCAGCTTCGCCTTCGGGCGCACGACGAAATGCCGGGTCGCACGGGCGCTGCGCCATTGCCGGCTCACGGACGGCCAGATGGACCGCATCCGCCGCCGGGTGATCGACATGCTCGGGCGGGGCTACATGCCGCGGGAATTCCGCGAATATGCCAGGCTCCTGCGCCGGATCGGGCTCGGCGGCCACCGGGCTGCGCTCGAGCGCGCCGCCGAGTCCGGAAATGCCTGGGTCGGCTGGTACGGGCGCTACCTCCGGGGCGAGGCGCCGGGAAAGCATCCCGCCTGGCGCAGGCGCGGCTCAGGAGCCGGGCCGAGGCCGTGGAAGCCTTGAGGCGCTGGTCGATCGGTAGCCACCCCGGACAGCGGCCTCCTGACACCCGACCTGTGACGCGACATCCTGGCTGCGGACGCGCCGCCGGCGCTCGGCACGGCAATGCGCCGGAGCAGCCGTCCCGCAAGGCGCCGTCACCGGCTGGGACGCAGCCAAAAGACGTGCAGGTAGGCCCAGGCGGTCCGTGTCAGGCTCGCAACGACGGTCCGCACCCCGCGCACCACCGCCCGGAGCGCGCGGGCGACGAGGTGGATGACATCGATCGCCGCGAGGATCTCGCTTCCGTCCATGGCGCCTCCTTCGCGGGCGAGACTCGCGAAAGGCACTAAGCGTTGCGGTGCGGCGCGACACGATCCTGCCCCGCGCAGGCTTGCGTCGGGCCTGTCGGGCTGCAAAGGTCGCGCCGCGGACGAGTCGGCGCGGGCGGTGAGGCGATGGGATTTCTCACGCGGGTGGTCGTGGTGGGGCTGGGGCTCTGGCTTGCCTCCGAAATCGTGCCCGGCATCCGCGTCGAGGGAGTCTGGACCCTGCTCGGCGCCGCGATCCTGCTCGGGATCGTCAATGCGGTGGTGCGGCCCGTGCTCGTGGTCCTGACCCTGCCCATCACGGTCCTGACCCTCGGCCTGTTCCTGCTCGTGATCAACGCCGCCATGCTCGGCCTCGTGGCCTCGATGTTTCGCGGCTTCGTGATCGACGGTTTTGGCTCCGCGGTGCTGGGAGCCATCGTGGTCAGCATCACGGGATGGCTCGCGTCCTGGTTCATCGCACCGCACGGGCGCGTCGACGTCATCGTCCAGCGCGACCGCTGAAGCCGGTCGGCGGCGCAGGGCGTCCCAGGCCGCCGGGCGGTCGCAAATCATGCGCTCCCGGCTTCAGGACGGCGCTCAGGCCGCGGTTGCGCGTTCCCGGGCGAGATGCTCGACCGCCGCCCGGACACCGCCGGTGCCGTGCGGGATGCCGAGCTCGATGAAGGCGAGCTCGAGCCCCGCAAGGCACCCCAGGATCATGGGCTCGTTGATGTCGCCGAGGTGGCCGATCCGGAACGCGTGGCCCTGCAGGGCGCCGAGTCCGCCCGCGACCGAGATGCCCAGAGCCTCGCGCGCATAGGTGCGCAGGCGGTTCGCATCGACCGACGGCGCGGTGCGGATCGCCGTCACCGAGACGGAGCGCTCCTCGGGGAGAAGCGCATTGAAGGAGAGCGCGCCGCCCTCGCTCCAGGTCTCGACCGCCCGGTGCACCGCCCCGGCGATCCGCCGGTGGCGGCGGACGATCGCGGGCAGGCCCTGCTCGGCGATGATGTCGAGCGCCTCGCGCAGCGCGAAGAACAGATGCTCCGGCATCGTGCCGCAGAACTTGGTGTAGTACTCGTCGCCGAGGCGGGCCGCCCAGTCCCAGTAGCGGTGCCGGCGCTCGAGGCCCGTGCAGGCCTTGAGCGCCTTCTCGTTCGCGGCCAGGATCGTGAGCCCGGGCGGGCACATGAGCGCCTTCTGCGAGGCCGCGATGGCGACGTCGACACCCCATGCATCCATCTCGAACGGCATGGCGGCCAGCGACGCGATCGTGTCGGCGACGAGGAGCGCCGGGTGGCCGGCGGCGTCGATGGCGGCACGAATGGCCCGGATGTCAGTGGCGATTCCGGTGCCGGTGTCGACCTGGACCGCGAGCACCGCCTTGATGCGACCCTCCCGGTCCTGCCGCAGGCGATCCTCGATCTGTTGCGGGTCCACCGCCCGGCGCCAGTCGCCCGTGATCACCTCGGTCTCGTAGCCGAGGGCGCGGGCGTGCTCCGCCCAGGAATGGGAGAAATGCCCGATCTCAGGCACCAGGACGCGGTCGCCCGGCACGCCGATATTGGCGAGCGCCGCCTCCCAGCCGCCATGGCCGTTGGCGGCGTAGACGAAGACGCTGCCGTCGGTCCGGAACACCCCCTTGAGATCCTCGAAGCAGGTCCGCGCGGTTTCTTTCAGGCGCGTGTCGACGAGATCGAGGGGCTGGCGCCGCATGGCGTTGAGCACGCGGTCGGGGATATGGGTCGGCCCGGGGGAATGAAGAAACTCGTGGCCGATCATCTCGTCTCCGTGGCGTGCGGACCGCGATTCGCAGCCCCGGCCCCGATAGCACCGGCCGCGCCGGAACCCAATGCGCTTCGGTGCATCCGGTCATGCGCTGCCGCAGGGCCGCCGGTCCCGCGGCCCTCGCGCGCCGCTCAGAACCCCGGTGCGGCGCCGTCGCTGCGCGGGTCGGTCGCGCCTTCGAGCAGTCCGTTGCCGTGCCGCACGATCGCGCCCGCATGGCCCATCGTGCCCGTGAAGGGGGCGACGATCTCGACGTCGTGCCCGGCCCCGCGAAGCGCCGCGACGAGGTCCGGCGGAAAGCGGCTTTCGAGCTTCAGCGTCACGCTGTCCTCGCCCCAGGTCTTGCCGAGGAGCCACCGCGGCGCGGTGACGGCAGCCTGCAGCCCCTGCCCGAAATGGGCATAACGCGTGAAGAGCGCGGCCTGGGTCTGGGGCTGCCCCTCGCCCCCCATGGTGCCGTAGACCATGACCCGCCCGTCGTCGAAGGCGGCGAGCGCCGGGTTAAGGGTGTGGAAGGGCTTGTGGCCGGGAGCGAGCCGCCGCGGTCCGGACCCGGCGAGGAGGAAGCTCGCGCCGCGGTTCTGCCAGGTGATCCCGGTCTCCGGCAGCACGGTGCCGGAGCCGAACTCGAAGAAGATGCTCTGGATGAAGCTGACCGCGACACCGTTGCCGTCGATGGCGCCGAGCCAGACGGTGTCGCCGGCCGAAGGGGGCGCGGGCCAGGGCAGCGCGCGGGCGCGGTCGATGCGCGCCGCCATCCGGTCGAGCGTCTCCGCCCCGAGGAACCGGGACGGATCCTCCGTCATGGCGCCGGGATGCCCGATGAGCCTGTCCCGCACCAGGAAGGCCTGCTTGGTGGCTTCGACGAGCCCGTGCACGTGCGCGAAGCTCTCGGCCTCGCGCACGCCGAGCCGATCGAACAGGGCCAGGATCATCAGCGAGGCGAGGCCCTGCGTCGGCGGGGGAAAGTTGAACAGGGTCGACCCGGCGATCCGGACGCTGAGGGGCGGCCGGCGCTCGGCCCGGTGGGCGGCGAGGTCCGCAGCCGTGACCGGCGCGCCGGCGGCTGCAAGGTCCGCCGCGACCGTCCGCGCAAGCCCGCCCCGGTAGAAGTCGTCGATGCCGGCCTCGGCGAGGCGGTGCAGCGTGCGGCCGAGCGCTGGCAGGCGCATCAGCTCGCCCTCGCGCGGCAGGCGCCCGTCGATCAGGAAGGTTTCGGCGAAGCCCGGCGCGTCTTTGATCTCCGCGTGCTTGGCGGCGGTGAGCTCCGCCTGGCTCGCCGTGACGGGAAAGCCGTTCCCGGCAAACCACGCCGCGTCCTCGACGAGGCGCGCGAGCGGCATCCGTCCGCCGATCTCGGCGGAGAGCCGCAGCGCCTCGTCCCAGCCCGAGAGCGTGCCCGCGACCGTGTTGGCGGCGAGCGGGCCGCGCCAGGGGATCGCATCGCGGCCGGCATAGAGCGCGAGGGTTGCGCCTTCGGCCGCCGCACCGCAGGCGTCGATCGCGACCGGGTCCCGCCCGGGCACGGACACGAGCCAGAACCCGTCGCCGCCGATGCCCGTCATGTGCGGATAGACCACCGCGAGGCATGCCGCGATCGCGACCGCGGCCTCGATCGCCGTGCCGCCTTCGCGCAGCACCCGCAGGCCGGCCTCCGAGGCGAGGTGATGGGGCGAGGTGACCATCCCGCGCCGGGCGCGTGGCGTGTGCAGCATAGGGGTTCTCGGCGGCCGGGAATAAGAGCGTCACCGGCGGTGTAGCACCCGTCCGCCCGGCCGGGCCAGAGCGCGACGCGCGGTCTCTGCCGGCACGATCCGTGCCGTCCGGGGCTGCGACCGCTCAGGTGTCGCAGCCGACGCGGCGGGCGGACGACCCGTCCCGGTCATCCGGCTCGAAAGCGGTCAGTCGGCGAGGGGTTCCGTCGCCAGCGCGAACCGGGTCGGGACGGCTCGGTCCGGTCCTGCCGCTTCCTCGCGGACAGGAGCCGGCCTGCATGCGAAAGCCTGCTGCACCTGCGGGGCCTCGCCCGCACCGAGCCCGCCGGGACAGCCTCTGAGGCGCGGCGGTGCCCCGGGTGGCGGGCCCGGATCCGGCGCCGCCTCCGGCAGCGGGAGGTGCGGAGCGATCGCTGCGACCATGCTGCCCGCTCTGGCCGGATCCGGACGCGCCGGAAGGCCCCCGTCCGGCCCGGTGGAAGCGATGTCCCGCTCCGCGCGGACGGCAGCCGGCACAATGGCGGCGCTCGTTGGACGCGAGAGCGCCCCGGCCGACATGGGGGGCGCGTCCTCGGGGCGCGGACCGGCCGCCACCGCGGTCCTCGTTCCGACGCCGGTCCCAAGGCCGGTCGTGCTCCAGGCCCGGTTCCAGCCGGGCTTCAGGCCGGCCGCGAGGCGGCGCAGCGAGGCCGGGAGGGCGGCGCCCGCCCGGGCGAGCGGGGCGAAATCGCCCAGGCCGTGAGCGGCACCGGGCCGGCCGGTGAAGACCCGCAGCGCATCCGGGAACATCGCGAGATCGCCCGATCGCAGGGTTCTGTCGCTCAGGAGCCCGGGCACCGGATTCGCGACCTGGCTGGGATCTTTCCCCTTGAGCGGCATCGCAGGCAGCGATGGGGGCGGCGCCCGGGTGATCTGCGGTCTCACGCGCAGCCGCGGAAGCTCGCGCCGCGACACCCCCTCCTGTCGCTCGCGGTTCCGGCGCAACGCGCCCGCTCGTGCCGGCGCCGGACGGCCGACGGACGGATGCGGCCTGAAGCGGACCGGCGCTTCGGCCGCGGTCGGCGGTCGCATCGTCCTCGCGATGGCGAGAAGCTGCTCCGTCGTGGCCATGGGGGGCAGCGGGGGAGCTGCAGGCGGAGGAGGAGGCGCAACCGGCTGCGGCGCGAGCCGGGACAGGAGCCCGAGCAACCCGCTTCCCTCCTGCGCCGGGACCGGCGTTGCAGCCAGCCCGAAGGCGATCGCCACGGCCGCCATGGCGGGCCGCGCAGCGGCCCGGAAGGCGACGCGGGTCACGAGCTTCGGCACGGACTTTCCCCTTCCTGCACGACGCGTGTGGCCGTTGAGGCACCATTCGTACACCCCGGCCCGGCGACGTGCCCGGGCGACTTGCCGGAAGGGTGAACGAATTGATGCGCCCGGCGTCTCCGGGAGAATCGGGCGGCGGGAAGCGCGGGATCGGATTTCGCCGGCATGATTGCGGGCCCGGACGAGGTCGGCGTCGGCGCGGCCGATGCGCTCGACGGGAGAGCCGGGCCGACAGGCTGTCGGGACTCGGCGGCAACGGCGTCCTGCAGGGCTTCGGCTGCGACGACGTGGCCGGACGCTCCGGGCGAAACTTGGCTAGGCTCGCGACCCGCGGATGCAAATCGGGTGGACCTCATGCGCAGACTGATCGGCCTCGTCCTGCTCTCGGCTCTCGTCTCCGGCACGCAGGCCGGTGCGATGAGCTACGGCCTGCTTCCCTTCGAAGACGGCAGCGCCGCCCTCGTGGCGCAGGGCCAGATCGGACGGGACGAGGCCGAGCGCTTCGCCGCTGCCCTGCAGGCCGCCCGGGCGCGGGGCGCCGTGCCGCGCACGCTCCTGATCTCCTCGCCCGGCGGCCACCTCGACAGCGCGCTCGAACTCGGGCAGGCCTTGCGCCGGCTCGGCATGCAGACGGTCGTGGGCTCGGTCGCGCAGGCACCCGACGGACAGCGCGGGCTTGCGGCGGGCGGCTGCCATTCGGCCTGCGTGATGGTGCTGATGGCCGGCGTCGGCCGCTCGGTCCTGCCGGGCAGCCGCGTCGGCGTTCATTCCCCTCAGGTCGTGGTGGTCGCCGGAGGGCAGGGCTACCGCCTCGACGACACCACGAACCGCTTCCTGGTTCAGCGTTCCGAGCCGATGCTGCGCTCCTATGCCCGCGCCATGGGGGTGAGCCCCACGCTGATCGACGTCGCGCACGGCGTGCCGCATTCGAGCCTGCGCACCCTGACCTCCTCCGAGATGTCCCGCTTCCGCCTCGTGACCTCCGGACCGGGCCGGACAACCGGTCGCAAGGCGGCCTCCCGCCGGGCCGCGAAGAGGCCGACCCGCGGCTGAGCGGCCCGGTCGCAGGCACCCTGGCGGCCGGACCGTTGCCGGTCGGCTGCGCAGGGGACGGCCTGCGAGGGGCGACGGATCTCCCCACGGCATCCTGGTGATGACGGCGCCGGCTGCGTCGGCAACCCGCGATCGGACGGCGGCGCGAAAAATATCGCAAAATTATATTGCATCCAATTAAATCACAGGCTAAGCAGTGGCCAACCTGAGCGGAACGCCCGCTCGACCGCCTCTGGAAGCCTCCGATGCCCTCACGTCCGCCACTCTCCCTGCCCGCCATTCCGGTTCCCGGCCTCGCTCCGGCGACGGTCTCCGGTTCCTTTCCGACTGAGAGCCCCAGGCAGATCCAGGTCCTGCGGCGGGCGGACGCCTCGGCCGTGCTGCGGCCTGCGGCCGGGATTTCACCCGCGTCACCGCGGGACGCCCTGCACGGGGTCCCCCTGGGCGGAGCCGATGCGCATCTCGACGGGAGCCCGGGCGCAACGTCGCGCTCCCTCGGCCAGGCTTGCTTCGGCTTCGTCCTGTGCACGGCCGCGCTGACGGCTGCGATGACCATCGCGGCGGCGCTCTGAGACGCCCCCAACCTCGCCGCTCCCGACCTCCCGGCCCGTCTTAGGGTCACGCCGCCCGGGTGAAGCCCGAGGCGGGGCGAGGTCGCGGCCGTCCTGACTGCGCAGAGGTGCGCTGGGACACCCCCCATCCGGCCCGCCCCGGGTGTCCGCGTGCTCCGGCGCACGGACGCCGGGAGCGCTTGGGCCGAAGGTTCATGGGCCGATCCGGATAAACGGACCGGCCACACGACGTGCAAGACACGACCAGCGGAGAAAAGCAATGAACGGTCATTACGTGGGGATCATCGCCATGGCGGAGCGCCTGCACCGCCGGGCCATGGAGCTTCTCGATGCGGAGCTGGCGCAGCGCGGCGTCGGCGACCTGAATGCGACGCAGGCGATGATCCTGCTGCAGATGGGCCGGGAGCAGATGACGGTGAGCGAGCTGACCCTGCGGGGCTGCTACCAGGGCACCAACGTCTCCTACAACCTCAAGCGCCTCACCGAGAGCGGCTACGTGGTGCAGGAGCGCTCGGGCTGGGACCGGCGCGTCATCAACGTGCGGGTCTCGGACAAGGGCGCGGCGCTGCTCGAGCACCTCGAACGCTTCTATGTCGGGCTCGACGCGGAGCTCGCGAATTCCGGCCTCAACCCGGCCGTGCTGGCGGGCTGCGAGGGCGAACTCGTGCGCCTCGAACGCCTCTCCGCCGGCTGGCTCTCGGGACCGGACCGCGAGTCCTTCTCGGCCGGACGCGTCTCGGGAGCGGGCCGCAGCGTGCGCGCATCCGCGGCCACCGTGGTCGCCCTCTCGGACCGCCGGCAGGTCGCCTGAACCCCATCCGTCCGCCTCGTTCGCCGCCGCCATGCGCCGGTGTCCGGAGCCTGTGAGAACGCCATGCCCCCCCTGTTCCTCTACGCCATCGTATTCCTCGCCGTGCTGACGGCGGTGACCTTCGTGCTGGCTCACCGCGACGATTCCGGCGCCGGGACCCAGGCGAATCCGGCGGGCCCGCAGCCTCGGCCCGTGCACGCCGAAGCCATCGTCCGCCGCGACGTGCGCCCGTCCGAGACGGGCCTGCGACGGGTCGACGCGCCGATTTCCCCTGCGGCCGCAGAGGGTTCCGGGGTGATCGAGGCCGCCGTGACCGACCGGCTCGCGCTCCAGGTCGCGGAACTGACCCGGCAGGTCGCGGAGCTTCAGGCCGAGCAGCAGGCGTCCCGGGAGGAGATCGGCCGGCTGCGCCAGGCGCTCGCGGCGACGCCGCCCGCCCCCGTGCGCTCCCTCAAGACCGTCTGGCCCGTCGAGGGCGAGGCCCGCATCCACCGCATCGGGGCGTGAACCGGGGCGGTCCATTCCGGACCATTCCGGACCATTTCGGACCATCCCGCCCGGTCCGGCTCGTTTCGGGCCACGGCGGACCGCGCGGACCATTCCGGCCCGTTTCGGTGTCACGCGGTCCATGGCGGACCGTTCCGGGCCCGGCCGGCCGCCCTGCATGGACGGCCCGCGCCGGGTGCGCTTCAATCGCGCGGACCCGCGTCCCGCGGGGCACGCCTGCGTGATCCCCGATGAGCAGCATCTCCTGGGCCAGCCTCTACCTGATCTCCGAGTGGATCATCCGGATCGGGATGCTCGTGGCGGTGCCGTTCCGGCGCTCGCCCGAGGCCGCGAAGGGATGGCTCCTGTTCGGCTTCTTCCTGCCCTGGCCGGCGCTCGCCCTCTACCTCGCGATCGGGCGCCCGGCCTATCCGCGCTGGCGCCGGGAGCGCTTCGCCCGCCTGCCCGCGGTGCTGGCCAGGACCGCCGCGCCGGTCCTGGAGGCCCAGGCGGCCGGAACGCCCGTCCTGCCCGCGAACCTCGCCCAGGCCGCGACGCTGATCCGCAATCTCGGCCACTTCCCGAGCCTCGGCGGAAATTCGGTCGAGCTCCTGTCCGACTATGACGGCACGCTCCGGCGCCTCGCCGCCGACATCGACGGCGCGCGCTCGCACGTGCATCTCCTGTTCTACATCTTCGCCGACGACGGCAGCGGGCGCACGATCATCGAGGCGCTCGCCCGCGCGGTGCGGCGCGGCGTCGCCTGCCGGGTGCTGATCGACGCCCTCGGCTCGCGCGCCTGGGCGCCCCGCACGGTGGCGGCGCTCGAGGCGGCGGGCGTCGCGGTGCGCCTCGTCCTGCCGGTCGGGCTCATGCGCCGCCACTCGACCCGCGCCGACCTGCGCAACCACCGCAAGATCGCCGTGATCGACGGCCGCATCGGCTTCGTGGGCTCGCAGAACGTCGTCGATGCGGACTTCAATCCCCGCGTGGTCAACCGGGAGCTCGTCGCCCGCGTGACGGGCCCGGTCGTGATCGAGCTCCAGGCCGTCTTCGTCGCCGACTGGTTCCTGGAGACCGAGGAGGTGCTCGAAGATCCGACCCTGTTCCCGGCGCCGGCGCCGGACGAATCATCCCGGGCGTCGGCGGCCGGGGAGGTGCCGGACGATCCCGCCCTGTTCCCGGCGCCGCCTCCCGCCGGCGGCGCCGTCGCGCAGGTGCTGCCGAGCGGCCCGGACTATCCGGGCGCCGGCATCGAGCGCCTCCTCGATGCGCTGGTCCACGGCGCGCGCGAGCGGGTCGTCCTCACCACGCCCTATTTCGTCCCCGACGACGCCCTGCTCCGCGCGATGGAAACCGCGACCTTGCGCGGCGTCGAGGTCCACCTGGTGCTCTCGAAGCCCGTGGACCAGATTCTCGTCAACCTGGCGCAGCGCTCCTACTACGCGGAGCTGCTCGAGGCCGGGGTCGCGATCCACCTCTACCGCGACCGGCTCCTTCACGCCAAGCACGCGAGCATCGACCGCGAGATCGCGCTCATCGGTTCGAGCAACATCGACATGCGCTCGTTCACCCTCAACGCCGAGATCAGCCTGGTGCTGTTCGATTCCGATGCGACCGCGCGCCTGCACGCGGTCGAGGAGGAGTACTTTGCGAACAGCGAGCGCCTGTCGGCCGAGGCCTGGCGCGCGCGCCCGCTGCGGGCGAGGATCGTCGAGAACGTCGCCCGGCTCCTGAGCCCGCTGCTGTGAAGCGCGAGGCCGAGGCGGGGATGCTCTACTCCGCTTCGTCGAGCCCAACCCCGGATGGAGCGCATCGCTCCGCCTCATCGGGGTCGACGCCGAAGGGAGCGTGCCTCACTCCGCTTCGTCGAGCCCGATGTCGATCGCAGGCGCCGACTGGGTGATCTTGCTCGTCGAGATGTAGGTGACGCCGGTCTCGGCGACCGCGCGGATCGTGTCGATCCGGATGCCCCCGGAGGCCTCGAGCGGCACGCGCCCGTCCACGAGGCGCACGGCCTCGCGCATGGCGTCGAGGGACATGTTGTCGAGCATGATGACGTCGGCGCCGGCCGCGAGCGCCTCGCGCACCTGGTCGAGGCGGTCGCACTCCACTTCGAGCTTGGTCAGGACGGGGAGGGTGCGCCGGGCGCGCTCGACCGCGGCCGCGATGCTGCCGCAGACCGCGATGTGGTTGTCCTTGATCATCACGCCGCCGTCGAGGCCGAGCCGATGGTTGAGCCCGCCGCCGCAGGCGACCGCGTGCTTCTCGAGCACGCGCAGGCCGGGCGTGGTCTTGCGGGTGTCGATGAGGCGCGCGCCCGTGCCCGCGATCGCCGCGACGTAGCGCGCGGTCTCGGTCGCGATCGAGCACAGGCGCTGGAGGATGTTCAGCGCCGTGCGCTCGCAGGTCAGCACCGCGCGCGCAGGCCCCTCGACCGCGAGCAGCACCGTGCCTTTTTCCACCCGCGCCCCGTCGCGCACGCGGGTCTCGACGCGGCACCCGGGATCGTAGCGGCGGAAGACCTGGGCCGCGACGTCGATGCCGGCGATCACGATCGGCTCGCGGGCGTTCATCACGAAGCGGCCGCGCTCGTCGGCCTCGATCATGGTCTGGGCGGTGAGGTCGCCGGAGCCGATGTCCTCGGTGAGCCAGAGGTCGATGAGGCGGTCGACGGTGAAGGGATCGTACATGCTCGGTTCCAGGGATGGGGCGCGGGCGAGGGCGCGAGACCGCCGGCTCGGTCTCGCCCGCAACGGGGTGGGATGGCGGTTCGCAATCGGTCCGGTCTCAGCCCTCCTCGCCGGGGCCGCGCGTGCCCTCCGCGCCGGGCCTGTCGCCCGCGCCGGGCCCGGCGGCGAGGCTGCTCGTGCCCTCCTCGCCGTGCCTGTCGTCGAGGCCCGCCGTGCTCTCGACCTGGACGTAATGCCGGGCGAGCCAGCGGCTGAGCCCGTCGAGGCCGGGGAACAGCACGCGCTCGGTGACGTTGGCCTGGTCGAGCTTGTCGCGCACCTCCCATTTGATCGCGCGGTCGATCACGAGCTTGCGGCAGATCGTCGGGTTGTGGGCGAGCCAATCCACCAGGGTGAGCTGGGGCTTCGACATCACCGAGAACACCGCGAACTGGTTGGTGATTCGCTCGTCCAGCGAGGGCGGCTCGAAGAACAGCACGAAATCCTCGTGCGAGAGCTCGCGGTTGCGGTCGTCGAACCGGCGCAGGGTGCGGGCGTACTGGCGCAGGAGCTCGGTGGTGAAGACCTGCGAGCCGTGCTCGCGCAGGATGTCCTGCAGGGCCTGGGGCAGGAGCTCGTGCGCCTTGACGAAGTCGACCACGATGATGGCGCCGTCCCGGTCGAAATCGTCGGTGTCGGCGGTCGCGAAATGCATGGCGACGTAAGGCGAATAGGTCCAGTCGAGGAGCCGCGTCGGCAGGCCGTGGTGCTGGCCGAGCGCCACCCAGTTCCAGTCGTCGTCGAAGGGCACCACCTCGCGGTGGGCATATTTGCGGAAGTTGCGCAGAAGGTGCTCCTCGAGCCGCCAGGCCTCGCCGCCGAGGCGCAGGAGCGAGGTGCGCATGTCGAAGTCGGCGCGCGAGACGCCGCGGAACAGGCATGGCGAGCGGAAGCGCGCGATCGCCGGGTTCCAGGAGCCGCGGTAGAGCTCCTCCTGGAGCTGGGTGAACGAGGTGACGCGCAGGACTTGCAGCATCGGCGCTCACGGGGCCTGCGCGGATTCTCGCGCGGCGTCGCGCCGCGCGAGGGGAACCCGCCGGCCGCGGACGCGCCAGGCCATCAGGCCCGCGAAGAGGACGAGGCCGGCTACGTCGGTCCAGGGCTGCGGCACGATGAGGAGCACGCCGAGCGCCGCCGTGACGAGAACCCAGGGACCGGTGAGCGGCCCGAAGAGGTAGCGCTCCAGCGCGGCCGAGAAGGCCACGATCGCGCAGGCCGCGCTCGTGATGCGCAAGGCCACCGACATCACGTCGCCCTGCAGCAGCAGGGCCGGGTTCCAGATGAAGATGAAGGGCAGCAGGAAGGCCACGAAGGCGACCCGGCAGGCGATGAGCCCGACCCGGATCGGGTTGTCGTCGGCGATCGAGGCGGCCGCGAACGCCGCGACCGCGACCGGCGGCGTGATGGCCGACATGGAGGCGAAATAGACGATGAAGAGGTGGGCGGGCAGGAGCGGGATGCCCATCTCGAGGAGCGCCGGTGCGGCGAGCACGGCGGAGAGCGCGTAGACCGCCGGCGTCGGCATGCCCATGCCGAGGAGGATGATCACCACGGTCGCGGTCACGAGGGTGAGGAGGTGGTTGCCGGCCGCGAGCGCGAACATGCCGGAGCTGATCTTGCCCGTGAGGTCGGTCATCGAGAGCGTGCCGACCACGAGGCCGGCGACCGCGCAGGCGACGCCGACGCCGATGATCCGCAGCATGCCCTCGCGCAGGCCCATGACGAGCGTGGCGGCGATCCGGCGCGGATCGCGGTCGCGCTGGAGCGCGATCGGCAGCAGGGTCAGGCAGGCGATGGCGCCCGCATAGGCCGGGCGGTCGAGGTGGAGCACGCCCCAGACCAGAGCCGCGATCGGCACGAAGAAGAGCCAGTCGCGGCGCAGCACCGCGACGAGCGTGGGCGCGCCGGTCTCGCGCATGGGCTTGAGCCCGTCCGCATGGGCGCGCAGGTGCACCGAGAGGAACACCGCGAGGTAGTAGAGCAGGGCCGGCACCAGGGAGGCCAGCACGATGGTGCCGTAGGAGATGCCGGTGAAATCCACCATCAGGAACGCGGCCGTTCCCATGACGGGCGGCAGGATCGCGCCGCCCGTGGAGGCCGCGGCCTCGACCGCGCCCGCATAAGCGGGCTTGAGCCCGGTGCGGATCATGAGCGGGATCGTGAACGAGCCGGTCGTGACCACGTCGGCGGTGGGCGAGCCCGAGATCGAGCCGTAGAGGCCGGACGACACCACCGCGACCTTGCCGGGCCCGCCGACCTGGCGGCCGACGACCGCGCTCGCGAGGTCGTGGAAGAAATCGCCGCCGCCCCAGCGGTCGAGGAGTGCGCCGAAGAGCACGAACACGAAGACCAGGAAGGCCGCGACCTCGAGCGGCGGGCCCTGGAGCCCGTTGCGGGAGAACACGAGGTGATCGAGGATCTCCTGCGTGCTCAGGGAGCGGTGCGAGAACGAGCCCCCGAGCGCATGGCCGAAGATCCCGTAGGCCAGGAAGATCAGGACGAGCGCCACGAGGGTGAAGCCGATGCAGCGGCGCGTCGCTTCGAGCACGAGGGCGCAGATCGCGATGCCGGCGACGATGTCGGCGGGGGTGAGCTCGTCGATCATCGGCAGCCGCATCTCGTGCACGGGCTGCATGACGATGAAATAGGCGCACGCCGCCAGCGACGCGGCCGCGAGCGCCCAGGACCAGGGGGAGCGCGTCCGCGGCCGGTCCGGGTTGCCGGTCGTGGTCACGAAGGCGATCGCGAGCACCGCGCCCAGGAACCCGAACAGGGCGACCGTGCGCTCCACGTAGACCCCGAACGCGATGGCGAGCAGCATCAGCGCCGTCAGCACGGCGAGCCCGTCGAGGAGCCAGCGCTCGGGGGTCCCGAGCGTCCGGCTCCGTCCCGGCGCGATGAGGCGAAGGCTCGGGCTCATCGCGGCTCCCCTGCGGCGTCCGTGGGGGCTATTTCAGCAGCCCCGCCTTGCGGTAGGCGGCGGCCGCGCCGGGATGCAGCTCGAGGGGCGCGACGCTCGCCAGGCTCGCGGGGGTGAGGCGGCCGAGCGTGGCGTGGGCGCTCTTGAGATAGTCGAAATGCCGGAGCATCGCGGCGACGATCGCCTCGGCCTCCTCGTCCTTCATGTCCGCATGGGCGAAGAGCACCACCTTGCCGGTCACGGTCTCGACCGCCTGCGGCTGGAAGGCGTAGGTCTGCGCCGGAATCGTGATTCCCTCCGCGCCGAGCTTCTCGCCCATCTTGGCGATGGCGTCGGAGGAGAGCGGCAGCAGGCGCACCTTCATCTCGCGGGTCGCGCTGGTGACCTGGCCGGACGGGAAGGCCAGCATGTTGATGATGAGGTCGACCTGGCCGGCCTTCATCATGTCGAGTCCTTCGTTGTAGGCGACGTAGTGGAAGCGCCCGCCCCAGCCCTCGATCTCCTTGGGGTCGATGCCGGTGGCGCGGAACACCTCCTCGCCCGCGACCGCCATGAGGGTGCCGCGCTGGTTGAGCGCCACGCGCACGGGCTTCTTGGCGTCGCGGATCTGGCGCAGGCTCTCGATGCCGGAATCCTCGCGCACCAGGATCTGCACGGCGGCCTCGGGGTCGAGCTGGGCGAGCGCGCGCACGTTGCGGATCGGCTGCCGGAACGGCTCCTCGCCGCTCTGCGCGCGCTTGGCGAGCTGGGCATGGGCGATGCCGAGCTCGACCTTGTTCTGCGACACGAGCTGGATGTTGGCGGCCTCGCGGCCGGGCTCGTAGGCGAAGGACACGCCGGGATATTCGCGCCGGAGCGTCTCGCCGATGGCCGAGCCGATGGCGCTCCAGGCGCCGCCGACCGACCCGCCCGCGAGCGTCACTTTCTTGGGCGCGCCGGGCGCGGCCTGGGCGCGGGCCTCGCCGGCGCCGGCGAGGCCGAGCGCGAGCACCAGGGCGGAAAAGAGGGCTTTGCTCGGCACGGGGTTCTCCTCGGATCGCGGCGTCGCGCCCGGATCTCCTTCGGGGAGCATCCGGCACGCTCTCACGCCCCCAGCGGCGTCCGGTTGTCCGGTGCCCGCCTGCGGGAGGCGGGACCGACGGATCGTCCATCGGGCGAGCTTGTTGGCCGGCCCCCGGCCTGTCAATCGGGTATTTCGGGGCCCGGGCCGATCGCCGGAGGACCGCGAGCCGGTTCCGCTCAGAACGCCGGCCCGATCGCCCTGGGCTCCGCGGGTCCGCTCAGAACGCCGTGCGGTCGCCGCCCTTCAGCTCCAGCGTCGCGCGCGCCTCGTCGGGCGTCGCGATCGCGAGGCCGAGGCCCTCGACGATCTGGCGCGCCATGCGGACCTGATCGGCGTTGGAGCGGGCGAGCTGGCCGGGGCCGATCCAGAGCGAATCCTCGAGGCCCACGCGCAGGTTGCCCCCCATGGCGACCGCCATGGCCGCGATGGGGAGCTGGTTGCGCCCGGCGCCGAGCACGGACCAGCGGTAGGCGTCGCCGAACAGCCGGTCGGCGGTGCGCTTCATGTGCATCACGTCCTCGGGGTGCGGGCCGATGCCGCCCAGGATGCCGAACACGCTCTGCACGAACAGCGGCGGCTTGACGAGCCCGCGGTCGACGAAATGCGCCAGGGTGTAGAGGTGGCCGATGTCGTAGCACTCGACCTCGAAGCGGGTGCCGTTCTCGGCGCAGGTCGTGAGGATGTTCTCGATGTCCGCGAAGGTGTTCTTGAAGATGCGGTCGCGCGAGCCCTCGAGGTAGGGCCGCTCCCACTCGTGCTTGAACTCCTTGAAGCGGGCGAGCATCGGGTAGAGGCCGAAATTCATCGAGCCCATGTTGAGGGAGGCGACCTCCGGCTTGAAGGTCGCGGCCGGGCGCAGGCGCTCCTCGACCGACATGGTGGGCGCGCCGCCCGTGGTGATGTTGATGACGCAGTCCGAGCGCTGCTTGATGACGCTTAAGAAAGGCTTGAAGGCCTCCGGGTCCTGGTCGGGCCTGCCGTCCGTGGGGTTGCGCGCGTGCAGGTGCACGATCGCGGCGCCCGCCTCCGCGGCGCCGATCGCGGCTTCGGCGATCTCCTCCGGCGTGATCGGCAGGTGCGGCGACATGGAGGGCGTGTGGATCGCGCCCGTGACGGCGCAGGTGATGATGACTTTGCGGGACATGGGCGGCCTCCGGCTTGCGGGATGGGGTGGGGACGGGTCAGTCGGGCTTCGCGGCGGCGGCGCGCTTGTGGGCTTTCAGCGCCGCCAGCCGGGCGTCGCGCCACGCGCTGAGGCGACGGATGCGCTCCGGGTCGTGCGAGCCCTCCCACTGGTCCAGGACGGCCTGCGCGTTCCGCTCGCCGAACGGATCCTCGCCGATGGCGTCCTCGACCAGCGCGCCGAGCGAGGGGGCGTAGCGCTTGCAGTAATCGGGGATGCCGCCGGGGGCGTTGAGCTCGATGGTCTCGAACGGGCCCAGGAAGGCCCAGCGCAGGCCCAGGCCGTCGCGGATGGTCTTGTCGAGGTCGTCCGGGCTGACGATGCCCTCGCCCACGAGCCGGAAGGCTTCCGCCATGAGCACCGCCTGGAGCCGGTTGAGCACGAAGCCGAACGCCTCCTTGCGCACGAGGATCGGCACCTGCCCCGCGCTCTCGTAGATCGCCCGCGCCCGCTCGACCACGGCCGGGTCGGTCCAGGGCGCCGGGCAGAGCTCGACGATCGGCACGAGGTGCGGCGGGTTCACGGGGTGCGCGACGAGGCAGCGGCGGCGCCCCGGCAGATCCTCGCTGAAGCGCGAGGCCACGATGAAGGAGGTCGAGGAGGCGAGAATCGCGTCGGCGTGAGCGAGCCGGTCGAGCTCCGCGAACAGCGCGCGCTTGGCCTCGACCGATTCGGGCCCGTTCTCCTGCACGAGGCTCGCGCCTTCGACCGCCTCGGCGAGCGTCGCGGGCGCCGCCACGCGGGCGAGGGCTCCTTTGGGGTCCTCGACGAGGCCGTGGCCGGCGAGCTCGTCGAGGGCCTGGCCGATATGGGCGATCGCGGCCTGCGCGGCGCCGGGCGCCACGTCGTTGAGCGCCACCTGCCAGCCATGGGAGGCGAAGACCGTGGCCCAGGCCCGTCCGATGAGGCCCGACCCCACGATGGCAACCTTCTGCATGCCGTCTCCTCCCTCGCGCCGAGCGCGGCCTGTCGAGACCGCCCTGAAGCGGGGCGGACCTGCGCTATGGTTGTAGCAGGAAGCGCCCGGATCGGATCAAGATCGCTCGAGCGCCGGCCGGGGGATAAGGGGAGGACATCATGGATCTCGGACTCGAAGGCCTGCGGGTGCTCGTCACCGCGGGTGCGGCCGGCATCGGGCTCGAAATCGCCCGGGCCTTCCGGCGCGAGGGCGCGCGCGTCCATGTCTGCGACGTCGACGGGGCCGCGCTGGCGGCGCTCGAATCGAGCGACCCGGCGCTCGGCCGGTCCCGCACCGACGTCGCCGACCGCGCCCAGGTCGAGGCCCTGTTCCGCGACGCTCTCGCGGGGCTGGGCGGCCTCGACGTCCTCGTCAACAACGCCGGCATCGCCGGCCCGACCGGGCGGGTCGAGGAGATCAACCCGGAGGATTGGGACCGCTGCCTCGAGGTCTGCATCACCGGGCAGTTCAACTGCGCGCGGCTGGCGGTGCCGCACCTGCGGGCGAGCGCCAACGCCTCGATCGTCAACCTGTCGTCGGTGGCCGGCAAGCACGGCTTCGCCCTGCGCTCGCCTTATGCGGCCGCGAAATGGGCCGTGATCGGCTTCACGAAGTCGCTCGCGATCGAGCTCGGAGAGGCGGGCATCCGCGTCAACGCGATCCTGCCCGGCATCGTGGCGGGCGACCGGCAGCGGCGGGTGCTGGAGGCCAAGGCGCAGCAGCGCGGCGTCTCGTTTGCCGAGATGGAACGGACGGCGTTCTCCTTCACGTCGATCAAGGACTACGTCACCCCGCAGCAGATCGCGGACCAGATCGTCTTTCTGGCGAGCCCGCGCGCCCGCACGATCACGGGCCAGGCGATCGCGGTCGACGGCGACACCAAGATGCTGAGCTGAGGGTCCGTCACAGGCGGCATGCCGGGGAGGCAGGCGTGCTGGTCAGGTCGACGGCGACACCAAGATGCTGAGCTGAGGCCATGCCGCCGCCGCCCTGCAGCGGTCGGGCGCGGTCGACGGCGAGACCCGGATCGTGAACTGACGCCGTTCCGGCGGGAGGCCGCGCCGCGAACGGGCGACGGACCCCATCCTCCGGCGGCCGGCGCGGCGGCTTGCCTCCCGGCCCGCCATCGGGGACCCTGCCGGCATGAGACCCTCCTTCCTGCCGGCCGCGACCTCCGCGAATGCCCGCCGCCTCCTCGCGGCGCGCGGCCTGCGCGCGGTCGCCGACGGGTTCATCAGCCTGATCCTGCCCGCCTACCTCCTCGCCCTGGGCTACGGCCCGGTCGAGACCGGGATCATCGCGACCGCGACGCTCGCGGGCTCGGCGGGGCTGACGCTCGCGGTCGGCCTCTTCGCCCACCGGGCGTCGGGCCGGGCGCTGCTGATGGCGACGAGCGCGCTGATGATCCTCACCGGATTCGGCTTCGCGGGGCTCCAGGCGTTCTGGCCGCTCCTCCTCGTGGCGTTCGTGGGCACCCTCAACCCTTCGGCCGGCGACGTGAGCGCGTTCCTGCCGCTCGAACAGGCCCAGCTCTCCCAGGAGGCCGCGGGCGGCGAGCGCACGCGCCTGTTCGCGCTCTACAGCTTCGTGGGATCGTCCGCGGGGGCGCTGGGCGCGCTCGGCGCCGGTCTGCCGGACCTCGTCGGCCGGGCCGCCGGGATCGCGCCGGTCGCGGCCCTCCAGGGCGCCTTCCTTCTCTATGCCGCGGTCGGCGCGCTCGTCCTCGTGCTCTACGCGGGGCTGCCCCGTGCGACCGCCGGCGCCGCCGAAGGCCCGGCCTCGGCGCTCGGGCCGTCGCGCCGGATCGTGCTGATGCTGGCCGCGCTCTTCAGCCTCGATTCCTTCGCGGGCGGCTTCGTGGTGCAGTCCCTGCTGGCGCTCTGGCTCTACGAGCGCTTCGACCTCTCGCTCGCGGCGGCGGGCGCGGTGTTCTTCTGGACCGGGCTCCTGTCGTCCCTGTCCTATTTCGCGGCGGTGCGGATCGCGGACCGGATCGGGCTCGTCAACACCATGGTGTTCACCCACCTGCCCGCCAATCTCTGCCTCCTCATGGTCCCGTTCGCGCCGACGCTGCCCGTCGCGCTCGGGCTCCTCTTCGTGCGCAGCGCGCTCTCCCAGATGGACGTGCCGACGCGGACGGCCTACGTGATGTCGGTGGTGACGCCGGCCGAGCGCGCCGCCGCCGCGAGCGTCACGGCCGTGCCCCGCAGCCTCGCGGCCGCGGCCGGCCCGACCCTCGCCGGGCTCCTCCTCGGGGCGACGAGCTTCGGCTGGCCGCTCGTCATCGGCGGCGCCCTGAAGATCGTCTACGACGGGCTGCTGCTCGCGATGTTCCGCAACGTGCGTCCGCGGGACGAGACCGACGGATAGCCGGATCCGGTCGATCCGGGGGGCACCGCGGCCGTCCGGCCGCGGCACCCCGGTGTGGAGGCGCGAACGGCGCCTTAGTTGACCGCGCCGACGCCGCTCTTGGCGATCACGTCCTTCCAGGTCGCGACCTCCTTCTCGAAGCGCGCCCGGTGCGCCTGCGGGCTGCGCTCGCCGGCCGGGAAGAGCTGCGTGCCCACATCGGCGAAGCGGGTCTTCACGGTCGCGTCGTCCAGCGCCGCCTGGAGCGCTCGGTTGAGCGTCTCGACGACGGCCTTCGGGGTGCCCTTCGGGGCGTAGAGGCCGTGCCAGATCACGAACTCGAAATTGGCCAGGCCCGATTCCGCGAGCGTCGGCACGTTGGGGATCACGCCGAGCCGCTCCTTCGAGGTCACCGCGAAGGCCTTGATGCTGTTGCCCTGGATCTGCGGCACGGCGGTCGTGGACTGGTCGCACAGGAGATCGACCTGCCCGCCCACGAGGTCGTTCATGGCGGGCCCGGTGCCGCGATAGGCGGCTTCCGTGAACTTCACCTCGAGCGCCTGCTGGAGCAGCAGGTTGCACAGGTGCGAGTTCGAGCCGACGCCCGCATGCGCCGCGGTGGTCTTCGTGCCGTCGGCCTTGAGCTTGGCGAACAGCGCCTTGGCGTCGGCGGCCGCGTAGTCCTTCTTGGCCGTCACCACCATGGGGCCGTAGTTCACGAGGCCGACCGTCTCGATGTCGCCGAGCGTGTCGTAGGGCAGGGTCTTGTAGAGCGACGCGCTCGCCGCGAGCGCCACGTGGTGGATCAGGAGCGTGTAGCCGTCGGCTTCAGCCTTGGCGAGCCGGGCCGCGCCCGTGGTGCCGCCGGCGCCCGCCACGTTCTCGATCACGACCTGCTGCTTGAGCGTTCCGGACATCGATTGGGCGACGAGCCGGGCGATGGCGTCGCTCGGGCCGCCGGCCGCGAAGGGCACGATCATCGTGATCGTGCGGGTGGGAAAGTCCTGCGCCGTCGCGGCGCCGGCCGAGAGGGCGATCGCCGCGACGGCGAGGCCTCGGATCACGTGCTTCATAGGGTCCTCCCTTGATCGATGTCGTTGCTCTTGATGGCGGCGGCAGGAACGCCCGCCGCGGGCCGGAAGTCGAAGCGTCGGGCCCGATCCCGCCCCGGCGGCCGCGCGAGCGGCCGAGATCCGACGCCCGGGACCCGGCGTGCCGTCACGCCGGAACGTAGGTCAACCTGATCACATCCTCGCCAATCCGGTCGTGAGCCACAAGGCGGAGCGGCGGCCGGGGACCGGCGAAATAGGGCTTGCCGCGACCCAGCACGACGGGGTGCAGGTAGATGCGATACTCGTCGATCAGGCCGAGGGCGGTGAGGCTGTGCGCCAGGTCCGGGCCGGCCACTTCGATCTCCCCGTCGCGCTCGGCCTTCAGCGCGCGGATCGCGCCCTCGAGATCGTCCCCGACGAGCCTGGCATTGGGCCCGACCGAAGCCGACGAGCGCGACACGACCCACTTCGGCTGGTTGCGCCACGCCGCCGCAAAGGCGTGCTCGTCCGCATTCCATTCCGGTCGATCGTCGTCCCAGTACCGCATGATCTCGTAGATCCGGCGCCCGTACACGCTGCCCGCCTGCGCCCTCGCCTCCTCGACGAAGTGGCGGAACAGCGTGGGGCCCGGCGCGAACGCCATGTGATCGACGTAGCCGTCCAGGGACTGGTTCATTCCGAAGACGAGCTTCGCCATGCCGCACACTCTCTCCCCGGCGCTCTTCGGAAGAGCCTGAGCCCATGTCCGCCTTCCGACCGTGGCGGAATGCTGCACAATCCCGATCCGACGCTCATCGGACGAGCCTGAGCCCATGTCCGCTTTCGGACCGTAGCAGACCCCTGGCGCGGGCACCAAACGTCCGGATTCGACCGCTAACGCAGCTCGGACAGGTAATGCAGCGAATCGGTCCTGCACAGCCACACGCGCCACTCCGCGCGGCGGCCGTCGAGCGCGAAGGCGATCCGGTCGATCTGGAGCAGGGGATGGCCCGCGGGCACGCCGAGCAGAGCGGCCTCGCCGTCGCCGGCCGGCACCGCCTTCAGGCGCTCGCTCGCCCGCCCGATCGTGACCCCGAACGCGGTGGCGTAGTGCTCGTAGAGATTGTTGGGCAGGTCCTGCCGCTCGATGCCCGGAAACAGCGCGGCCGGCAGGAAGATGCGCTCCACCACGCAGGTCTCGCCCGACAGGGATCGCGCCCGGTCGATGCGCACCACCCGCGCGCGGGGCTTCAGGTCGAGGAGGGCGGCGGCCTGCGGATCGGCGACGGCCTCCATGGCGAGCACCCGGCTCTCCGGAAACGCGCGCACGCCCGAATCGGGATTGAGCTTGAAGAACTGGAACAGGATGCGGGCGTCGTCGTGCCGTGCCACGAAGGTGCCGCGGCCCTGGCGGCGCACCACCAGGTTCTCGGCCGTCATCTCGTCGAGGGCCTTGCGCACGGTGCCGGCGCTGACGCCGAGGTCCTGCGCGATCTCGGGCTCGCTCGGCAGCAGCTGCCCGGTCTGCCACACCCCGTCGGCGATGCGCTTCACGAGGATGTCCCGGACCTGCCGGTAGAGCGGCCGGAAGCCGAGGCCCTCGTCGGCGGGCCGGGACAGGCTGGCGCGACCGTTCGCCATCGGACGAAGAACCCCCTCGATTGCACCGCCGGGACGCCGCGCCGGCCCATCGGCCGGGCCGGCGGCGTGAAATGCGATTGACCGCTTTGTCTTGTATCTTATAGAAGACCACAGATCAAATCGGAAGGCCGGAGGACCAGCCATGGGGAACCCGCATCTCTTGGTGCACGAGAAGAAGGACACGGTGGGCGTCGTCGTCGTGGAGGGCCTCAAGGCCGGCACCGACATGCTCTGCGTCGTCACCCACGACAACTCGTCCTTCAATCTCACGGCCAAGATGGATGTCCCGATCGGCCACAAGGTCGCGCTCACGGACATCAAGGCGGGCGACACCGTGTGGAAGTACGGCCAGGACATCGGCAAGGCCGTCGCGGACATCAGACAGGGCGAGCACGTCCACGTCCACAATGTGAAGACGAAGCGGTGGTGAGGGGCGAATGGTGAGTGGCGAATGGCGAATGGCGGGGCCGAGGGTGGCCCTGCCATTCGCCTGACGCCGTCTCACTTCCATTCGCCACTCCCCATTCGCCATTCGCCAATCCAAGGAGGGCCTCATGGCTCAAGCGAACGGACACACCAACGGACAATCCAACCTGAAGTTCTGGGGCTATCGCCGCGAGAACGGCCGGGTCGGCGTGCGCAACCACGTCGTCATCCTGCCCCTCGACGATCTCTCCAACGCGGCCTGCGAGGCGGTCGCCAACAACATCAAGGGCACCATGGCCCTGCCGCACGCCTACGGGCGCCTGCAGTTCGGCGAGGACCTGGAGCTGCACTTCCGCACGCTCATCGGCACCGGCTCGAACCCCAACGTCGCCGCGGTCGTGGTGATCGGCATCGAGGACCAGTGGACGAACCGGGTCGTCGAGGGCATCGCCAAGACCGGCAAGCCCGTGACGGGCTTCGGCATCGAGGGCACCGGCGACATCATGACGATCGCCAAGGCCTCGCGGGTCGCCAAGGACTATGTCCAGTGGGCGTCCGAACTGCAGCGCGAGGAATGCGACATCTCCGAGCTCTGGGTGTCGACGAAGTGCGGCGAGTCCGACACCACCACGGGCCTCTCCTCCTGCCCGACCGTCGGCAACATGTACGACAAGCTCATCCCGCAGGGGATCTACGGCTGCTTCGGCGAGACCTCCGAGATCACCGGCGCCGAGCACCTCGCCAAGGAGCGCGCCGCGTCTCCGGAAGTGGCCGAGAAGTGGTACCGGATCTGGAAGTCCTACCAGGACGACGTGATCGAGGCCCACAAGACCAACGACCTTTCGGATTCGCAGCCCACCAAGGGCAACATCGCGGGCGGCCTCACCACGATCGAGGAGAAGGCGCTCGGCAACCTCGAGAAGATCGGCCGCGACTGCCGCTACATCGACGCGCTCGAGCCTGCGGAAGCGCCCGCCAAGGGCCCGGGCCTCTACTTCATGGACACCTCCTCGGCCGCGGCCGAGTGCGTGACCCTGATGGCGGCCGGCGGCTACGTGGTCCACACCTTCCCGACGGGCCAGGGCAACGTCATCGGCAACCCGATCGTCCCGGTGATCAAGATCACCGGCAACCCGAAGACCGTGCGGACCATGTCGGAGCACGTGGACGTCGACGTCTCGGGGGTGCTGCGCCGGGAGATGACGATCCCGGAAGCCGGCGACGCGCTCATCGAGATGATCGTGCGCACCGCCAACGGCCGCCAGACCGCCGCGGAGGCGCTGGGCCACCGCGAGTTCGTGATGACGAAGCTGTACCGCAGCGCGTAAGGGCGCCTGTCCCCCTCTCCCCGCAAGCGGGGAGAGGGCTGGGGTGAGGGGCCGGTCGGAAAAGCGGGCCATCCCCAGGAACCGGCACCCGATCTCTCCCAGCCCCTCACCCGGTCGCTCACGCGACTCGACCTCTCCCCGCTGGCGGGGAGAGGGGTTTCACGGACCCGCCATGCCCCAGCCCGCCGCCCCGACCCTCACCTCCGCCGAGCGCGCGAACCTCACCCTTCGCCGCCTCGGGCCCGGAATCGCGCTGTCGGTCGCGGTGGCGCTGGTCTCCTATCTCGCGGAACCGCTGATCGCAGGCGCCATCCGGGCCGCGACGGGCTTTTCCTACAAGCTGCCCGCGATCGTGATCGCGCTGATCGTCGGCATCGCGCTCCATCCGCTCGCCGCGAAGCCGGCCTTCGAGCCCGGCATGACCTGGTGCGTGAAGAAGCTGCTGCGGGTCGCGATCGGGCTGCTCGGCATCCGCATCGCGCTCTCCGACATCGTCGACCTCGGGGTCTCGACCGCGTTCCTCGTGATCGCCGCCATGGCGGTCACCGTCGCGACGGGCTTCTGGCTCGCGCGCCTCCTCGATTTGAGCGAAGGCTACGGCGCGCTCGCGGGCGCGGCCACCGCCGTGTGCGGGGCGTCCGCGACGCTCGCGACCGCGACCGTGGTGCCGCACTATCCCCAGAAGGGCGCCGACGTGACCTTCACGGTGGTGGCCGCGAACGCGGTCTCGACCCTGGTGATGGTGGCCTATCCGCCGCTGTGCCTCGCGCTCGGGCTCGACCCGCAGACCACCGGCGTGATGCTCGGCGCCACGATCCACGACATGGCGCAGGTGGTGGGCGCTGCTTACGCGGTCTCGGAGCCCGTCGGCAACACGGCCGTGATCGTGAAGCTGTTCCGCGTCTTCCTGCTGCTGCCGGCCGTCCTCCTCATCGGCTGGTGGTTCCTGCGCCACGCCGGCACGGCGGGCCAGGCCAAGGTGCCGGTGCCGGTCTTCGCGCTCGCGTTCCTGGGCCTGTGCCTCGTCAACAGCGCGCTCTCGCTGGCGCCCGGCCTGATGCCGGTCTACGGGCCCGTGAAGGCGGCGCTCGTGCAGGCCTCGACCTGGGGGCTCCTCGTCGCCATCGCGGCGCTCGGGCTCGGCACCTCGCTGAAATCGCTCCTCGCGATCGGCTGGCGCCACATCGCGGTCTTCACCGGCACCACCCTCGTGATCCTTGGCGTGGTGACCGCCGGGCTGCTCGTCCTGGCGTAACGCCCCCGCGCCTCGCGGCGCCCTTCGTTCCTTGAGAGTTCCCGCATGCCCGACATCGTGATCAGCGAGTTCATGGACGAGGCGGCGATCCGCGAGGGCCTGGCCGGCTTCGACGTGCTCTACGACCCCGCGCTCGTGGACCGGCCCGACGACCTCGCGCGCGCGCTCGCGGAGTCCCGCGCGCTCATCGTCCGCAACCGCACGCAGGTGCGCGGCGCCCTGCTCGCCGCGGCGCCGCGGCTGCAGGCGGTCGGCCGGCTCGGCGTCGGGCTCGACAACATCGACGTGGAGGCCTGCCGCGGCCGCGGCATCGCGGTCTATCCCGCGACCGGCGCCAACGACGTCTCGGTCGCCGAATACGTGATCGCGACCGCGATGCTGCTCCTGCGCGGCGCCTACGGCGCGACCGGGGACGTGATCGCCGGCGCCTGGCCGCGCAACCGTCTCATGGGCCGCGAGATCATGGCCAAGCGCCTCGGCCTCGTCGGCTTCGGCAGCATCGCGCGCGAGACCGGACAGCGCGCCGCCGCGCTCGGCATGACGGTCGTCGCGCACGACCCCTACGTGGCCGCGGATTCGCCGGCCTGGAACCAGCCCTGGGGCCCCGTCGCGCCCGTCGGCCTCGACGATCTCCTGACCATGTCCGACGTGGTGTCCCTGCACGTGCCGCTGACGGACGAGACCCGCAACCTCCTCGGCCGCGAGGCTCTGTCGCGCATGAAAGCCGACGCGATCCTGATCAACGCCGCGCGCGGCGGCGTGGTCGACGAGGCGGCGCTGGCGGACGCCCTGAAAGGCGGCCGCCTCGGCGGCGCGGCGCTCGACGTGTTCGAGGAGGAACCGCTCTCGGCCGCCAAGGCCGCATTGTTCGCGGGCTGCCCGAATCTCGTGCTGACGCCGCACATCGCCGGCGTCGCGGTCGAATCCAACACGCGCGTCTCCTGGGTCACGGTCGAGGCCGTGCGCAGGCATCTGACGGGGGCCTGAGCCATGCCGAATCTCTCGATCGCCGAGGCCGAGAGCCTCGTCGCCGCCGCCCTCGTCCGCTGCCGGACCTCCGAGGCCAACGCCCGCAGCGTCGCCCGCGCGCTCGTCGCCGCCGAGGTCGACGGCCTGAAAGGCCACGGCCTCTCGCGCGTGCCGACCTACGCGGCGCAGGCGAAGGCCGGCAAGGTCGACGGCTTCGCGACGCCGACGAGCGCGCGGGCGAAGCCTGGCGTGCTCGCAATCGACGCCGCCCACGGCTTCGCCTATCCCGCCCTCGACCTCGCAGTCGCCGAACTGCCGGCGCTCGCACGAAGCCAAGGGCTCGCGGCGGCCGCGATCCGCCGCTCGCACCATGCGGGCGCCGCCGGCCAGCCCGTCGAGCGGCTCGCGGAGGCCGGTCTCGTCGCCATGCTGTTCGCCAATACGCCTGCCGCGATCGCGCCCTGGGGCGGCTCGGTCGGGGTGTTCGGCACCAACCCGATCGCCTTCGCGTGCCCGCTCCCCGAGGGCGGCCCGGTCGTCGTGGACCTCTCGATCTCGAAGGTCGCGCGCGGCAACATCCTGGCCGCCAAGCAGCGCGGCGAGGCGATTCCCGAGGGCTGGGCCCTCGACCGCGAGGGCCGACCCACCACGGATGCGGATGCCGCGCTCCAGGGCACCATGCTGCCCCTCGGCGACGCCAAGGGCACGGCGCTCGCCCTGATGGTGGAACTGCTCGCGGCCGGGCTCACGGGGGCGAACTTCGCCGCGGACGCCTCGTCCTTCCTCGACGCCGAGGGGCCGCCGCCCGGCACGGGCCAGCTCGTCCTCGCCTTCGATCCGGCGGCGTTCGGCGGCGAGGGCGCGCTCCAGCGCTTCGGGCGCCTCGCGCAGGCCATCGAGGCGCAGCCCGGCGCGCGCCTGCCGGGGAGCCGGCGGCGGAGCTTGCGCGCGACGGCCGCGCGGGACGGACTGAGCGTCGGCGATGCCGTCATCCGGGGCATCGAGGCTTTGGGCGCCTGACGGGCCGGCCCGTTCGAGGAGGGAAGCGCGTGAGCACGTTCGGTCACCATCAGGGCACCCCCGTCGAGGAGATCCGCCTGCGCTCCGGCGGCGCGGAAGCCGCCGTCATCACGTTCGGCGCCGTGCTGCGCGATCTCGTGGTGCCGGCGAGGAGCGGCCCGCAGCGGGTGGTGCTGGGCCTCGCCACGATGGAGGATTACGCGGCGCATTCGCCGCATTTCGGCGCCATCGCGGGGCGCTTCGCCAACCGCATCCGCCACGGCCGCTTCACCCTCGACGGCGAGACCCATCAACTGCCGCTGAACCAGGACAACCGCCACTCGCTCCACGGCGGCGGCAACGGCCTCGGCAAGCAGGTCTGGCAGGTGGGCGCGCGCGGCGACGATTTCGTCACCCTGACGCATGTGTGGCCGGACGGCGAGGCCGGCTATCCCGGAACGCTCGTGACCGCCTGCACGTACCGCCTGATCGGCGCGACGCTGCGGATCGAGCTCTCCGCCAGCGCCGACCGGCCGACGCCGGTGAATCTCTGCCATCACTCCTACTTCAACCTCGACGGCTCCAGCACGATCCTCGACCACGACCTCGAACTCGCGGCCGACTTCTACACCCCCGCGGACGCCGACTGGATCCCGACCGGCGAGATTCTCGCTGTCGCCGGTACACCCTTCGATTTCCGGAGCGCCCGGCCGATCCGGCTCATGGACGCCGCCGGCGAGCGCGTGCGCTACGACCACAACTACGTCCTGCGGCGGCAGCGCCTCGAGCCGTCCGGCATCGCGCATCTTCCGCTCGCGCACGCCGCGACGCTGTCGTCGCGCCGGAGCGGCCTCGCCATGGAGACTTGGACCACGGAGCCGGGCGTGCAGGCCTATGACGGCTTCAAGGTCGCCCTCGCGGTGCCGGGCCACGGCGGCGCAGCTTATGGCCCCAATGCGGGCCTGTGCCTGGAGCCGCAGCATTTTCCGGATTCGCCGAACCTGGCGCATTTCCCGAGCACGATCCTGCGCCCGGGGGAGACGTATCGGCAGGTGACGGAATACCGGTTCGGGTAGGGGCGCGCCTCCCTCTCCCGGCGTGCGGGGAGAGGGAGTGCGGCTGCGGGGAGAGGGGGCGCTAGCCCTTCACGCCGCCCTGCGTGAGCCCGCCGACCACCCGGTCCTGGAACACCGCGATCAGGATCGAGATCGGCACGATGGCGACGATGAGCGCCGCGGAGATGATCGGCCAGGGGAACGAGAACTCGCCCTGGTAGAGGGTGATGCCGACGGGAAGCGTGCGGCTGGCGACGCGGGGGCTTAACGTGAGCGCCAGCAGGAACTCGTCCCAGGCGTTCACGAAGGCGAGGATGCCGGCCGTGAACACGCCCGGCGCGGTGAGCGGGATCACCACGTGCCGGAGCGCGCCGAGGCGCGTGCAGCCGTCGATCATGGCGGCGTTCTCGAGGTCGCGCGGGATGTCCTGGAAGAACGAGATCAGCACGAGCGTGCAGACCGGCATGGAGAGCACTGCGTAGGGCAGGATCAGCGCCGGCCAGGTGTTGAGGAGGCTCAGGGCCCGCATGGTCTGGAACAGGGGCACCATGAGCGAGATCAGCGGGAACATCGCGACCGCGAGCAGCACGGAGAGGATCAGGTTCGGCATCGGCACGCGCAGGCGCACGAGCGCATAGGCCGCGCAGGCCGAGACCGTGACGCAGAGCAGGGTCGAGAACAGCGCCACCATGAAGGAGTTGAACAGGAAGGTCAGGATCGGCTGGTCGACGAAGACGCGGACGTAGTTCTCGAGCGTCGGCGCCGCGGGCCAGATCGTGATCGGGATCCGCATCAGCTCGCTCTCGGTCTTGAACGAGGTGAACAGCACCCACAGGGCCGGGAAGAAGCCGTTCAGCGCCACGATGAGGGCGGCGAGCCACACGGTGTTCTTCGGCTTCGGGAGACGCCAGGTGGAGGATTGAGCCATGGTCACGCCGCCTCGGAATCGGGTTTGCAGAGCCTTGATCCCACCCAACCCCTCATCCTGAGGCGCGAGCGGAGCGAGCCTCGAAGGAGGGCTCCAGAACCCGCGAGCAGGCTGGAGTCCTCCTTCGAGGCCCGCTGACGCGGGCACCTCAGGATGAGGGGGGTGGGTTGGAGGGTCGCCGTCATGCCGTCTTCGAAGTCGGCCTGCAAAGCCTTGATCCCATCCGCCCCCTCATCCCGAGGTGCGAGCGGAGCGAGCCTCGAAGGAGGGCTCCAGTTCGCTGGCGGGTCCTGGAACCCTCCTTCGCGGCCCGCTGACGCGGGCACTTCGGGATGAGGGGGGCGGTTGGGATAAACATCGTCGTGCCGCGCCGCCTCAATGAGCCTTCTGGCCGGGGTCGCGGCGCGTGTAGCGCAGGTACCCGGCGGTCGCGAGGGCCGAGACCACGAACATCAGCACCGCGAGCGCGGAGCCGTAGCCGAGGTCGAGGAAGTCGATCGTGGTCTTGTGGATGTACATCGCGAGCGTCTCGGTGGCGTGGCCGGGGCCGCCGTTCGTCATCGCGTAGGGGATGTCGAAGGTCTGGATCGAGGTGATGGTGCGGAAGATCAGCGCCACCACGATCGCGGGCCGCAGCATCGGCAGCGTGATCTCCCAGAACTGCTGCCACTTGGACGCGCCGTCGATGTCGGCGGCCTCGTAGAGCGAGCGCGGGATGGTCTGCAGGCCGGCGAGGAGCACGAGCGCTACGAAGCTCGACGTCTTCCACACGATCGCGATGCAGATCGCGATGAAGGCGAGGGTCGGGTCGGTGAGCCAGGATTTCGGGGCGAGGCCGAATGCGATGAGGGCGTTGTTGACCAGCCCCTGACTGTACTCGAAGAACCAGCGGAAGATCAGGCCGGAGAACACGAGCGGCAGCGCCCAGGGGAGCAGCAGCCCGAGCCGCACCGGCCACTTGACCTTGAAGGGCTGGTTGGCGAGGAGCGCGAGGCCCAACCCCACCACCACGGCGCCCGGCACGGTGACGACGATGTAGGTCACCGTGTGCCAGGTCGCCTCCCAGAAGCGGTCGTCGCCCATGGCGCGCGCGTAGTTCTCGAACCCCACGAACGGCGTGCCCATCCAGGGCTGGGCGAGGTTGTTGAACTGGAAGCTCGTGATCACGAGATCGACGATCGGATAGACCACGACCGCGGCGAGCAGCACGAAGGCCGGCGCGAGCAGGAGCATCCCGAGCCGCCGCTCGCCGCGCTCCAGCGGCGAGAGAAGCGGGCGCGCCCGCACGTCGGCGGCCGCCACGGGGACGAGGGTGGTCTCGGCGGTGGTCATCGGGGGCTCCCCCTATCGTCGCGGGCGAGGGGCTCACTCCCTCTCCCCGTTCACGGGGAGAGGGAGAGGAAAGGGCGAGATCACCGCAGGATGGTGCTCAGCCGGTTCTGCATGTCGGAGAGCGCCGCGTCCTGGTTCTTGGTGCCGGACAGGAAGGCGTTCATGTTGGTGCGGATCACCTCGGAGACCTCGTTGTAGCGCGGGGTCACGGGGCGGGAGCGGGCGGTCTGCACCACCGGGAGCGCGTCCTTGAACCAGGGATTGGCCTTCAGGACCTCCGGATCGGTGTAGACCTCGGCGAAGACCGGCAGGTGCGAGGCGAGGATGGCCTGCTTCTTGGAGACCTCGGGGCTCGAGAGATAGCGCACGAGCTTCACGGCCTCGGCCTTGTTCTTCGAGAACGCGGTCACGGCGAGCTGCCAGCCGCCGATGCAGGTCGCGGCCTTGTCGGCGGTGAAGCCCGGCAGCGGCACCACGCCGACCTTGTCCTTCACCTGGCTGTCGGCGTCGGCTTGCGTCCGGTTCCAGACGTAGCCCCAGGTCATGCCGAAGAGCAGGTTGCCGGCCTGGAAGTCCTGGCGGATGCGGTCGGTCGGGATCTCGGCGAGGTTGGCGGGCGTGACGTTCGCCTGCTTGAGCGCGCTCCACAGCTCGAACGGCTTCTTGGCGGCATCCGAGTTCAGGGGCGCGAGCTTGCCGGCGGCGTCGGTGAGATTGCCGCCCGCGCCCCACATGGGCACGAGGTAGGTGCAGACCGTGCCCTCGATCGGCGCGCCCGCGGTCTCGAAGCCGCGCAGGTTCGCGTTGCCTTCCGCCTTCATGATCTTCTCGGCCGCGGCCTTGACCTCGTCCCAGGTCTTGGGCGGCTGCACGCCGTGCTTCTCGAGCAGGTCCTTGCGGTAGTAGAGGAACTGCGCGTCGGCGAAATAGGGCAGCGAGATCACCTTGCCGCCCACCACATTGGCCTCGCGGTAGGCCGGCAGGTACTTCGCCATCACGGCGTCCTTTTCGGCCCCGAGATAGGTGTCGAGCGGCTCGGCCCATTGCGCGGCCGCCCACTGCGCCGGGCGGATCACGTCGATCAGCACCACGTCGAGGGAGGCGTCGCGCGAGGCCAGCACCGTGTTGAGGTACTGCTGCTGCTGCTCGGAGGTCGCGCCGCCGACCTCGACCTCGATCTTCACGGCCGGGTTCTGCTTCATGTACTCGTCGACGATCTGGCGCATCACGTCGGGGCGCTGCTGGCCGCCCGTGAAGATGCGCAGCGTCGTCTGCTGGGCGAGCGCGATGCCGGTCGAGCCGAGCATCGTCAGTGCCGCGACCGAGGCCGCGAGTAGGGTCCTGCGTTTCATCCCTGGTCCTCCCGTTGAGCGTTTCATCCGAACGCTTTCGTCGAGCCGGGAGCGGCTGCTCCCGGCGGTCGTGAAGGCGGTCACGCCGCGATGGACGCGCCCGTCTCGGTGTCGAAGAGGTGCATGCGCGACAAAGCCAGCGTCACGCGCACCCGGTCGCCGGGCCGCACGCCCTGCTCGGGCGGGAAGCGGCCCGTCATGCTCCGGCCCCCGACGGTGAGCCAGGTGAGCGTCTCGGAGCCGAGCGGCTCGATCACCTCCACCTGCGCATCGACCGCGACGTCGCCGGGCTCGCGCGCCTCGCCGGGCCGCACGTGCTCCGGCCGCAGGCCGAACTCGATCGGGCGCCCGGAGGCCGCGCGCGCGGTGGCGAGGCGGCTCTCGGGCACGGGCAGGCGCGTGCCGTCGGCGAGCGCGAGGCTCGACCCGTCCGCCTCCACGGTCGCGGGCACCACGCTCATGGGCGGCGAGCCCATGAAGCCGGCGACGAAGCGCGAGGCCGGACGGTTGTAGATCTCGTGCGGGCTCGCGAACTGCTCAAGGCGCCCGGCGCGCAGGACCGCGATGCGGTCCGCGAGCGTCATGGCCTCGACCTGGTCGTGCGTGACGTAGACGATGGTGGTGCCGAAGCGCTGGTGCAGCTTCTTGATCTCGACGCGCACCTCGCCGCGCAGCTGCGCGTCGAGGTTGGAGAGCGGCTCGTCGAAGAGAAAGACCTTCGGCCGGCGCACGATGGCGCGGCCCATGGCGACGCGCTGGCGCTGGCCGCCCGAGAGCTGGCCGGGCTTGCGGTCGAGGAGATGGCCGATCTGCAGCACGTCGGCGGCCTCCCGGACGCGGGCCGCGATCTCCTCTTTGGGCGAGCCGCGCATGCGCAGGCCGAAACCCATGTTGTCGTAGACGGTCTTGTGCGGATAGAGCGCGTAGTCCTGGAACACCATGGCGATGTCCCGCGCCCGCGGCGGCAGATCGTTGACGACCCGGTCGCCGATGGCGATCTCGCCGTCCGTGACGCTCTCGAGCCCCGCGATCATGCGCAGCAGCGTGGACTTGCCGCAGCCGGAGGGGCCGACCAGCACCACGAACTCGCCGTCGGCTACGTCGAGGTCGATCCCGTGGATCACCGGCACGCGGCCGAAGATCTTCTGCACGCGTCGGATCGCGATGTTCGCCATCCGCTCCTCCCTGGATGGCCGCTCTTCCGGCGGCTCCGGCCCGTTGCGCCCCGGGGGCGGACCCCCTCGGGCTCGCCCGTGGAACACCCATAGCTCAAGTCTTGTATCTTTTACAAGACCTGTTAGAACCGCCCCGTCGCCGCGGCCCCGGGCGGGTCCGCCGCGGCCCTGCGGCTCTCCCTGAGCGGTCCCCATGACGAGCGTGCCATGACGAGCGTTCTCTGCGTCGGCATTGCGGTTCTCGACTACGTCTACGCGGTCGAGACGATGCCGGTGCGCGCCGAGAAGTACCGGGCCCGCGACCTCGCGGTGGTGGGCGGCGGCATCGCGGCGAACGCCGCGGTCGCGGTGGCGCGGCTCGGCGGCCGCGCGCGCCTCGCGACCCGGCTCGGGGACGATCCCACCGGCGCCGCGATCGTGGCGGAGCTCGAGGCCGAGGGCGTCGACTGCGCGCTCGCGCACCGGTTCGCGGGCCGGCGCTCGCCCACCTCCGCGATCCTGGTGGACGGGCGGGGCGAGCGCCTCATCGTCTCCTATTCCGACAATGCGATCCCCGCCGGCACGTCCTGGCTGCCGGACGCGCTGCCCGCCGACGTGGGCGCGGTCCTCGGCGACACGCGCTGGGTCGAGGGCTCGGCGCATCTCTTCCGCCTCGCGCGCCGGGCCGGCGTGCCCGCGATCCTCGACGGCGACCGCCGGCCCGATCGTCCGGACGTCTTGGAGCTCGCGACCCACATCGCCTTCAGCGAGCAGGGGCTCGCCGAGATCACCGGCGTCGCCGATCCCGCGGGGGGGCTGCGCGCGCTCGCAGGCAGCACCCGGAGCTGGCTCGCCGTCACGGCCGGCGAAGGCGGCGTCCATTTCCTTGAGGACGGCGCGGTCGCGCACGAGCCGGCCTTTCCGGTCGAGACCGTGGACACGCTGGGCGCCGGCGACACCTGGCACGGCGCCTTCGCGCTCGGGCTCGCCGAGGGCATGGCCGAGCGCGCCGCCGTGCGCTTCGCCTCCGCGGTCGCGGCGATCAAGTGCACCCGCTTCGGCGGCCGGTCCGGCACTCCGAGCCGCGACGAAGTCGAAGCGTTTTTGAGGGAGCGAGCGTGATGGACGCCTTGACCGGAGGCGCGGCGCTCACCGGACAATCGAAGGGGAGCGCGTGATGCAACTGTCGCCCGGGAAGCTCTGGGGGCTGCGCCGCATGGCCGATGCCGGCGGGCGATTCAAGATGGTGGCGGTCGACCAGCGCCCGCCGATCAAGAACCCGATCCGCGAGAAGCGCGGCACCGAAGAGGCGCCGTTCGCCGACGTTGAGGCCTTCAAGCTGATGCTCGTCGAGGAACTGCAGGCCGACGCCTCCGCGATGCTGCTCGACCCGCACTTCGCGCTCCCCGGCGGCCTCACCCTGCTCTCGCCCGCCAAGGGCCTGATCGTCACGCTGGAGGATTCGATCTTCCAGGAGACCGACGGCGGGCGCCTCTCCGCCGAGATCGACGAGTGGTCGGTCGAGAAGATCAAGCGCGTCGGCGGCGACGCCGTGAAGGTGCTGGCCTGGTACCGGCCCGACGCGGACGAAGGCGTGTGCCGCGCGCAGCAGGACTTCACCGCCCGCATCGGCGAGGCCTGCGCGCGCTACGACATCCCCTTCGTGTTCGAGCTCCTCGTCTATCCGCTGCCCGGCGAGGCGAACCAGACCACGCAGTACATCGAGATGGCCGACAAGAAGGCCGATCTCGTGCTCGACAGCGTGCGGGTCTTCGCGGATCCGAAATTCGGCGTCGACCTCTTCAAGGTCGAGAGCCCCGTCCTCGCGCGCGACGTCGGCGACAATCCGACCCGCGCGGTGCAGGACACCTTCGACGAGATGGGTCGCCTGTGCGGGCGCCCGTGGGTGATGCTCTCGGCCGGGGCCGGCATGGCGGAGTTCAAATCCATCATGGCCTGCGCCTACCGGGCCGGGGCGTCTGGCTACTTGGCGGGCCGCGCGATCTGGGCCGAGCCCTTCAAGGCCTTCCCGGACTGGGACGCGATCCGTGCAGGCCTGCGCTCGCAGAGCGTGCCCTACATGCGCGAGCTCAACGCGCTCACGGATGCGGCGGCGACGCCATGGTTCGCGCATCCCGTCTATGGCGGCGCGCCGAACGTGCCCGCCCAGGACGGCGCCTTCCGCCGGCACTACAAGGGATTCTGAAGCCATGCGCATCGGCGTCCTCCCCCTCGCCCGCCCGACCTTCGACGTGCCCTTCGCGGAGGAGAACGCGGGACAAGCTTTCGCGGCCCTCGACCGCACCGGCCACGCGATCCTCGGCCCCCGCACGCTCCTGTTCGACGCGGCCGCCGCGGAAGCCGCGATGGCGGCGCTGACGGGCGAGGCGCTCGACGTGCTGCTCCTGCTCCAGGTGACGTTCACGGACGCCTCCATGACGGTTCGGATCGCCGAGGCGGGTCTCGCGCCGCTCGCGCTCTGGGCCTTCCCGGAGCCGCGCACCGGCGGGCGGCTTCGCCTCAACGGATTCTGCGGAGTGAACCTCGCGGCCCATGCGCTCGGCCGGGCGGGCGAGCGCTTCGCCTGGCTCTACGCCGCGCCGGACGAGGAGGGGATCGCGGAGAGCCTAGGAACGCTGTTCGCGTCTGCCTCCTCTCCCCGCAGCACGCCTCCCTCTCCCCGCCTGCGGGGAGTGGGCTGGGGTGAGGGGCCGGTCGGTGAAGCGAGCGGAACCCACCTCGCCGATGTC